>Ga0306924_10000852_pt1 | contig 26752 bp, 27 predicted proteins | sample sta12Can44000111_FD_203756 | JGI IMG/M metagenome (GOLD analysis project Ga0306924, IMG submission 203756) | Lab enrichment of tropical soil microbial communities from Luquillo Experimental Forest, Puerto Rico - statanox.12C.anox.44.000.111 (v2)... | ecosystem: Environmental > Terrestrial >... | reverse complement strand
TGAGCTCGTGCCCGGGCCGTCCGATCCCGAGATCCGCCGCACCGTCGAGGCGCGCGGCTTCCAGGTGACGCGCGAGGGGCGGTTGCCGCTCGCCGCGCGCGCGATCTACTCCGGGCCCAATCGGCAGAAGCCCGAGTCGCTCGCGGGCGGCGCGCCGTTCGTCACCTACACGCGCGAGGCGGGGCCGCTCGGTCAAGGCACCCCCGCGAGCTGGATCCGCATCCCGTGGACGCCGCGGCTGGTCGACCGGGGGTGGCTCATCGAGCTCCGGATGCGCCTGACTGGTCTCCGGCGAATGAAGCAGGCCACCTGGCTCGAGAACACGCTCTGGGGCGAGCGCCACGTGATCACCCTGAGCTTCAACGACGTGCGGACGCGCGCGACCTTCCCGATGTATCTGGCCCACCGCGATCGCGTCGTCCATCTGGCCGACGATCCGTCTCAGCTCATCGTCAACTTCGCCGACGCCGACCACCTGAAGATCCACGAGGTCTATCCGGGCTCGAGCCAGCGGCGCTCCAGCGAGACGCGGCGCGCGACCGAGATCGTGTCGGCCTATCTCGATCCGTCCGAGGGCCTCCGGCCGCAGGTGCTGTCGGTGCAGTTCGGATATTTCACGGGCTGGAAGGCGTGGTCGCCGCTGCTCTTCGCGACGGCCTTCTTCGTGCTCGGCAATCTGGCGGGCCCGCTGGTCACGATGCTCGTCAAGACCGTCGGCGCGCGTTTGCAGGGGCGCATCCAGTTCGGGCCGGGCGCCGCGCCGGGGCAGCGCGAGACCGGCACGATCGTCCCCCGCGAAGCGCTCGCGCGCATCTCCCCGGGCGAGACGACCCACGCCGAGGTGCTGCGCCTCTGCGGGCCCGATCCGGAAGAGCGCGAGCGCCTGAGCGCGCCGGGGCACCGCACCCTGGTCTATCGCGGGCGGCGCGTGGTGCCGCATCGACAACGGCGCTTCGGGTGGCTGGCGACCGTCAACCGCTGGGACGTCGAGCACCACGAGGTCGAGATCGAGCTCGAGGGCGATCGCGTCCTCGACGTCCAGGCGCAGGTCAACCGGACCCGGCTCAGTCAACCCGGGCCGGCCTAGAGCGGTCGGTGATCCGCGCCGTCTCGATGCTCGCTCTGGCGATCCTCGCGGCGGCGCCCGGCGCCGCCAGCGCGCAGGTCTTTCTCGCGTCGCGGCCCAATCCCGAGTTCACGATCGGTCCGCTCTTCGTGCGGGCCACCGTCACGCCCGAAACCGAGGTCGTGACCCTCGACGTCCTCTGGAGCCTCTCAATCCCGCCCAACACGGCCGGCGCGGCGATCGAGCAGGATCTCTATCTGCTCTGGCCGAACGCCGTCGACGGAGACGCGGGGCTGGGCCAGCCCGATCCGGCCCTGGCGGCCTACGTGAAGAGCCGCGGCTTCACGCCGATCGCGGAAGGGCGGTTGCCGCTGCTGGCCAAGAGCCTCTACCGGATCGGCGAGGAGCTGCCGCCCGAGCCCATCCGCGGCGGCGCGCCGTTCGTGACGTTCGTGCGCCAGGGCGGCCCGCTCGGGCTCACGTCGCCGGTGACGTACGTGCGCATCCCCTGGACCCCGCTCCTGGCCAACCGCACGTGGCAGATGAATCTCCGGATGGAGCTGACCGACCTCATGAAGCGGCGCAAGGCCACGTGGATCGAGGACCTCTTCTGGGGGCCGCAGCACACGGTCTCGCTCACGTTCAACGACGTGCGGCCCCGCGCGCTGTTCCCGGTCTACTTCGAGCGCCGCGACCGCGTCGTGCGCCTCGCCGACGATCCGTCGCAGCTCCTCGTCAACCTGCGTGACGCCGACCATCTGAAGATCTACGAGTTCTACCCCGGCTCGGCGCGACGGCGGCTCAGCGAGACGCTGGATTCGACCGAGGAGATCACGCTCTTCCTGGATGCCTCCGAGGGCATCTCGCCGCAGGTGCTGACGGTGCAGTTCGGCTACTTCCGGGGGATGCGGTCCTGGGCGCCCGTGCTGATCCCGATCGCCTTCTTCGCGCTCGGCAATCTGGCGATGCCGATCATCATGTCGATCATCCGGCGCGTGAGCGCCGCGGTCAAAGGGCGCGTGCAGTTCGGCCCGGGGACCGCCGAGCGCGAGACCGGTGCGTTCCTCTCGCGCGAGACGCTCGCGCGCCTCGTGCCGGGCCAGACGACGTACGAGGAAGTGCTGCGCGACTGCGGGCCCGAGGCCGAGGAGCACGAACAGCTCACGACACCGGGCCGGCGCACCCTGGTCTACCGCGGGCGGCGCGTGGTGCCGCAGGGGCGCCGGCGGCTCGGCTGGCTGGCGACCGTGCGGAGGTGGTCGATCGAGGAGCACGAGGTCGAGATCGCGCTCGAGCGCAACGTCGTCACCGACGTGCAGGCGCGGGTGCGTCGCTCGCCCCTGGCGCAGCCCGAAGGGGCGCCGGCCGCATAGCCGCGCTTGACAGGATCGGCGAAGCCCCCCCATATAGACCCCCATCGAACACGCGATTACGAATGAGAGGCGCGCCTCGACTGGCGGGGCCCCAGCCCCAAGACAGTCTGCGGTGCGCACACCGAGGAGACAGCCATGACAGCAATGACTCGACGGGACGTGCTCAAGATCGCGGCAGCCGGCGCCGCCGCTTCACTACCCGGGCTGCCGCACTCCGCGCACGCGCAGACCACCCAGAAGCGCGATCTCGTCGTCGCCCAGGGCGGCGACATCGCCCACCTGGATCCGCAGCTCAGCACGTCATCGAACGACATCCGCATCTCGTTCAACATCTTCGACAACCTGACGAGCCGCCGCCCGGACGGCAAGCTCCTGCCCGGCCTGGCGACGGAGTGGAAGCTGCAGGGCCAGACGACGTGGGTTTTCAAGCTTCGCTCCGGCGTGAAATGGCACAACGGGGATCCGCTCACGTCGGCGGACGTGAAGTTCAGCATCGACCGCTCGCTCGACACCAATCTCAAAGGCAACCGGGTGAACACCGTCCTGACAACGGTCGACCACGTGGAGACCCCGGATCCGGGGACCGCGGTCGTCCACACCAAGAAGCCCGATCCTCTGCTGCCGGCGCGGCTGGGATTCTACGGCGGCCAGATCATCCCGAAAAAATACGTCGAGGGAGTCGGCGGCGACACGTTCAACCAGAAGCCGGTCGGCACCGGCCCCGTCCGATTCGTCTCGTGGGTCAAGGACGACAAGCTGGTGCTCGAGGCCAATCCCGACTACTGGGGTGGTCGGGTCGACTTCGATCGCCTCACCGTACGCGCGCTGCCCGAGATGGCGCCCCGCGTGGCGGCGCTGCTCAAGGGCGAAGTGGACCTGATCACGCAGGTACCGCCCGACCAGGGCGAGCGGGTCAAGTCGAATCCGACGACGACCGTGAGCGGCGCGCTCTACGGCGGCCTCTACGTCCTCGCGGTGAACTCGAAGCGGCCGCCGCTCGACAATCCGCTCGTGAAACAGGCGCTCTCGATGGCCATCGATCGCGAGGCGATCGTGAAGGAGCTCTGGCGCGGCCGCGGCATCGTGCCGAGCGGGATGATCGCCAAGGGCGACAATCACTTCGACGCCTCGCTTCCGCCGCTCGCCTTCAACGCCGGCGAGGCGAAGGCGCGGCTCAAGAAGGCCGGGTACAAGGGCGAGGAGATCATCATCGAGACCACCGCCGGCTACATGGCCGGCGATAAGCCGATGGCCGAGGCCGTGCAGGCGATGTGGCGCGACGTCGGCGTCAACGCGAAGGTCGAGGTGCTCGAGTATTCGGTCCGGGCGCAGCGGATCCGTGAGAAGAGCTTCAAGGGGCTGTGGTGGTCCGATCCGACTTCGACCTTGAGGGATCCCGACGGGATGATGTGGCGGCTTCTCGGTCCGGGCGGGCCTCAGGACTACTGGCGCCATCCGGAGTTCGACGAGCTCGGCAACGCCGCCCGGTTCTCGGTCGACGAGAAGTTCCGCGCCGACGCCTACAAGAAGATGACGCAGCTCTTCCTCGAGCACTTCCCGTGGCTCCCGGTGATCCAGCCGTACGAGGACTACGGCCTGCAGAAGTACGTCGAGTGGACGCCGGACCCGCTCCAGCAGCTCGAGATCCGTCGCTTCAACTTCAAGTTCCGGCGCGCGTAGAGCGGCTGCCCGGGGCGGAGCCCGCGAGGCTCCGCCCCATTGCCCATGCGCGGGCTCCTCCCTTTTCTCGCCTCCCGGCTGTTCCGCGCGGCGATCGCGCTCTGGCTCGTCTCCACGGTCGTCTTCGTGGTCATGCGGCTGTCGGGCGATCCGGTACCGCTCCTGCTCCCGCCCGACGCCCCGCAGAGCGAGTTCGCGCGGGTGCGAGCCGAGCTCGGCCTGGACCGCCCGCTGCCCGTGCAGTACGCGGTCTTCCTCGGCAACGTGCTGCGCGGGGACTTCGGTCAGTCCATCCACTTTCGCCAGTCCGCCTTCCGCGTGGTTCTCGGCTACCTGCCCGCGACATTCGAGCTCGGCCTCGCCGCGTTCGCGCTCGCTCTGCTGGTCGCCTTGCCCATTGGCGTCATCTCCGCGGTCAAGCGCAACTCAGCCATCGACCAGGCCACGATGGGGCTGGCCCTCGTCGGCCAGTCGGCGCCGACGTTCTTCATCGGCATCCTGCTGATCCTCATCGTCTCCCTGAACCTCGGCCTCTTGCCGACCTCGGGGCGCGAGGACTGGCACAGCCTGATCCTGCCCGCCTTCACGCTCGGCGCCTTCGCGATGGCGTCGATCGCGCGGCTCACGCGCTCGTCGGTGCTCGAGGTGCTCCGCGCGGACTACATCCGCACGGCTCGCGCCAAGGGCGTGTCCGACGCGATCGTCGTCGCCAAGCACACCCTGAAGAACGCCGCGGTGCCGATCGTCACGATCACCGGGCTGCAGTTCGGCACGCTGCTCGGCGGCGCGGTCGTCACCGAGACGGTGTTCGCGTGGCCGGGTATCGGGCGCCTGGCGATCCAGTCGATCTACAACCGCGACTACCCGGTCGTGCAGTGCACCGTGTTCGTCTCCGCGGTCCTGTTCATCGTGATCAACTTCTGCGTCGACCTGATCTATGGCCTCCTCGATCCTCGCGTCCGCTCGAGCTGAGCCCGCGCCGGCGCGCCGCGCCCGTCGCACGCGCGCCCTGGCGGTCGGCGGCGCCGCGTTCGTGGCGCTGCTGATCCTCGCGGCTCTGGCCGCCCCCCTGATCGCGCCGGCCGATCCCATCCGCCAGTCGCTCCGCGGGCGACTGTCGGCGCCGACCCTCGAGGGCGCCGACGGCAAGGCGCACCTGCTCGGCACCGATCACCTCGGCCGCGACGTCTTCTCGCGCGTGATCTACGGCGCGCGGGTGTCCCTGCTGGTGGGCTTCGCGGCGGTCGTGGTGGGCGGGCTCGTGGGCGCCACGCTCGGCCTCCTGGCCGGCTTTCGCGGCGGCTGGATCGACAGCGCGATCATGACGCTCGCCGACGCCCAGCTCGCGTTCCCGTTCATCCTGCTGGCCATCGGTATCATCGCGGTGCTCGGCCCGAGCTTTCCAACGCTCATCATGGTCATCGGGCTCTCGGGCTGGGTGACCTACGCACGCGTGCTCCGCTCGCAGGTGCTGGTCCTGCGCTCGCGCGAGTTCGTCGACGCGATCCACGCGCTCGGCGGCTCGGTCGCGCGCGTCATCGTCCGGCACGTGCTGCCCAACGTGCTCTCGTCACTGGTCGTCATCGCCACGCTCGAGCTGGCGCGCGCCATCGTGCTCGAGGCGACGCTGTCGTTCCTCGGCCTCGGCGTGCAGCCGCCGACTCCGTCGTGGGGCGGCATGGTGCACGAGGGGCGCGAGTATCTCGACTCGGCCTGGTGGATCTCGACGGCACCGGGGATCGTTTTGATGCTCACGTCGGTCGTGGTGAGCCGCACCGGAGACTGGCTGCGCGATCTGCTCGATCCGACGCTCCGCGGGGAGTAGGCTCCCGCACAGGGGCCCTACCCCGGCGGGAGGTCAATGATCCCATGGCGCCGGCCCGCGAGTTGGAGTAGGGTGCCGGGTTGTGCCGCGACCGTACGAAAGGAGCCAGCCGGCCATGCGACATCGACTCGGGAATTTGATCGCGCTGGGAAGCGCCCTGGCCTGTCTCGTCGGCGGAGTCGCCGTCGCGCAGGACAAGCCTGCCGACAACATGGACGTCCTGCGCGAGAAACTGCGGGCCGACAAGAAAGCCGTGGTGGCCGAGGTGCTGCAGCTCACTGAAGGCGAGGCCAAGGTGTTCTGGCCGGTCTACAACGCGTACCAGAGCGACATGGTCACGCACTACGATCAGCTGCTGAAGCTCCTCGATACGTACGCGTCATCGTACGAGACGATGACCGACGCGCAGGCCACCAGCCTGCTCCAGCAATACCTGGGCCTCGAGCGTGAGCACGTCGCGCTGCTGACCTCGTACCTGCCGCGTTTTCAAAAGGTGCTGCCGCCCAAGAAGGTCGCGAAGCTGTACCAGGTGGAGAACAAAGCGCGGGCGCTTGTGAACTACGAGCTCGCCCGGGGCATTCCGCTCGTGAAGTAGCTCTTGAAGCAGGAGGAGAGTGAACGATGCTGACCTCTCGACTCGCCGCCGGCCTGCTGGCATTTGCCTTGGCCGTGCTGCCGCCGATGACCGTCCGAACCGCTCTCGCCGCATCGGCGTCGGAGATCAACCGCGACGCCAATACGGCGCTGAACAAGCTCTACGAGACGCAGCCGGACGCGAAGAAGCTGGCCGCTCGCGCCAAGGGGATTCTTGTCTTTCCGAGCATCTACAAGGCCGGCTTCATGTTCGGCGCCCAGTACGGCGAGGGGGCTCTGCGCAAGGGGAACAAGACGGTCGGTTACTACAACTCGGTCGCGGCGTCGTACGGTCTCCAGGCGGGCGCTCAGCAGTTCGGATACGTTCTGTTCTTCATGAACGACGGGGCCCTCGCATACCTGGACAAGACCGGCGGCTTCGAGATCGGCTCGGGCCCGAGCATCGTCGTGCTGGACGAGGGCACGGCGAAGACGATGAGCAGCACGACCTTGTCGCAGGACGTCTACGCGGTCATCTTCAACCAGAAAGGCCTGATGGGTGGCCTGGGCCTGCAGGGCTCGAAGATCAGCAAGATCCAGAAATGAGCCCCGCTCAGCAGGCCGCGTCCGCCACCGGGATCCGATCGACCACGCAGAACGGGATCGTCACGCTCTCGGTGCACGTGAGGCAGTAGAAGTCGAGCTCCAGCCCCGCGCGCAGTCCGTGAAGCGAGAGGCGCTGGTTGCAGCGGGTGTGGTGAAGCCCGCCGTCGAGCGCCATGTACACGGTCATGACTTCGGTCGCCGTCGCCACATCCTGATCCGAGCTCATCGCCATTGCCCTCCTGGGTCCCTGAGAAGAGCAATCCGCATTCCAGCGGCGCCATATCGGGACGGGAGCTAAGCTCCCGAAATATCAAGCCGACATCGGCGGAATTCGGGCCGGGTGTTCAGGAACTGCACAGCCCGCTGGAAAGCCCTGGACCGGCTCGTAGCGCGCCGCGAGGGAGGCGCGCAGGCGATCGGGATCAGCCGCGCCAGCGAGAGAGCTTGTCGTTGACGTGATCGAGCACCAGGACGATGGCGATCGACGCGGCCGACACGAGGGCGGTCGCCGCGAACAGCTCGGGCGCCTGGAAGCCGTTGGCGTACGAGCCCAGCATGTGACCCATGCCGCGCACACCGGCGAACATCTCGACGACGAGGACGCCCAGCAGGCAGAACACGACCCCGAGGCGCATCCCGCCGAGCACCGAGGGGACGATCGCCGGCAGGAGCACCTTCCAGTAGAGCTGCCACGTCGTGGCCCCGTACGAGCGCGCCACGGTCACCAGCGTCCGGTCGACGTCGCGGACCGCTCCCATGACGAGCACCATGATCGGGAAGCATCCGTGCAGCACACCGTAGAAAACGGCCGGGGTCGTGCCGTAGCCGAGCAGGAGGACGATCCACGGCAGCACCAGGATCTTCGGGATCCCGTAGAGCGCGATCACGTACGGGGAGAGAACGTCGCGCAGCAGCCGCACCGAGCCGACCACGACCCCCGCCGAGACGCCCAGCACGACCGACAGCACGTAGGCGAGCGCCGTCTTGCCGAGCGTGTCGGCCAGGCCGGCGAGCGCGCCGCGGCCGATCCGGAGGAGCGCCAGCGCGACGGCGCTCGGGGCCGGCACGAAGAGCGGATCGACCCAGCCCGCGCGCGCCACCAGCTCCCATGCGCCGAGCCCCGCGATCACCGTCACGAGCTGGAGGATCCTGACCTTCATTCCGTCCATCCGCGCGCGCGGCGCTCGAGCAGGCTCGCCAGGACATCGGAGCCCACGATCAGGACCAGGGTGACCAGCACGAGGGCCACGTAGTCCCCCGTTCTCAAGAGTCCGTAGGCGTGATTGATCAACGCGCCCATGCCGGCCTTCGAGCCGAGGATCTCGCCGACCACCACGCCGATCACGCAGAGCGCCAGCCCCGTCCGGAGCCCGCCGACCAGGGTGAAGAGCATCGCGGGCAGCATGACCCGGCGAAAGACCGTCACGGTGCCCGCGCCATACGCGCGCGCGACGACGACGAGCTGCGGATTCACCTGCCGGATGCCGGCCAGCACCGCCAGCGCGATCGGAAAGAAGCCGAGCAGGAACCCGAACGCGATCTTCGAGGCCGCGTCGAGCCCGAAGAAGAGCATGAGCGAGGGATACCAGACCACCGCCGGCACCGCGTAGAGCGCGGCGAGCATCGGCCCCCACGCCTGCCCGACCAGCCGGTGCATGCCGAGCATGAAGCCGCAGCCGAGCCCGGCCGCGACGGCCAGCAGATACGCGGTCGCGATCTCTCGTACCGTCAAGAGGAGGCTGGCCGGGAGGTCGGGATAGGACCGCAGCAGCAGGAGATCGCGGAGCGATGGTAGGACCGCCGACGGCGGGACGCCGAGGAGCGGATTGACCATCCGGCCTGCGATCTCCCAGACCGCCAGCACGAATGCGAGGAGCCCGAGACGGAAGGCCACGACCGTCATCGCCGCGGCGCGCGGCATGTCAGCGCATCGCCCGCAGCGACTCCTCGCGGATCTCGCTCCAGAGCTTGGCCCGCAGGGCCACCATCTCGGAGGATTCCATCGCCCGGGGATAGTCCATGGTCAGATCGAGCGCGGCCTTGATGCGCCCGGGCCGGGCGGTCATGACGGCGATCCGGGTCGACAGGAAGAGCGCCTCGTGCAGGCTGTGCGTGACGAAGATCACGGTCTTGCGCGTCCGCCGCCAGATGTCGAGCAGCCACTCGCCCATGAGCACGCGCGTCTGCTCGTCGAGCGCGCCGAACGGCTCGTCCATCAGGAGGATCTTCGCGTCGAGCGCCAGCGCGCGCCCGATCGCGACGCGCTGCTTCATCCCGCCCGACAGCTCGCGCGGATATTTCTCGGCGAAGCCGGAGAGCCCGAGCGGCCCCAGGAGCTCGCTGGCCGTCCGGCGGCGGCGCTCGGCCGGCACCCCCTGGAGCTCGAGGCCGAACTCGACGTTCTGGAGCGTGGTCCGCCACGGGAAGAGGCCGGCCTCCTGGAACACGGTCGCGACCCGCCGCGGATCCGGCCCGGTCACCGGCTTACCCTCGACCCGGAGACGCCCCTGATCGGGTGTGACGAGTCCACCGAGCATGCCGAGCAGGGTCGACTTGCCGCAGCCGGAGGGCCCGATGAGCGTGCAGAACGCGCCCTCATCGACCGAGAGCGAGACGTCGTGGAGGGCTTCGATCGGGCCCGAGCTGGTGAGGTAGCGCTTGGTCACGCCCTCGATGGTGATCAGCTCGGGGCGCGCGCTCACGTGAGCTGGAGGATCTCCCGGGCGATGACCAGGCGCTGGATCTCGGAGGTGCCTTCCCCGATCTCGGTCAGCTTCGCGTCGCGGAAGATGCGCTCGACGGGAAACTCGGTGATGTACCCGGCGCCGCCGTGGATCTGCACCGCCTTCGTCGCGGCCTTCATCGCGGCCTCGGACGAGAAGACCTTGGCCATCGCGGCCGCGTGCATCGCGGGCCGGCCGGTGTCTTTCAAATGCGCGGCGCGCAGGGTCAAGAGGCGCGCGACTTCGACCTCGGTCGCCAGATCCGCGATCATGCCCTGCAGGCCGTTGAACTCGGCGAGCGTGCGGCCGAACGCGGAACGCTGCTTCATATACTTGACCGCCTGGTCGACCGCCGCCTGCGCGATGCCGACGCCCATGGCCGCCATCGCGATCCGGCCGCCCTCGAGCACCTTCATCGCCTGCACGAAGCCGTCGCCGCGCTCGCCGATCAGGTTCTCCGCGGGCACGCGCGCGTCCTCGAAGATCAGCTCGGCGGTGTCCGAGGCATGCAGGCCGAGCTTGCGGTAGGGCTTGCCCCGGGTGAAGCCGGGAGTGCTCCGGTCGAGCACGAAGGCCGAGATGCCGTGAGATTTTCGCTCGGGATCGGTGCGGGCTATGACGACGGCGGTCGCGGCGACCGAGGCGTTCGTGATGAACGCCTTGCTCCCGTTCAGCACCCACTGGCCGCCGCGCAGCTCGGCGCGGGTGGCGAGCGCCGCGGCGTCAGAGCCCGACCCTGGCTCGGTGAGGCCCCAGGCGCCGAGCACTCTGCCGCTCGCGAGATCCGGCACGTACTTCTGCCGGAGCTCCGGCGAGGCGAAGCTTGCGATGTGGTTCGTGCACAAGGAATTGTGGGCCCACATCGTGATGCCGACCGACGCGTCGCCCCGGCAGAGCTCCTCGACGATCAGCGCGTACGAGACGTAGTCGAGGCCGGCTCCGCCGAGCTCCTCGGGGATGACGACGCCCAGGAAGCCGAGCGGGCCGAGCTTGGCCACGATCTCGTGAGGAAACTCGTGGCGCTCGTCGAACGGCGCGATCTTGTCGCCGAGCTCGGCCTCGGCGAACTGACGCGCGACGTCCCGGACCTGCTCCTGCTCGGGCGTGAGGTCGAAATCCACGGCTCAGACCGCCGCGCGAATGTGCTCGCGGACGAAGCGGACGATGTCCTGGGTCGACGTGCCGGGCGTGAAGAGCTCCTTGACGCCCATCGCCTTCAGCCCCGCGATGTCCTCGGGCGGAATGATCCCGCCGCCGAACACCGCGATGTCGTCCGCCCCCTCGGCGGCCAGGAGCTCGAGGACACGCTGGAAGAGGTAATTGTGGGCGCCGGAGAGCACCGAGAGCCCGATCGCGTCGGCGTCTTCCTGGACGGCCGTCGCGACGATCTGCTCGGGCGTCTGGTGCAGCCCCGTGTAGATCACCTCGAAGCCCGCGTCGCGCAGCGCTCGCGCGACGATCTTCGCGCCGCGGTCGTGCCCGTCGAGCCCCGGCTTGGCGACGACGACGCGAATCGCCCGTTCGGCCATCATCACTTGCCTCCCGCGAGCGCGGTTCGGATCTGCTCGCCCGCCCTCGCGATGCGCTCCCGATCGCCCGGGACGAGCTTCCAGTCGAACCCCTTGCCGTCGTTGGTCCAGCGGGGGATCAGATGCAGGTGGAAGTGCGGGACCGACTGGAACGCCGCCGGGCCGTTGGCCTGGAGCATGTTCAGGCCATCTGGTTTGAGCGCCGTCCGCTGCGCGGCGGCGACCCGCTTGGCGGTGGTGATGGCCGCCTGGAGATCGGCCCGCTCGGCGTCGTAGATCGTGGCGGCGTGCACCTTGGTGAGCACGAGGCAGTGCCCGGCGTTGAGCGGGTTGATGTCCATGATGCAGAGAGTGCGCTCGTCCTCGTACACCTTGGTCGACGGAATCTGCCCGTCGCGGATCTTGCAGAAGACGCAGTCGGTCATCGACGTCCCCTACACCGGCACCGTCCAGCCGTGCGGGTCCGGCGCCGTGCCGTACTGGATGCCGACGATCGTGTCGTAGAGCTTCTGGGTCAGTGGGCCGATGCGGCCGCCGTTGATCACGATGCGCTCGCCCTTGTAGGAGAGCTCGCCGACCGGCGAGATGACCGCCGCGGTGCCGGTGCCCCAGACCTCGTCGAGCTGGCCCCTGTGGGCGGCCGCGGCGACCTCGTCGATGGTCACCGGACGCTCGGAGACGCGCAGACCCCACTCGCGCATCAACGTCAGCACCGAGTCGCGGGTGACGCCGGCCAGGATCGTGCCGCTGAGCGGCGGCGTGATGACCTCGTCGCCGATCTTCATCATGATGTTCATCGTGCCGACTTCGTCGATGTACTTGCGCTCCCGGCCGTCGAGCCACAGCACCTGCGTGAAGCCCTCGTGCTTGGCTTCCTCCGCCGCGTAGAGGCTGGCCGCGTAGTTGACGCCGGTCTTGGCGCCCCCCACGCCGCCCTCGACCGCGCGCACGTACTTGTCGACCACGAGGATCTTCACCGGATTCATGCCCTCGGGGTAGTACGCGCCGACGGGCGAGAGGATCACGTAATAGATGTAGGACTTCGCCGGGCGCACGCCGAGGAAGGCCTCGTTGGCGATGATCGTCGGCCGCACGTAGAGCGAGGTTCCGACCGTCGACGGCACCCAGTCTTTTTCCATGCCGACCAGCTCGACCAGGGACTTCAGCGCCAGCTCGGGATCGAGCGGCGGGATGCAGAGACGCCGCGAGGATTCGATCAGCCGCGCGACGTGCTTCTGCGGCCGGAACAGATGGACCCGGCCGCTGCGCGTCCGAAACGCCTTGAGCCCGTCGAAGACCGCCTGCGCGTAGTGCAGGACCGCGGCCGCCGGATCCATCGGGAACGGCCCGTACGGCTCGATGCGCGGGTCGTACCAGCCTTTCTCCTCCTGAAAGTCCATCACGAACATGTGGTCGGTAAAGACCGTCCCGAAGGTGAGGTCCTTGTCCTTCGGCTTCTGCTTCTTCACCGTCGCCTGTGTGATCCGGATCGGCTCAATCATTGCTCTCTCCCTTACGCGGCCAATGAAAACGGCCCATCTACTTCGTTGGCGCCTGCGACCCTCCCTGCGGCGTATGCGGCATACGCCTCAGTCGGGTCGCAGGCGCCGCCTCGTATCTGGGCCGTTTTGATTGGCCGCTGCGGCGTCATTCGCCCGTGCCGGAACCATGTTCATCGCCATCGCGTCTATTAGAAGATGATCGGCTCGCGATAGAGGCCGAACACCTGGCGGTAGACGTCCGAAATTTCGCCGAGGCTGACGTAGTCTTTGACCGCATCGATCAAGACCGGCATCACGTTGCGCTGCTCCCGGCACGCGTCCGCCAGCTGCTTGAGGCGGCGCTCGACCTTGCTGCGGTCGCGGGCAGCTTTGAAGCGCCCGACGCGCTCGATCTGCTCGTGCTCGACGGCCGCGTCGATCTTCAGGAAGTTGATCGGCCGCTCCTCGGTCATCACGTACTTGTTGACGCCGACCACGACCTTCTCGCGGCGGTCGTCCATCAGCTGATAGCGGAAGGCGGCGTCGGCGATCTCGCGCTGCGGGTAGCCCGTGTCGATCGCCCGGATGATGCCGCCCATCGCGTCGATCTTCCGGATGTACTCGAGCGCGCCGGCTTCCATCTGATCCGTCAGCGTCTCGAGGTAGTACGAGCCGCCGAGCGGATCGATCGTCAGCGCCACGCCCGACTCCTCGGCGATGATCTGCTGCGTCCGGAGCGCCACCGTCACCGCGTCCTCGGTCGGCAGCGCCCACGTCTCGTCGTACGAGTTCGTGTGCAGCGACTGCGCGCCGCCCAGCACCGCCGCCAGCGCCTGGAGCGCGACGCGCGCGATGTTGTTGAGGGGCTGCTGCGCGGTCGCCGACACGCCGGCCGTCTGGGTGTGCGTGCGCAGGCGCATCGACTCCGGCTTCTTGGCGCCGAACCGCTCCTTCATGAAGCGCGCCCAGAGCCGCCGCGCCGCCCGGAGCTTGGCGATCTCCTCGAAGAAGTCGTTGTGGATATCGAAGAAGAACGAGAGCCGCGGCGCGAAGCTGTCGATGTCGAGCCCCCGGGCGCACGCCGCCTCGACGTAGCCGAGGCCGTCGGCCAGGGTGAACGCGAGCTCCTGGACGGCCGTCGCTCCGGCCTCGCGAATGTGGTAGCCCGAGATCGAGACCGGGTTGAAGCGCGGGACGTGCTTCGACGTGAACTCGATCATGTCGACGACGATGCGCACGGCCGGCTCGGGCGGGCAGATCCACTCCTTCTGGGCGATGAACTCCTTCAGCATGTCGTTCTGCATCGTGCCGCCGACACGGCTCCACGACACGCCCTGCTTCTCGGCGATCGCGAGATACATCGCGAGCGCGACCGACGCGGTGCAGTTGATGGTCATCGACGTGGTGACGTCGCCGAGCGGGATGTCCTTGAAGAGCCGCTCGAAGTCGTCCAGGGTCGAGATCGACACGCCTTCCTTGCCGACCTCGCCGCGCGAGCGCGGGTGATCGGCGTCGTAGCCCATCAGCGCCGGCATGTCGAACGCGGTCGAGAGCCCCGTCTGCCCCTGCTCGAGCAGATACTTGAAGCGGGCGTTGGTGTCCTCCGGGCGCCCGAAGCCCGCGAACATCCGCATCGTCCAGAGCCGGCCGCGATACATCGTCGGGTAGACGCCGCGGGTGAACGGATACTCGCCCGGACGTCCGAGCTTTTCCTCGGGCGACCATCCGCGCAGGTTCGCCGGCGTGTACAGCGGCTCGATCGGGAGGCCCGACAACGTTTCGAACCGTACCGGGCGCTCCGGTCCGCGCTCAGGCTCCGCCATGGTCACCTCGCAGCAGGTGGCGCGCCACCACCAGCTTCTGGATCTGCGACGTCCCCTCGTACAGCTGCGTGATCTTCGCGTCGCGGAAGGCACGCTCGACCTCGTACTCCTTGATGAACCCGTAGCCGCCGTGCACCTGGATGGCGTCGGTGGTCACCTTCATCGCGGTCTCGGCGGCGAAGAGCTTGGCCATCGCGGCGGCGGTGCGGTACGGCCGGCCGGCGTCCTTGAGCGCGGCCGCCTTGCGCGTGAGGAGCCGCGCGCCGTCGATCGCCACCGCCATGTCGGCCAGCATCCACTGCACCATCTGGTGCTCGCCGATGATCACGCCGAACGCTTTGCGCTCGCGCGCGTACGCTACCGCGCGCTCGTAGGCGCCGGTGGCGATCCCGACCGCCTGCGCCGCGATCCCGACGCGGCCGCCGTCGACGGCGCTCATCGCGATCTTGAACCCCTGCCCTTCCTCGCCGATGCGGCTCGCCGCCGGCACGCGGCAGTCGTCGAACAAGAGCTCGGCGGTATCGGAGGCGCGGATGCCGAGCTTGTCCTCGGTCTTGCCGACGGTGAAGCCCGGCGTGCCCTTCTCGGCGACGAACGCGGTGATCCCGCGATGCCCCTTCGCCCGATCGGTCTGCGCGAACACCAGCGCGAACGAGGCCTCGCGCCCGGTCGTGATGAAACGCTTGCGGCCGTTGAGCACGTAGTGGTCGCCGTCGCGCACGGCCAGGGTGGCCAGGTTGGTCGCGTCCGAGCCCGCCTGCGGCTCGGTGAGCGCGAAGCAGCCGTGGGCGTGGCCCGAGGCGACCGGCATCAGGAATCGCTCGCGCTGGGCGTCGGTCCCGAAGCGCGCGATCGGATCGCCGTAGAGCGAGTTGTTGACCGACATGACCACCGCGTGGCTCGCGCAGACGCGGGCGATCTCCTCGAGCGCCACGACGTACGCCACCGCCCCGGCGCCGCTGCCGCCCCAGCGCTCGGGGATCACCATGCCCATGAGCCCGAGCTCGCCCATCCCCTTGACCGTCTCGTGCGGGAAGCGCGAGTCGCGGTCGATCTCGGCGGCGATGGGCTTGATCTGGGTCTCGGCGAACTCCCGCACCGTGGCCCGGATCAGCTCTTGCTCGGACGTCAGGTCGAACGTCACGTCGTCCCTGCCTATTTCTCCAGGAGCTTCTTGAACTCTTTCGTGAGCTCGGGCACCACCTCGAACAGGTCGGCCACGATCCCGAAGTCGGCGATCTTGAAGATCGGCGCCTCCGGATCCTTGTTCACGGCCACGATGACCTTCGAGGTGCGCATGCCCGCCAGGTGCTGGATGGCGCCCGACACGCCGAAGCCGAGGTATAGCTTGGGCGAGATCGTGCGGCCGGTCTGGCCGATCTGGAACCGGTGCGGCCGCCAGCCGGCGTCCACCGCCGCGCGCGAGGCGCCGACCGCGGCGCCGATGACACGCCCGAGCTCTTCCAGGATGACGTAGTTCTCGGGCCCCTTCATGCCGCGCCCGCCCGAGATGACGGTCTCGGCCTCGGTGAGCTCGGGCAGCCCCGTCGAGACCTCCTCGCGACGCTCGACGAACTTCATCTGCGCGCCGGCCGCGGTCAGGCTCGGCCGCTCGACCGACGCGGTCTTGCCCGGCTGCGCCTCGGCCGGGCGGAACACGTTGGGCCTGAGCGTCGCGACCCACGGCGACTTCGCCCACGTCACCCGCGAGAGCAGCTTGCCGGCGTAGACCGGCCGGGTCGCGACGAGCTTGTCGCCTTCCATCGCGAACCGGACCGAGTCGGCCGAGAGGCCCACGCCGAGCTTCGCAGCCAGCCGCGCCGCGAACTCGCGCTGGCGGCTGGTGACCGGCGCGAAGATCGCCGCCGGCGATTCCTTCGCGGCGAGCTCCGCCGCCGCCGCGGTCCAGACCTCGCTCCGGTAGGGCGCGAACGCGGCGTTCTCGAGCAGCAACACGCGCGAGGCGCCCCACTCGCCGAGCTGCTTCAGGCCGGCGTCGCTCGCCTTGTCGGTGAGCCACACCGCTTCGACCCGGCCGGGCGCCAGCCGCGCGGCCTCGCCGAGCACCTCGGCCATGACCTTCTTGGGCGAGCCGTTTCGATCGTCTTCGACGATGCACCAGAACGCGTTCGGCATTTCTCGACTCTCCCTAGATCGCTTTGGCGTCTTCGCGCAGGGCGCGGACGAGCTCTTTCACCGCGGTGGGAACGTCGCCTTGAATGACGCGGCCGGGCGGGCGCGCCGGCAGCGCCTCGAGCCCGACGATCGACAGCTGCGGCGCCTCGGCCGCGATCCCGAGATCGCCGGCCTTCACGTCCTTGATCTCCTTCTTCTTGGCTCCCATGATGCCCTTGAGCGTCGGGTACCGGGGCTCGTTGAGCCCCTTCTGCGCGGCAAGCACGGCCGGCAGCGGGAGATCGAACACCTCGAGGCCGCCTTCGACCTGGCGGGCGGCCCGGATCGACTTGCCGTCGCCGTCGATCACTTCCTCCATGATCCAGTAGGCGCTCGGCCAGCCGAGGATCTCGCCGAGCTGTGCCGTCACGGCGCCCATGTCGTCGTCGATCGCCTGGCGGCCGCACAGCACGAGCTGCGGCGCCTCCTGCTTGATCACCGCGGCGAGCGCCCTCGCGGTCGCCAGGGTGTCGGCGACCGACCAGGCCGGGTCGTTCAGATGGATCGCGCGGTCGCAGCCCATCGCCAGACAGGAGCGGAGCGCCTCCTTGACGCGATCGGGGCCGAGCGAGACCGCCACCACCTCGCCCTGGCCGCGCTTGTCCTTGATGCGCAGCGCCTCCTCGACCGCGAACTCGTCGTAGGGCGAGACGATCCACGTGATCCCTGTGGTGTCGATCGACTTTCCGTCCGCCGCGATCTTCACCTGGGTGGCCGTGTCCGGCACCTGCTTGACGGTGACGACGATCTTCATGAAGTGGCTCCTTCGTAGTGGAGTTCGCGGGTGATCCGGAAGCGATCGCCCGGGATGAACACTCGATCGAAGACGATCGGCGCGCCGCCGGCGTCGTACGAGACGCGCTCGGACTCGAACGCTGGCTCGCCGGCCCTGCAGCCGAGGTCGCGCGCCTCGCGCCGGCCCAGACGCACCGCCGACACGGTCTCGCTGGCGCGCGTGATGACGACGCCCAGCTTGAACTCGAGCACCTGGTGCAGCGGCGTCAGCGCCAGATCGGCGCGGATCACCTCGTCGCCCAGCGGCGACGGCAGGAACGAGCGCTGCAGGCTCATCGGGTGCGCGTCGACCAGGCGCAGCCGCTCGAGCACCAGCACGCGCGGCCGGCCGGAGAGACGCAAAGCCTCGGCCACGCGCCGGTCAGGCGCGGCGAAGCGCGTGCCCAGAAGCCGGGTCGCGACGTGCTCGCCCTTGGCCGAGAGATCGCCGGCGAAGCGGCGAAGCTGGAGGATGTCGTAGTCGATGGAGGGCGCGGCGACGAACGTGCCGAGCCCGTGTCGGCGCGTGATGAGATGCTCGCGCTCGAGCAGCTCGAGCGCCTGACGGAGGGTCATGAGGGTGACGCCGAAGCTCTTCGCGAGCTGGCGCTGATTGTCGAGTCGCGCGCCGGACGCCAGCTCGCCGGTCCTGATTCGCTCGCGCAGCGCCTCGGCGATGCGGTGATAGCGAGGCACTCGACTCTGGAACGTCGTCTTGCCGCCGTTCATAGAACCTCGGTGTTCTAGAACTCCAACCCCCAACGCCACTCGCGACACGCCATCACCACGGAAGAGAAACGACAACTCCGAAAGGCACTTCGGCCCGGGAGGCGCCCGCGACGACTTATCCTATCATCTTTTCCGGTTGCCCGTCGACTCGGCCCGGACCGCCGAGAATTCCGGTAACACCCCTACGCGGAGCCCGCAAGCTCGCGCGTGAGCCCGATGAGCCGGTCGAGCTTCTGGCGCGCGGCGCCGGCATCGACCGAGCGCGCCGCCAGCTCGACCCCCTCCTTCAGGTCACGCGCCCGGCCGCCCACCACCAGCGCCGCGGCGGCGTTCATCAGAACGACGTCGCGCTTGGCGCCGGGCTCGCCGCGGAGGATCGCGCGAATGATCTCGGCGTTCTGCTCGCGATCGCCACCGAGCAGCTCGCGGATCGAGGCGCGCGACAGGCCGAAATCCTCGGGCCTGACGGTGAACGTCCGCACGACCCCCTCCCGGACCTCGGAGATCCGGCTCTCGCCCGTGCTGGAGATCTCGTCGAGGCCGTCGGCGCCGTGGACGACGAAGGCGCGGAACGTGCCGAGCTCGGCCAGGACCCGGGCGAGGGGCTCCGTGAGGGCAGCCGCGGCCACGCCGATGACCTGGGCGTTGGCGCCCGCCGGGTTGGTGAGCGGGCCGAGCAGGTTGAAGACGGTCCGGATTCCCACCTCGCGCCGCGCCGTCATCACGTGCTTCATCGCCGTGTGCAGGAGCGGCGCGTAGAGAAAGCCGATGCCCACCTCGGCCACACACCGGCCGACCTGCTCGGGCGACAAGCTCAGGTTCACGCCCAGGGTCTCGACCACGTCGGCCGAGCCGCAGAGCGAGGCGCCGCTCAGCCCGGACATCGAGCGGTTGCCGTGCTTGGCCACCTTGAGCCCGGCGCCCGCGACCACGAACGCGGTCGCCGTCGAGACGTTGAACGTCCCCGAGGCGTCGCCGCCGGTGCCGCACGTGTCGACGAGCATCTCGCGGTCGGTGCCGGTGAGCGCGGCCGTCTCCTCGCCGCGCGTGTGGACTCTCGCGACCTTCGAGCGCATCACCTGCGCGAAGCCGATCAGCTCCTCGACGGTCTCGCCCTTCATCCGGAGTGCGGTCAGAAACGCGGCGATCTGCGCGTCGGTCGCCGTGCCCGACATGATCGCCTCCATCGCGCCGGCGGCTTCGATGCGCGTGAGGTCGCGCCGGTCGACGAGAACACGTGTCGCCTCGGTGATGATCGGGCTCGTCATATCAGACCCCCCTGGGCCCCACAGAGTATCGCACCTCGGCCCGGGGGACGGCCCGAGAGCGAGTCGACGGCGGCTCCTCCTGAGCCCGGCCGGCCCGCGAACTCGCGCCGAAACCAATCGCGCAACAGATTCTTCTCGTGGCGCAACGGTTCGGTGGTCAGGAGCACCGTGCGCGTCAGGTACAGCGAGTCGCCGAGGTCCCGCTGGCCCGAGCTCACGACCTTGCCGGACTGGCCCATGGTGCCGAACGCCGCGATCATGCCGGTCACCGTGCCGAGCAGCCCGAGCAGCGGCGAGAGCGTGACGATCGTGTCGAGCACGGGCAGGAAGCGCTCGAGCCGCGCGATCTCGTGGCGGGCGGCCGTCTCCATCGCCAGGGTCGGCGCCGGGTTGCGGTGCTGGATGCCGGCGGCGAGCACGCGCGCGATCGGCGAGCGCGAGACCTCGCCGAGCTTGCAGGCGTCGGTCCACTCGCCCTGGGTGGCCCGGGCCAGGACGAGCTCGGGGTCGCGATTGCGGCCGAGCCGCCACCAGGTCCAGGCGCGGTCGATGACGACCGCGAGCGCCAGGATGGAGCTGGCGACAGCGTCGCCGTCAGCGACGGAGTCGTCGTCCGCAGACAGATCGGAGAGACGCCATGCGTCGTGCGTCGGGTCGCGTCTCGGGAGTCCTCTCGTGAGAGCCGTCATCGCGGTGCTCGCGCGCGGCGGGCCGGTCATTGATTCCGCTCGCGGCCCGCGGCGACGTGAAACCCGGGCGCGCTGGCCCGGCGCTCTCTGGCTGGCTGGACCGAGGCTCGGCGGCCTCGGGCGGGCTGGCTATTTGGTCAGGATCAGCTTGTCCGACTTCGTGATGCGCAGGCGGTACATCTGGCCGTGGTGGACGATGACCACCTCGCGCCCACGCTCGAAGAGCGTCGCGCTCTCCACGCGACGCACGAGCGGCCGCTCGGCGGCAGGCCCGTCCGCGGACCCGTTCGGCTGGGGGGCGTCGCCCGGCGCGATCTCGAAAGTTCGGTATGCCGTCCTACTCATATTAATAGGCCCTAATGAATAGCGTGAAGCCGGATGGTTGTCAAGCGCTCGCGCGGCGCGGGCCGGCCTAGAGCCCGAGGTAGGCCTGCTTCACGTGCGGGCTCGCCAGGAGACTCGCCCGCGTGCCGTCGAGGACCAGGCGCCCGTTCTCGAGCACGTAGCCCCGGTGCGAGAGCTGGAGCGCGCGCGGCACGTTCTGCTCGACGAGCATGATCGTCGTGCCGGCGTCGTTGACCCGCTGCAGCGTCTCGAAGATGAGCTTCACCATCACCGGCGCGAGCCCGAGGCTCGGCTCGTCGAGCAGGAGAATGCGCGGCCGCGCCATGAGCCCGCGCCCGATCGCGCACATCTGCTGCTCGCCGCCCGACAGGGTGCCGGCCAGCTGCCGCTGGCGCTCGCGCAGCCGCGGAAAGAGCGTGAAGACGACGTCGAGCCCGTCGCGCCGGCTCGGCGCCGCGCGCGCGCCGAGCTCGAGATTGTCCCGCACGGTCAGCGTCGGAAAGAGCTGGCGGCCTTCGGGCACGTGCGCGATGCCGCGCGCGACGATCGCCGCCGAGCCGAGGCCGTCGAGGCGCTCGCCCTCGAGCTCGATGCGGCCGGCGCGGACCGGCAGGAGCCCGCTGATCGCGCGCAGGGTCGTCGTCTTGCCGGCGCCGTTCGAGCCGATCAGCGCGACGGCCTCGCCCTGCCGCACCTCGAGCGAGATGCCCGCGATGGCGGTCAGATCGCCGTAGCCGGCCTCGACGCCGTCAAGCCGGAGCAGCGCGGACATACTCCTCTCCCAGGTAGGCTTCGACCACCTTCGGATGGTTCGCGATGTCGACCGGCGCGCCCTCGGCGATCCGCTCGCCGAAGCTCAGCACGACGATCCGCTGCGAGAGCGCCATCACCGCCCGCATGTTGTGCTCGATCAACAGAATGGACACGCCCGACTCGTGGATCGAGCGGACCAGCCCGATGATCGTCTCGATCTCGGTCGGGTTCAGGCCGGCCATCACCTCGTCGAGCAGGAGCAGCGCGGGGCCGGTCGCGAGCGCCCGCGCCAGCTCGAGGCGCTTGCGGTCCGCCAGGGTCAAGGCGCCCGCGGGGACGCGCTCGCGCGGGCCGAGCCCGACCTTGGCCACCACGTCGCGCGCGCGGGCGAGCGCCTCGGAAGCGCGCGGATGACGGGCGAGGGCGCCGACGCGAACGTTCTCGAGGACCGTCATGCGCCGGAACGGCCGCACGATCTGGAACGTCCGCGCCAGGCCGAGCCGGCAGATCGCGTGCGGCGCCAGCCCGACGATCGATCGGCCGTCGAGGAGGATTTCGCCGGCGTCCGGGACCAGGAATCCCGCGAGGAGATTGAAGACGGTCGTCTTGCCCGCGCCGTTGGGACCGATCAGCCCGAGCATCTCGCCGCGCCCCACCGTCAGGTCGAGCCCGGCGACGGCCTGCAGCCCGCCGAAGCTCCGGGAGAGCCCGCGCGCCTCGAGGAGACTCATCGCGTCTCGCCGGCGCGCCGCGCGAGCGCGCGCCGCAGGCGTGGATACGCCCCCTCGGGCAGGAAGAGCACCACGGCGATCAGCAGCACGCCGTAGGCGATCAGGTGCGCACCGTGATGACCTCCCTGCCCGAGGTAGAGCCGGGAGACCTCGGCGAGCGGCGTCAGGATGAACGAGCCGAGGATCGGCCCGAGCAGCGTGCCGGCGCCGCCCACGATCGGCCGGATGATGATCTCGACCGACAGCGGGATGCCGAAGAGCGTGTTCGGCTGCAGCGAGAAGAGATAGAACGCGTAGAACGTCCCGCCGAGGCCCGTGAGGAACGAGGACACGACCATCGCCAGCATCTTGTACTTGAACGCGTTCACGCCGAGCGCCTCGGCCGCCGCCTCGTCCTCGCGGATCGCCGCCAGGTAGACGCCGAACCGCCGGCGCTCGATCGCCCAGGCGGTCAGGGTGGCCACGAGCATCAGCGCCAGCGCGATGTAGTAGTAGACGCGCCCGTCCTGGAACTGGAACTGGCGCGGATCGCCGGTGAACGTGATGTAGAGGCCGAGCGGGCCGCCGAGCGCGTCGATGTTCGAGACGGCCACGCGGCAGATCTCGGCGAAGGCGACCGTGAGCAGCACGAAATAGAAGCCGCGCAGCCCGAAGCGAAAGCCGAGATAGCCGATGATCGCGCCCAGGAGCGCCGCCAGCGCGCCGCCGACGAGCATGCCGACCCACGGCGTCAGCCCCAGCTCGATCGACAGCATCGTGGCCGTGTAACCGCCGACGCCGACGAAGGCGGCGTGGCCGGCCGAGAGCTGGCCCGCGTAGCCACCGACGATGTTCCACGCCTGGCCGAGGAATCCGTAGAAGAAGATCAGGATGAACAGGGTGAGCGCGTACGAGCTCAGCACCGCGGGCAGCGCCAGCAGCGCCACCACGCCGCCGGCGAGCGCCCATCTCATGCGGAGCGTCGCCCGAACAGGCCGGCCGGACGGAACACCAAGATCACGATCAGGAGCGAGAAGCTGAACAGCTCCTTGAGCGACGGCTTGAGGAACACCGCGCCGAGCGACTCCGCGAGCGAGACCAGGAGCCCGCCGACGAACGCCCCGAGGAGGCTCCCCATGCCCCCGATGATCACGATGTTGAAGGACGCCACCGAGAGCGAGAGCCCGGTCGGAGGCTGAAACGGCAGGATCGGCGACACCAGCGCGCCGGCGGCGCCGACACACGCGGCGCCCACGCCGAAGGCCACCGCGTACACGCGCCGCACGTCGGTACCGATGACGAGCGCGCCGTACGTGTTGTCGGCCGCCGCGCGGATCGTCCGTCCGAGATCGGTCCGGAAGAGAAAGGCCCAGAGCGCCGTCGTGAGGGCCACCGCGACCAGGAACGTGACCAGCCGCGCCACGTCCACGAACACCGGGCCGAGCCAGAGCGTGGCCGACGCGAGCGGCGAGCGGACGCGCGTCGGCTCCGGCCCGAAGGCCAGCAGCGCGACGTTCTCGAGCACGAGCGCGACGCCGAGCATCAGGAGGATCTGCATCTCGTGCGGCGCGTCGACGATGCGGTCGACGAGCCCCCGCTGCACGGCGAGCCCGAGCGCGAACAGCGCGCCCGCGCACACCAGGAAGCTCACGTACGGATCGACGCCCGCCCGCGTCGCCAGCACGTACGCGAGATACATCCCCCACACCATCATGTCCCCGTGCGCGAAATTCACGACGCGCATCACCCCAAAAATCAACGTGAGCCCCACGGCCATCAAGCTGTACACCCCGCCGAAGAGCAGTCCACTGACGATCCCTTGAAGAACGAGCGTCAAATCCACCTCAGCCACCCCGGTAACAGACGTTCGACGCGTGAGATCGGGACGCAAACACCGGTGCCGGCCAGTGCCACACGCATGCAGGAGGGGCGGGCGCACCCGTTCCCTGACGAACAGCCCACAGCCAAGCCCACCCGCGGTACAAACGCCAACGCTCTAAGCCGCCCGGTATGACAGGCGTTCGGCCGTCGCGGTCGCGACGGCAGCACCGGTGCCGGGCGGTGGCGGATGTGGGCGGGAGGGGTCGAGCGGACCCGTTCCCTCCACGCGAGCGGCGGGCGTCCCGCGCCGGGATGGAGCCCAGCCGTGGCGGGGCAGCGAACGCGTGCCGCGTGGTCCGTCCGACCCCTCCCGCCCACGTCCGCCGCCGCCCGGCGCCGAGCGCTAAGCGCGCGGCCGCGGGAAGACGAACTTCTGTACCGCCGCGTCTTTGGGCCAGACAGCCACCGGCTTCTGGCTGAGGATCTGGATCATCGTCGGGATCGCGTTGGCGTTGTCGCCCACCTCGTTGAAGGCGACCGGGCCGCCGTACTGCATGAGCCCTCCGGCGTAGTTCGTCTTTTTCATCGAATCGACGATCGCGTCGGGGTCGTCGAGCGCGGTCGCGCGCTCCAGGATGTCGGCGATCAGGAAGACCGCGTCGTAGGAGTAGCCCGAGTTCGTGTCGAAGGTCTTGCCGCCCGAGCGCTTGCGAAACTCTTCGGCGACGGCCGTCGTCTTCGGGTTCTTGAAGTTCGCCCACGGCACGCTCGTCAGCACGTACTCGAGATCTTCCTTGAGCTGCGCGATCTGGCCGGCCTCGTAGATGCCCGGGCTGCCCGGCCCGACGATGCCCATCATCTCGACCCGCTGCTTGCGGATCTCCGGGAAGAGCAAGAGCGCCGAGGCCGGGCGCGTGATCGGTGCGATGATGTCGGGCTTCGCCGCCTTCGCCTTGGAGACCTCGGTGGAAAGATCGGTGGGCGGCTCGGGCCACGGGATCACCTCGACGATGTCCCACGACGGATTCGCGGCCTTGTGCGCCGCCTGGAAGCCGCGCGCCTGGTTCTGGCCGAAAAGGTCGTTGCAGTACATGAGCACGACGCGCTTCGGCGACGCGTTGGCTTCCTTGAAGATGTCGATGAAGTACTGGACGGCCTTCTTGCCGAAGCTCGAGCCGGTCGGGAAGTTGCGGTAGACGTACTGGACCTTCTGCTGGCCCGCCTTGACCGATTGCGCGACGTTCGCGGTGATCCGGTCGGTGGCGGCGATGTCGATCAGGAACGGCACGCGGCGCTGCTGGGCGACCGACACCATCGCGTTGGTGCTGCCGGAGTCGAAGGAGCCCAGCAGCATCTGGGCTCCCTGGCTCACCACCCGCTCGGCCTCGACGCGGCCGTTCTCGGGCTTGGTCTGCGTGTCGCCGAGGAGCAGCTCGAGCTTGATCCCGCCCTTCCCCTTGATCCCGCCCGCGGCGTTGATCGCGTCGACGGCCATCTGCGCGCCGAGGCGACACGCCTGGCCAGGCTCGGCCAGGGCGCCGGTCACCGGGTGGATCGCGCCGATCTTGAACGTCTTCGCCTGCGCGCGAAGCGGCAGCGGGAATCCGAGCGCGGCGGCGCTCGCGGTCGTCGTGGCGAGGAAGGCGCGGCGGGTCGGTCGATGCGTCATGCGAAGCCTCCTGGGAGCGCGATCAAACGCCGAGCAGCTCCTTGGCGATGATCATGCGCTGGATCTGATTCGTGCCCTCGTAGATCTGCATGATCTTGGCGTCGCGCATGTACCGCTCGACCGGGAACTCGCGCGTGTAGCCGTAGCCGCCGAAGATCTGTACGGCGTCGGTGGCGACCTTCATGGCGGCGTCGCCTGCCCAGCACTTGGCCATCGACGCCTCGTAGGTGTTGCCGCGGATGCCCTCGTCGACCTGGCGCGCGGCGTGGTGCACCATGAGCCGCGCCGCGTGCACCTGCATGGCCATGTCGGCGAGCATGAACTGGATGCCCTGGAAGGCGGCGATCGGCTGGCCGAACTGCTGCCGCGCCTTCGCGTATGCGGTCGCCGCGTCGAGCGCGGCCTGGCCGATGCCGACCGCCATCGCGCCCGTCATCGGCCGCGTGATGTCGAGCGTGCGCATCGCGATCTTGAATCCCTCGCCCTCGTCGCCCAGACGCTGCTCGACCGGCACGGCGCAATCCGTGAAGTGGAGCGCCACGGTGGGCGAGCAGCGGATGCCCATCTTCTTCTCTTTCTTGCCGACCGAGAAGCCGGGCATGCCCCTCTCGATGAGGAACGCCGTGATGCCCCGGGCGCGCTTGCTCGCATCGACCGTGGCGAAGACGGTGATCACGTCGGCGTGATCGCCGTGCGAGCACCACTGCTTCGATCCGTTCAAGACGTAGTGATCGCCCTTGTGCACCGCCGTGGTCCGGAGGCTCGCCGCGTCCGAGCCGGATCCCGGCTCGGACAGCGAGTAGGCGGCCATGAACTCGCCGGCGGCGAGCCGCGGCAGGTACTTCTTCTTCTGCTCCTCGGTGCCGGCCAGGAGGATCGGCAGCCCGCCGAGCGGATGAGCGCCGAAGTTCGTCGTCGTACCGGCGCACGCCCAGCCGAGCTCCTCGGCCACTAGCGACAGCGCGAGGCAGCCCATGTTCGTGCCGCCGTACTCCTCGGGCACCCAGATGCCGAAGAGGCCGGACTCGACGAGCGCCCGCATCGACTCGGTCGGATAGCTCTCCGTCTCGTCGTAATGCGCCGCGTGCGGCGCGATCCGGTCGCGCGCGACCTTGCGGGCCAGATCGCGGATCATCCGCT
>Ga0306924_10000845_pt1 | contig 26815 bp, 29 predicted proteins | sample sta12Can44000111_FD_203756 | JGI IMG/M metagenome (GOLD analysis project Ga0306924, IMG submission 203756) | Lab enrichment of tropical soil microbial communities from Luquillo Experimental Forest, Puerto Rico - statanox.12C.anox.44.000.111 (v2)... | ecosystem: Environmental > Terrestrial >... | reverse complement strand
GACGACTACCGCCAGGGCCTCGCCTCCGGGTTCAAGGCGAGCGTCGGCAACTCGCTACACGGCGGCAGCCGCCGCACTGGCGGTTATGGCCATGGTCGCGCCATCGACATCACCGGCCCCGAAGGGAAGGAGAGCGATGTCTGGCACTGGATCGACGCCCACGGCCCCAAGTATGGACTGCATCGTCCGCTGCCTGGCGCCGATCCCGCGCATGTCCAGCAGCGCGGCGATGGCCACAACATCGCGCTTGCGTTGCGCGAGAGTCGCATTCGATCTGCGGCGGGCGGCAAACCGAAGGTTGCAAAGGCGGCGGTGGCGGCGGCGCGATAAATTCCTTCAAGCGTGGGCGCGATCCACGATCGTGATCACGCGTTTCGTCATCCCAATGATGCCGGCGTTGCCATTCGCGGAGATAACTGTTGATGCTCTCGCGAGTAGCCCCAAGGCGTGTTGCTGCCAGAAACACCAAGCTCCTACGTGCAGGCCAGCGCAGTCGCTACCGGCTGCGCCAAACAAATTCCTGGAGCCGGTATTCGGCCTAGAGGCATTCTTGCTGCCGGCTTCCGGATCGGCGTGGCAGCCAAATACCGCAAGAAAGGAACCGCGTATATTTCATTGTGTGCTTTGCCATTTGGAAACCGCAAAAACGCCTGGATTGACCAATGATGGTTAAGAGCAGCGGTTAAGCACGATGGCCCAGACCGGCGCGTTAAACCTGTCCATGAAGCACATAGCTGCCGCCATTCTTCTGCTGTCGACGACTGCGGCGCCGGCCTCGATCATCTGCCAGGACTCACCGGGAAGCGAACCGGGGGTCAACTGGTGGTGGCGTGACATTGATAACAGGCGCTGCTGGTTCAAACGCGAAGGCCCCATACCGCCGAAGTCTGAATTCAGGTGGAAGGAGAACAAGGAGAATCAAGGGAGGGAGGTGGTGGCGGAAGCGGAGGCCGCACCCGTCGAACAACAAAACCAGAGCATTCGAATGCTGAAGACGCGCATCCTTTGGGAGGGAATCTCAGACGTCGATGCAAATTGGATCGATGGCGATGCGCCCGTCGACCTGATGAGCGGCGATGCCCTGTCAGGACCGGCTGGGGTCGGCGGCAACTGGATCGTGCCATCGATCCAAGAGAAGGCCGGTGAGAGTACGTCCTTCGCAGCGCGATTCGCGCCGGTTATTGAATCCAGAAAAGCACGGACAAATTGAAATGTATACGAGAGATTCGTTGGGATACGATGGGGTACCAAGCCCATTGCAAGACCATTCGCAGACACGGGCCAGCGCGTACCTATCGAGGTTTAGTGCGACTGATGAGGAGGCTGGATACGGGGGCGAGCATGTTGCACCCGAACCTCATGGAGGGACGCCCTCTCGCAAGCTCCTCCGTTTTACTTGCATATTGGCGAGCGTGGCCGTCCTCGGCGTCGTATCTGCTTTAATTTGGCGCAACCCCGATTTACATCTGTGGTCATCAACTACTCAATTGTTGCAGACCTTCGCGAGTCAAATGACCCCAAGTCAAAACAATACGGGGATGTCCTCTGAGCAGGTCCTGAAAATCGAGGCGCTGAAGACGGAGATTAGTGAACTTCGCACTGAACATGAGCAGTTGGTCGCCGGCCTTGTTTCCTTGCAGGTACGCGAGCGGGAGCTTCAACACCTTTCTTCGAATAAAGTCACATATTGGTATTCAGAGCCCACAGCTTTGCTGTACCGCACTGCGGGCGCGCGACCGTGACTTTTGTTTCCTGATCACGGTCCAACCCCAATGTGTGAGTCTTGCTGGGGCAACTCACGCCACGGCGACCTCACGCCGATCGTACGCGGCTGAGCTGTCCCATTGGCACTCACCGTCATGACGCAAGCGTATCGAGCAAGGCCTTGGCCTCGTTCAGATCGCACGTGTCGAAGTCCCCCGTGAACCAGCCATAGACCGGCGCAAGAAGGTCACGAGCCCCATGCCGCTTGCCCTGATCGCGCCAGAGCCGTGCCATGCTCATCGCTGCGCGCAATTCCCAGGACTTTGCTTGCTGCTCCCACTTATTAACACTCTCGCGCGTGGCCCCCGCGCTTGGCAAGCTTGCACTGCGGTAGACGCAAGTCAGTACGATCGCGTGTGGCATCGACCTCGCGAAGAAGGGTGTCCTCATAGGCGATGTCGACCCCCACGTGCGGACATGTTGCGTGATTTTCTCCCAACCTTTGCTATTGTCCCACCTCGGAAGTGCCGGTGGAACCGGAAATGTCAGCAGCCCGGTTAAAACACTTCGGCTGGGGCCGCGAGGGCGAGGGCCTCACTGCGGAAGAAGAGGCCTTCGTCATGGCGCGTGCAGAAACGCGTTTCGGCACGGCGCTCAAGGAGAGCGCGAGCGCACCGCGTCTCGAAGAGATCAAGCTTGCAGCGCCGCGCGTCACGGCGCCCGCCTCGCTTTCGTTCTGCACCAGCGAGCACTACGACCGTGCCGCGCACACTTACGGCAAATCATACCCCGAGCTCGCCCGCGGCCTTGCACGTGATTATGCGAGCGCGCCCGACATCGTCGCCTATCCGCGCAACGAGGCGGACGTGCAGGCCGTGCTCGACTGGGCCGGCGGCGCCGATGTGACGGTGACGCCGTTCGGCGGCGGGTCAAGCGTGTGCGGCGGCGTAGAGCCGAAGCGCAACGGACATAAGGGCGCGGTCACGATCGACCTGCGCGAAATGGGCAAGGTGAACGAGGTCGACAAGACCTCGCGCGCTGCGCTGATCGAGGGCGGCACCTACGGTCCTGCGCTCGAAGCGCAGCTTCGCCCGCACGGGCTTACGCTGCGTCATTTCCCGCAGAGCTTCGAATATTCGACGCTCGGCGGCTGGATTGCAACGCGCGGAGGCGGCCACTTTGCAACGCTCTATACGCATATCGACGATTTCGTTGAATCGCTTCGCACGGTGACGCCGAGAGGCGTGATCGAAAGCCGCCGCCTGCCCGGCTCGGGCGCCGGCCCGAGCCCGGACCGCATGATGATCGGCTCGGAAGGCATTCTCGGCGTTATCATGCAGGCGTGGATGCGCTTGCAGGACCGCCCGAAATTCCGCGAGGGCGGTGCGCTGCGGTTCAGGGATTTCTTTTCCGCAGCACGCGCCGTGCGCGCAATCTCGCAGGCCGGCCTCTATCCCTCAAACTGCCGCATCCTCGATCCGGCCGAGGCCTACAACACCGGCGCGGCAGACGGCTCGGTCGCCATCATGGTGCTGGCCTTCGAGTCGGCCGACCACGATGTCGCGCCGTGGATGAAGCGCGCGCTCGAATGCTGCGCAGATCACGGCGGCACACCCGAGGTAAGCGGCGCCGAGGCGCACCGTGAGGGCGCCGCCGGCGTGTGGCGCAACGCCTTCATCCGCATGCCCTACGCGATGGAACGGCTGATCCTGCGTGGCGTGATCAACGACACGTTCGAGACCTCGATCACGTGGGACCGCTTTGAGAAATTCCACAACGCGATCAAGGCCGCGACCGAGAACGCGGTCCTTGCGACGACCGGCCGCAAGGGCGAGGTCACCTGCCGCTTCACGCATGTCTATCCCGACGGGCCTGCGCCTTATTTCACCATCCACGCGCTTGGCGAGCCGGGCAGGCTCGCCGCGCAATGGCGCGCAATCAAGAGCGCGGCGCTCGACGCCGTGATTGCGAATGGCGGGACTGTTACACATCACCACGCTGTCGGTCGCGACCATCGCCCGTGGTATGACAAGCAGCGCCCGTTGCTGTTCGCCGAGGCGCTGCGCGCCGCGAAGAAAGCCCTCGACCCGCAAGGCCTGCTCAATCCAGGCGTTCTCATTGATCCATGAACGTTGAGCCGGACTTACCGACGGACGTCACGGCCTCCCGACCCCCTCCATTTATTGGAGCACAAGTGGGCCATCCCATTGGCACGCACGTCATGACGCCAGCCCGTCGAGCAACCCCTTGGCCTCCTTCAGATCGCGCGTGTCGAAGCCCTCCGTGAACCAGCCATAGATCGGAGCGAGAAGATCGCGGGCCTCATCTCGCTTGCCCTGATCGCACCACAGCCGCGCCATGCTCATGGCCACGCGCAGCTCCCAGGACTTTGCCTGCTGTGCACGTGCAATCGCCAGCGCTTGCTCGAGATATGCCTCCGCGCTCGCCGTACCTGCTCCGGGCGACATGCGCGCGATTTCGCCAGCCACGCGATGGACCTCGGCCTCGTACCACCTCTCCTTTGTAGTTTCCATCGTGGTGATCGCTTCGCAAATGCAACGCCAGGCATCATCGACTTGTCCAAGCTGCGCATAGGCCCTCGCCAAATATGACAAGTACAACGGCACCCATACTGTAGCTCCCGTCGATTGCCATGCTGTCATTCCGGAGTTGATCATTTGGACCGAATCGGAGGCTTCGCCAATCAAGGCCAGCATGCAACCTTTTTGAGTTACTCCTTCCGCTTTCCGCTGCAGCGCGCCTTTTTCGTCAGCTAAAGCGATAAGCTCATCGATCCGCGCGCGTGCCGCGGCGCAGCTCCTGGAGAAAATGAGGGTAAAGTTTGTGACGGCCAGCGCAAACATCAAGGTGGCAGCCTGGCCAATCTCGCGCGCTATTTTGAGCGCCTGGTCTATGTCAGCGAGCGCTGTCTCGGGATAACCAAGGAACCAGAGGGTCAACGACCGAAAGGACAAGCCCGTCACCCCGGCATCTTGGCCGAACCGCGTCACCAGCGGACGATGCTTGGCAGGTTCGTACAGCGCGATGCCCTGATCATGATGTGCTCGGGCTTGCGCAATATCTCCCGTAGCCGTCAGAGTAGTCCCCATCAAGCGATGCCCGATCACGATCGGCACTGTTGCTTCTTGCTTCTTGGCAAGCGATAGGAACCGCGTCGCAAGCTCACGCATCTCGTCGCCGTTGAATGCAATGAAGCTGGCCACCCAGGAGCCGTAGAGGACCGAGAACAGGAGCAGTGGGTCTTCGGAAGGTTCTCCAAGCGCTTCAGCTCTTTCGATCAGCAAACGTGCTCGCTCGACCGCCGCCTTGGTTTCCGCCGCAGCATAGCCTTTGACATGGAGGAGAGGGTTTATCAGCGCGACCTGAAGTCGGATCTCTTCGCGACGCAGCTCGGCAGTGGGGGGTAAGGTCCCGATCTGGCCGAGAGCGCGAGTGAGTTGTTCGGCGGCTTCCACCAGCGCCGAACGTGCCAGTGACCGCTGTCCCGCTTTGCCCAAAAAGCCCGCCGCCTTCTCGATCAGGCCGGCCTCGGTGCAATGATGGGCCAGCACTTCAGGCTGGTTCTCAGCTATATCCGGAAAGTGGGTTTCGAGGGCTTCAGCGATCCGAGCATGCAGCGCGCGGCGCGGCTCGCGCAGTAGCGTGCCGTGCGCCGCGTCTCGCACCAGGGCATGTTTGAACAGGTAGGTCGCATGCGGTGGCATGCCCCCTCGGGACACCAAGCCGGCAGCAATGAGACGATTGAGCGCCGACGCTAATTCCGGCTCGGGTTTATGCACCACCGCCGTTAGCAGGGCATGGGAGAACTCCCGACCAATCGCTGCACCGACCTGAGCCACCTCCTTGGCGGGGCCGAGCCGATCGAGGCGCGCCATTAGCGACGCGTACAGGCTTGCGGGAACTGCCAGGGCGGGAGACGGTACAGCCGCGGTAATCCGCTGCGCTTCGCCCTCGCCCTCCGCCTCCAGAACCGCCTTCGTCATCTCCTCCACGAACAGCGGAATGCCGTCAGTGCGCTCGATGATATCTTGCCGAATGCTCGGCGGCAGAAGCTTGTTGCCTATGACGCGGTCGATCATGGCATCAATGTCGCGCTGACCAAGCCGATTGATGGTAAGGGTGGTCACATATGGGCGACCGATCCAGGGTGGATCGAATTCTGGCCGAAACGTCACGATCAGCAGCACACGCGCCGTTCGAACCCGGTCCACCGCTCGACCGAGCGCTTCCAGACTCGTCGGGTCGATCCAGTGCACATCTTCGAAGATTATCAGCACCGGATTCGCTTGCGTTAGAGCCTCCATTTGCGCAGTGAGCGCTTTCAGCGTTCGTTGCCGGCGTTGCTCAGGGATCAGATCAAGTGCGGGATAACGCCCGTCGTTTGGCAGCGACAACATCTCGGCAAAGAGTGCCGCGTCTTGGGTTGACGTCGAAGTCTGCACGAGCAGTGCGTCGAGCTTATCGAGCCTCGCCTGTGGTGAGTCGTCGTGCGCCAGTCCCGCCGCGCGTTCCATTTGGTCGATGATGGGATAGAGCGCGCTATCAGTGTGCTGTGGAGAACAGAGATAGCGCAGGCGGGTGTGCGGCTCGGCTGCGATACGGTCTAACAGCGCGGCGGTGAGCCGCGATTTGCCGATGCCAGCCTCGCCGGAGAGGAGCACTACCTGGCCTTCGCCACTTTTCGCTCCTGTCCAGCGCCGTAACAGCAGTTCGCATTCTTCCTCCCGGCCAACAAGGGCAGTCAGCCCGCCTGCGTGCAGTGCCTCGAAGCGGCTTGCTACGGAGCTCGCCCGTAGCGCCGTCCAGGCCCGCGTCGCCTCGCCGACTCCCTTGAGATCATCCCTGAGGCCGAGGTCCTTCAGCTCGAAAAGATTGCCAAGGAGTCTGCGCGTGCTGTCGCAGATGACAACTGTGTTCGGTCCCGCGATCCCCTGCAGGCGCGCCGCGAGATTCGGTGTCTCGCCAACCATGCTGCGCTCCTGCGTGTCACCCGACCCGATGAGGTCACCGACGACGACTAGCCCCGTCGCAATTCCGATTCGGGTCTGCAGGGAAACACGCGACTTGAGCGCGGCCACGGCTGTGATCAGTTCGAGTCCCGCCTGTACGGCCCGCTCGGAGTCGTCTTCGTGAGCCTGAGGATAACCAAAGTACACGAGAACACCGTCACCCATGTATCTTGCCACGAACCCATCAAACCGGCGCACGGTTTCAGCGGCGGATTTCTGATAGGCTGAAATGAGCTCTCGCAGGTCTTCCGGGTCCATTCGCGTGGAGAGGGCTGTCGAGCCCACGAGGTCCGAGAACATCACCGTGACCCGACGGCGCTCGGCGGAATCTTGGGTCTTCGGCTGTGCTTCGACAGCGGCGGCTTCACTTGTTACCGGAGCGGCGCCGGTCAGCTCGCTGATGGCCGCGAGCATTTTGCGCCGATGACCGAGCAGCACGCCGATGTCTTTGAGATCTTGATCGGTCAGATAACGCAGTACCGAGATATCGATGCCGTTTTCAGCAAAGCGCTGCGCATACTCGGACAAGCCGAGCTTTTCGAGCCAGTCCGCGATCTGCTGCACCGCGACCCCTTCCAGCGGATCCACCGTACCTTAACCAGCGAGGGCGATTGAGTGTATCGACTAAATTCCTCGCATTATTCAGTCTTTATGCTCGCTGCTTTGATCACCGCTGCCCACTTCTCGATCTCGCTTTGAATGAATTTTTGAAGGTATTCCGGCGACCTGCGTTCGGGCTCAACTAAAACGGAGCCGAATTCTTTCAGACGTTCCTTGGTCGAATGAGAGCTCATCGCAACGACAGTTGCATTGTGCAGCTTGTGCACGATCGTTGCGGGCGTACCCTTGGGCAAGACAAATGCAAACCACGCGCCGGTGTCGAAATCAGCAAGCCCCTGCTCATGCGCCGCCGCCACATTCGGAAGCGTCGGCGAGCGATTTCTCGTTAGGACCGCGATCGCCTTTACCGAGTCGCTTTGGATGTATGGGATTGCGAGCTCAGCAGCCGGACATTGGTAGTCGATCCGGCCGGCAATCAAATCCTGCATCGCCGCACCGCCGCCACGATATGGAACGTGTGTGACGCTAACGCCGATCGCTGCGTTGAGCCCTGCACAGGCGAGATGGACCGAGGAGCCCACCCCGGCCGAGCCGTATTGCATCTTCGCCTGGTTTATCTTCGCATGGGTGATGAATTCCTGCAGATTATTCGCGGGCAAATCCTTACGGGCGACTAACACAATCGGGCTCTCAGTAATCAGCACGACGGGTGCGAAGTCGTTCATCGCGTTGTAAAGCGGATTTTTGTAAAACGTCTGGTTCACAGCAAGCGTGCTGGTAGTGCCGAGCAATACCTGATAGCCGTCGGGCGCTGCCTTCGCTACGCGCGAGGCGCCAGTCATGCCGCCCGCCCCGCCAACATTTTCGAAGATCACTGGTTGGCCCAAAAGTTCGGAGAGACGCGTCGCGAGGATTCGTCCCAAAACATCGCCTGCGCTGCCGGCAGCAAACGGATACACAATGGTCAGCGGCCGGGTCGGCCAGCTCTGCGCTGTGGCCGGCGCAATTGTTGTGACGATACCTGTGACGGCAACAACTATTTTAGCAACGGCGCGGACGACCACACGACCGCCACCCCATAGCGATGGCATCGTAAATAGGTGCAACAATCGCCCTCTGCTGCAAAACATAAAGCAGCAGTTTTGAAGGGCGGTCAGCCAATATTCGTTGTATGTCGCCAATACGATCGATTAAACCGATCCGGAAGGTTTTTCATTCATGATTTTATAAGTTCTTCGAATTCAGGGGTCGCAGTCAATCCGGCAAAGTGTCCAAAGCGGTCAATTCCTCGGTAGCCCTGGCACACGCGAGGCGTGAACGCGATAAGCGCCCGCGTGTGTCAGCTCTCGCCTGCGGCCCGAGAAACGACCCCCTGGACGTTGCGGGGGAGCCGGGTCATCGCCGCCTCAGGATACTTCGCCCCTCACCTTGCCCCGCGCGCCACCATTCCTTCTTCGTCGGGCCCGAAGGGTGCAAACTGCGCCGATGTCGCGAGGTAGCTACGGCCGTCCGAAGCAATGGCGTAGCGCCTGTTGCGGTCAGCTCCCGGAGTTAGCCTGTATCTCGTCGTTCAAGAAATAACAAAAACCACGCCCACGTGGCGATCAGCGGCGCGACGAGCGAAATCGGCAAGCGACATCAGCCAGTCGCGCAGCTCGGGCGCAGCGGTGACTGTCTGCGCCTCCACCACGGCAATCATGGCATTGACGTGTGCGGCCTCGAACCAGAACTTCTCTTCGCGGTCGATCTGCCCCTCTGTAGCTCCGACAGGTGCTTGGAAAGGCATTGTTGGAACGGCTCCCATAGCGCAAGCGGAACCGGCAGGCTCTCAAAATACGTCTGGTCATCGTCCGTCGGCACCATGCCATCGTGCTCGCGGCTGAGAGGAATAAATGCGTGAGCGATGGTCGTCATGGATTTGGTGGCCGGTCCAAAGGCAGCGGTCCGACCTGGGCGTTGCCCGCACTCAATTTTCGCAGTAGCTCAGTAAGCAGACTCTCAGGTGTCTCCGTGTTGGAGACAACGATTACTGGTCATCGGCAGCCGCTGTACCGCAAGCGCGGCTATCAATTCTTGCCGTCGGATGTGGATTGCCAGGTGACCCTCCTGTGGGGTCATGCCAGCGCGCGGAACATTCGTTGATCATGGTTAGCAAGTAGTGAATCGGTATGAATCGGCTTTAATGCAGGGCATCATTTGCCGCGTCTTTGATTGGATTGAGAGCTGATGCTTTGCAGTATTTGATAACGCGTTTTGCACTCGATCTCAGTGCTGCCTAAATCGATGAGTTTCATGCTTGTCGAATTGTACAGAGGAAAGAGGGCCTTCATGAAAAAGTTGATTGCCGGCGCGGTGATCGCAATCGCACTTGCACCGGTGGGGGCCATTGCTCAAGAGCGGACTGCAGATGCCGCCTTGGGCGCTTTGTCTGGCGCTGTCGTGTTGGGGCCGCTCGGCGCGGTAGCCGGCGCTGTAGTTGGCTATACGGCAGGACCGGCCATCGCCAAGTCGTGGGGAATCCGGCGGTCGAGCCGGCATTATCATCGGCATGCCGCACGACGGCCTGTTAGGAGCTCCGATGAGCACGGCGATATCCAGAAGGCGCCTTCACCAGCACCTCGCTCGACAATCGGCAATGACGGATAAATCAATGACCGGCCTTACGCTGCATAAATGCGCGCTTGCACTCGCCGCTATCCTGATTGCCACGCCCGCGCTGGACGCAGCCCCCGACAGCATCGCCGGAGATGAGCCGCAATCAGGCTCCGAGCGTTGGCTCCAAGCAGCGCAGCAAGAACAAAGTTCACAGACCGTTGGCGCCCTGCAGCCTCCTGGAAAAGTTCCAACTACGACGGGTGCCAAGCTTGAGCAACCAGTGACGACATCGGCAAAGCACGCCATGCCTGCAGCCACGTCGAAGGTCGCCAAATCAGAAACGCCCAACTCCAAGCTTAGCAATGCAAATCATGACAATTTCAAACAGGAAAAATTGAGTAAGTCCGGACGGCGGGCGCTCAACAACAAGAAGCCCGCCGATATCACAGGCTTCATCCCTCCGAGGTCCGTGCTGCCGGCATTGTACTGACAGCATGATGGCTGGAAGCGAGGTATTCGGGTCCGTCGAGTCAGTGATGGTGTTGTGACGGCATTCATCCCCGATCCGGTCGAAAAAGCCACCACCACTGCGCGGCCAAGGTCGTCGCGGCCGACGCATTTCATAAGCCGCTTGGGGCCAACTTCCGCGCCGTAGATGTTGCCCCGCCTGCATGATGTCGCGATAGGGAACCCTCAGGTATAACGGCGCACTCGCCTCGTAGAAGGCGCGACGATCATGCGGCACATATGCTAATTCTGATCTAATGATGCTTTAGCGCTGCCTGCCGGAGCGTCCACAATTCTCGGCAGCCGGATCGTGAAGATCGAGCCGCGGCCCGGCCGGCTCTCGACCGTGATGTCGCGGCCCATCATTTGACAAACGCGGCGGCTGATGGCCAGGCCAAGGCCCGTGCCACCGTATTTGATCGCCGTGGCAGTGGAAGCCTGAGAAAACTCCTGGAACAGCTTGCCGATCTGATCGGGCGTCATGCCGATGCCCGTGTCGGCGACCGAGATAGTGACCCAGTCGCGGCCTGGGCGACAGGCATCATCTATCAGGCGAGCTGTTCAAGACAATGACCGGCGTCAACATGGTCGAGGAACCCTGTCGTGGCACTTCGGCTGCGCTGCCCGACTTGCTCGGTGGCGATGTGCAGGTCATGTTCGATGCCCTGCGCGCGGAAAGGCGTCACAGGCTCAAAAATTTCAGCGCAACGCCTAACTTCTAAAGGCCAACCTTGGGGCGGGGCTAATCCAACAATCGCATGCCAGCAACCGCCGCGATCAGGAATAGAGAAACAACGACCAGCCCCAACTGAACCGTAACGAACACCCTGCGTTGATCACGAGCCATCCGGAACTCCGTTGCACGCGTGGACGGTTCGCCCCTCCTTCAACAAGTGCATGACCCCATCTAGGGTTCCCACGACCAGATCGGCGGATGCTGACTAGCGCCCCAGACCCGCCAACACGGATGATCCGGGATAACGCATCGCCTAATCAAATAATCGAGTTTGTTGGCAGGGCCGAGTCAGCGCTCGCCCAGGTCGAACGCATCTTTCTCGTGGGCGGGTGACCGTCCTGCCTCGCCTCACTGACCCCTGTTTTCCTATCCTGTTTGGGCATGGGGCAGTCCCCATGAGCATAGCCGGATCGTATAGGTAAGTGCGAAACCCGACGTTAGCGTTCCAAGGAATCCAGCAAAAATGATCGCTGCGGAGCAATATGCGCCCGGCGTTATCGCCGCCGATTAGAGGGGAACAATCTGAGCCGCGGTGAGTTGGCTGCCGGACCGTCCAGCCCCCCGGGACGCGCCGAGTCCGGGTTCTGTTCCACTACAGTCGGCTCTCCGGCGGAACCTTTCAAATCCTGCCGGCGTTCTGCAGCCCCGACACAAGGGAAAGGGAGTGCCCTATGCCTCGCTATTTTTTCTCGCTCGACCATTGTCTGCCGCCGCCCCCAAGCAATCGAGGAGCTTCCAGATGACGAAGCTGCTCGCGCGCTTACTATCATCGTTGCCGAGCAGATGGGGCGGAATAGACAAGGCCGCTCGCAAGAATGCGTCATTGCCCTGAATGAGCGTGGTCAGCTCATTCAAAAGGCGTGGACGACTGCGAAGTGATGGATTAGTCCGCTGCCTTGCGTGCGCTAACCGAGACAGCGTTGATATACTCCCGCGCTCTCGTCAGCGGCAAGCCGGTGCGCTTGCTGTGTCGCCGCGACAGCATCTCAAGGTATTGATCGCGATCCCGCTTGTGCCAAGGACGCTCACGACTTGGATCGGGGATGCGCACTCCGGATAAAAGCGCCCGATGATCGCGGACGACAGGGGTGTTCTTGATGGCGACCATGCTTCGTCAACGTGGCAATTGCGTACCCCGCAGGCTCAGTTAACGCGGACGTAATGGAATCATTCCGCAGCTAGTGCTGCGGCTCAGGTTGCAGACCCGGGGAAGGAAGGCCGCCAAGATTGCCAGCCGCCAGCGAAGATTGCTAAGGGAAAAATTTAGCAGCCATGCAACCTTCCCAAAAGAAGAAGAATGCCAAGACCTTGAGTAACGGGCACCCTGGAAGGCTGCCATTCTCCCCCTGGCAGCTTTGTCCGCATTACCCTTCAATTTGGCAATCTTGCCCTCACCAACGGGCATGGCTGAGCCTCTGGCTGTCATCCTCGGCCATACTAGGTGTCGATCACGACAGTATGGAGGGAACACGCCATGCGAGCGATCTTTGCTATTGTCGTCACACTGGGGTTCGGTATTTCTTCTGCCTGGGCACAAACTGACCCAGCTCGTCGAGACTCCCCGCCGCAGACGCAGCCGCCGGCCCAATCTTCGCCTTCTCCTTCCACCACCGGACGCGCGCAACCGCAGGCTCCGGTCGGGCATCGCCAGCCTCGCGCGGCCGATGTGCCCCCCGAGACCGGGACCACCCTCCCACCAGGCCAAAAGCAGCTAGACCGAGAGCTCCGGATCTGCCGGAACTGCTGAAGCACACGAGCCACCGCGCTTACACCCTGGCCTGCGGGTGCTAGCGCCATGTCCGCGGACCATCTTTCATCGGGCCAACCTTTGCAGCGCGGATTTCGAGGTCGGCCTTGGCTCGGTAAAGGGTACGCTCCGCGAGCCGTTGGTCTGTGCGGCTTCTTCGACATCCATCTCTGCGGCGGGGCCCTTTGATTCTGCCGGGCCTGCGTCGCCTCGCTGGCGGTCACGTCCACATAATTGGGGGTGCCATACGATGTGCGGCGCAGAGATCGACTCCCCCATCTTTTCTCTGCTGGGGAGGAGCGTGCCGGGCAGAAACGCGCATTGCCTATAAGCAGCGCACGTTAGGCACACTTGGGCCTGATGGAATGGGTGACGGACACCTGACGAGATACAAGGTGTCGAAGTTGTTGATTGAGTCAAAAGCGAGCGGGATCAGCGCCGCGCAGGAGCTAAGAAACTGGTTCGGCTACCTGCCATTCTCGGTGCAGCTGTGTCCTGTGAAGGGCGACAAGGTTGCTCGGGCGCTGGCCGTGCAGTCGATCTTCAGCCAGGAAATGGTGTACGCGCCGAACAAGGACTGGGCCGAGCTGGTTCTTATGGAGATGTCGATGTTTCCGATAGGCAAATATGACGATCTAACCGACTCGGCCACGCAGGCGCTGAATTAATTCGGGACGTGGGCTTTGCGCAGACGGACGACGAGACGCGCGAGGAGGAGAACCGGGCAATGATGCATTGGCCTCGAATTAAGAGCCTCTACCCCATGTTGGGGCCACGGTGCTGAATGTTGCCGCGGATGCCGTCAGGATGCAGTTGACCAAATTGCTATGCATTTTGTTCGCGGAACACAGTTGGTACCCGCTTGCATTTGGGGCATTCGTAGGCGACCAACGCCGAGAACCGATCCCGCGCGGGGATTTTCAGTATTTCTTCCATCTGCGCACCGCACCTCTCACAGAATGGCACATCAGCGCGGCTGCCTCTCTGTTCTTCTGACACGCTCGGAACCTCGGATTTCTTTGGGTGCGCAATGGAGCCTAACTCGCGACAGTAAGCCTAGTTTCAACGGAATGAAGCGCAGGTTTTGATCTCTGCGGCCATTGCAGCGGGGCTCGAGGAGCACGGTCATTCCTGCGGCGCGTGGCGGCAGATGGTTTGTGGTGCAGGTGATCGCTGCTGGAGGCTGGCCGCCCTTTCGAGGGCGCAAACCGTCGCGGCCGCATGGAGGGCAAAACTAACAACGCCTGACTTGAGGGCGATTCGACCGGGCGCGCCTACTTCGATTTTGGCGAGCCTCTTGACCGTTCTTCGGCTCGCTCGGCCAAACGCTCATAATCATTCGCGATTCTGAGTATAGCCTGTTTAGCCTGCTCGTTTCTCAGGTGCTCCGCCAGTGCGCGCTTTTCCCTTGCGCGATCACGCCAGTGCTCAGGATCGTTGACAAAGGAGGGGGGCATATCTACGCGGATAAGCTCGCGCTCCGGTGAGAGACCCAGGCCAAAAGGCTGGCGCGAAGCCAGACCTGCGCCATGTGATGCAGAGCAGCGCGGGGCTCGCGACACGCCCAAGCCGCTGGCTACCTCCAGGCACGTAACCCCGATACTCTTCAGGCCCTATCATTGGGTCCCCGATCCCTAATGCGGAAAGCACTTACTCATTCGAGCTGCGTGCTCAGTTGGCCGACAGTAGGTTTGCCGCCGCGACCATGATCCCCAACAGGAAAAGAGCCACGCAGAAAAACAAGAGAAGGTCACTCAGGAGTACCGTCCTGCTGGGAATCATGAATGTCGCTGGCTACACGCTCCCCTTCGGCTCCATTTGTAGAGTAGTGCTCGGAGAGCTTGTCGTCGGTTCGGTATCGGACCCTATAATAGCAACACGCATAAGCGGTCCGCGCATGGGTTGCATAATTTGGAGGCGGGCCCGCCCAAGAAGTGGGCAGATGGGGCCGCGCCGACGTCATGTCCAAGAGGTGGGACGGTAATTGGATTTAAGAGTCAACGACGCTGAAATAAAGTACGACAAGCACGCACACTAGCGCCCCAACTGCACAGAGCTCGGACCAAGTCATGGCTAACCAGCTTGGATCATCATTCTCGAACGTCTACAAAAATTCTTATAAAAAGTCAGTTCGGACCCCGACTCACGACGGGGCGCCACCGAAAAGTTCCAGAAACATTCGGTGACCGGAATTCGTTCGATATTGGATTATCCGCGTTGTCATTGTCATTTGAAGTCTGCCTCCGATGAGTAAGGGCGAATGGATTGGCATCGGGGTGGCAGTTGGACTGCTACTCCTTTACTTCGGCCTCTGGTTGTTCATTGTACGTCGATAAAACTCTTGCGTCCTGCCTGACGGCAGCAAAGTCTGTTGTGTCCAAAATAGACATAAAGATCGCCGATTTCCGCCAACCCTCGTGCCAAAGTGTCAGCGCAATAAAATAAGTGGCGCGGTCGTGCGGAGTACGTCAATCGCCAGCTCCACCCGTCCAACTAAAGTGTCCAAAACGGTCACTTTCTTAGGCGCCAGAAACTGTTGCTCGCTCTGCAAACTTGGCCCCAGTCGTCCCGCGTGCCGGATGAAGTAGCGTATCCAGTCGTCGCGGAATTTTTCCGTTCGCCAATGATTGCCGTTAGTCGGACACCGAACCGACAACGTCGTCACGAGACATTATGATTAAGCGTTCGGCGCAACAGCAGGGAAGGGCCGAGCGGCCCCGGTCATCCTAGCTGACGAAAGTAGTGCTACCGCACGTCGCGGAATGGCTGGGGCTTGTTCTGTCGGTGCGGCCCTCGCCGTAAGTGTCCAAAAGGGTCAATTCTGCAAGCGCCAGATTATTGGCGCGGCTATGAATTAAGAGTTCGGCCCGCAAATGCAGAGCGGAGAGGGCCGAATGCAGCCCGCTCTGCGGGCCCCTGGTCATCAATGGCTCCTGGTGACTGAAGCATGCCTGTGCAATAGGCAAGTGCTCCAAAAAGTAGCTTTGTCGGTCAGCGAACCGACAACGTCACTTCGGCCCTGACGCCCTTTCCTGGGACCGAGCCTCATTCCGTATCCTGCAAACTTGGCCCCGGTCATTGGCCGGGGCCATGTTGTCGCCCCTGCGCCGTTGTCGCGCCGAACCGGTCGAGGATGGCGCTGGGAGGTAAAGGCAACCCTGCATGACTTCCACCCGCTTCTGCCAAAGTTCCAACTTGGGTTTCCGAAAAACCTAAGTCAGTTCTGCGTCCCTGTTGGAAAACTCGGCACCGCGTTGCTTGCCGCGCTCTTTCCATCCCGCCGGGGCGCCAATCTTCTAGCTCAGCAAATCCGCAATGCCGAAGCCAACGCTCGGAGCCACACGGCAGCGATCTATGAGCTGCAGTGAGTGCATTCTCATTTAAGGACCCGCCACAGGCCACTTGAGACCCGCTCTCTCTGCCGTATCGGCTAGCAAACCCTTCCTGAGCACTTGCTGAACTCATGAGAGTGGTGATTAGCGCAGCAACCCGAATTATAATCCATGCCATAAGCGCATGTCTCCGATCAGGTCGGCCCCGTGCTCTGCCCGATGGATGCGTATTAACGCTCGGTCTGTTTAAGCGTTCCGCGACGAAGTTCTAAATAGTCTCGGGGCTCTGCGATTTCCGCCCACGTGACCTGACCATCCCAAAACGCCAGGCGCCAAGAAAAAAGTCCGACGGCGGGGAGCGAGAATAACGGCGAAGCCGCAAAGCTACCTCAAAGCGGTGGCAAATTGCGGCAGCGCATAATGGCGCGCGTTGGAGGGAAATCGAGGGGGAAGCAATGGCGAATCGTAGGCGAAGGCGAAATCGTCTAGTCATCCTCCCCTCCTGTCGCTCGGCGCATGTTTTTGGCTGATCGTGGCTTCGATGACTAGCTAACATATGTGGGTAAGGTTATTTTACCGGCTCGTCTTTGGGGGGAGAACGAGCGATGAAATCTCCGGTCGTCAAACATTCGGTTTCCCTGGATGGTCGCAAGACGAGCATCAGCCTCGAAGAAGCATTCTGGAGTTCCTTAAAAGAGATTGCTAGCGAACGCGATAAGAGCTTGTCACACTTAATCGCCAGCATTAACGCCAAGCGGCAGTTTGCCAATCTATCATCGGCCCTTCGACTATTTGTTCTTGAGTACTATACGAGTTGATCCGCTTGAGCAGCAGGAAATAGCTGCGGTCAAGCGTCGGAAGCGCCAACCTCTAACAGGCCGTGCCTAATGGGATTGGCGATTACACCCTGCGATAACGTCTCTCGTATACATGGGGCAGCGGAGCCTCCCTTCGGCGTCTCCGTAATCGCTCTCGGCTGCGAGTATTCAAAAGATTGTTCCCCGATGATTCTATTGTTGCGCGCCGCTGACAAGTCACGAACTTTTTCGACAGCATCGGTCAAACCCGGAATTCGCTCACTTGGCTCTTATGTCAGCTTCCGTCGGTTGCGGACATGCCGCGGGGCCTCCAGCCCTAGCGTCGGCCTGGGTCGATCCGCCGCGCTGAATGCGCGATCGGTGCCGCTATGTGGCGCGGTCATAGGCACCGTCCCGGACGGTGCCTATGGCAAGCCCCGGCCCGCTGCGTTCCGTTCGGCGGGTCGGGGCGGCTCGGCGGTGGTACTCCTTTTGCACTGCCGCGCTCGGTTTTTCCTTATAGATTGGCTATCCAACGGTATTTCGTTGCCGATACGATACTGTCCTTAAGATTATCCTGACACAAAAATTTTTTTGTCCACTGTTGTCCGTCTGCAACAGATGCGACCGGAATTTGGTCGTCATCTGCGTCTTGGTTATTCAAACATTTGGGGGGCAAAAAAATGATGATCGATTTTGAAGGCTGGGACGTAGGCTACGCCGACGCGCGAAATGGCCAACCCTCTCAGTGTCCGACCAATGTCGACCCAATTTCGTATCTGAGTGGCTACCGTGAGGGCTGCTCCCCCGACCGGGCGAACACATCCCCGTCGGTGATGAAGCGCGGCTCGATCAGGTAGCAATCTGCTCCGGCGGCTCTTGATCTAGATGACCTGGATCGATATCCCGTTTGTAGCTGTAGTCATGGTGTGGTTGTTACACGCTCCACGTTTTCCTCAAAGAACCTTGAGCGCGTTCGTGAACCTCAGTCTCGCTCCTGCACCACAAGTCAGCTTCGCTGCTCCTTAGTAAGACCAAACGTCTTCACGGCTGCCGCACGGGCAGCTTCGTGGCTTGGAACAACCCGAGAACTTGGCCGTGCTTGCGATCACCGAGACGGTAGAGTCGAGGATGGGCGCGGTAACCTGGCCCAGGTGGCAATTAGCCATCCCCGCTCATCGAACCCCGCATCCGGCTCTCCACCTGGCTTCACCGTGAGAGACACGGCGAGAGAGCAATTGCCCTGTTCTTTGTAGCATCCAACTGAAATAGAGTTGCCCCCGGTCCGCTCCGACCGGTCCATATTGCTTCAGCTGCACTTCAGCGACCCTCAGGCACCGTGATGATCGTGGAGAAAAGGACCTTTGAGCTCCCCCGGTACATGACGCGCAGCCGCGCGTTGTTGAAGCAGGTACGAGTGGGCTGGGAGAGCTACGGCACGCTGGATCGCGAACGATCCAACGCCATTCTGGTCACGCACTATTTCTCAGCTACGAGCCACGCGGCGGGCCGCTATACCGCCCATGACGTGCTGCCAGGCTATTGGGACGCCATCATCGGGCCGGGCAAGGCGATCGACACCAACAAGTTCTTTGTCCTGTCCTCCGACACCCTTGTAAATCTTAATGCACGCGACCCGCAGGTTATCACGACCGGCCCCGCCTCGATCGATCCGGACACTGGCGCACGCTACGGCATGGACTTTCCGATCGTTTCAATCCACGATTTTGTACAGCTGCAGAAGGCTCTTGTGGAAAGTCTCGGCATAAAACGGCTGCACGCGGTTGTCGGTCCCTCCATGGGTGCGCTGCAAGCGTATCAATGGGCGCAATCCTATCCCGACATGGTGGGCAGGATAATGCCGGTGATCGGCGCCGCCGGTGGCGACCCCTTCCTGATTGCCTGGCTCGACATCTGGGCACAGCCGGTACGACTGGACCCGAAATGGCGGTCTGGGAACTATCCGGAAAGTGACCCTCCTATCGAGGGCCTCACTGCCGCGCTGAAAACAGTGACATTGCATGCGAACCAGTCGGAATGGGCAGCGTCGTTCGGGCGCGCTCCTGCGACGCCCGGCTGCGACCCGGCTCAGGCGTTGTCGCACCGGTTCATGATCGAGGACGCGGTCGGCCAGCTTGCCGCAATGCGCGTTGTCACCGCTGACGCCAACAATTTCCTCTACCTCATCAAGGCCAACCAACTCGCCTGCGCCGATCCCCAGCAGATCAAGGCGCCGACTCTTATCCTCTACTCGCCGACGGACCTGCTATTTCCGCAGCCTTGGATCGAACGCACGGCGGCCGCTATTCGCGAAGCCGGCGCGCCGATCGATATGGCGCCACTGCATGGTCCAAACGGTCATCTCAATGGTGTTCTGCACATCGCGCAGGCCAGCGAGCGCATCGCAGCTTTCCTCACGGACTAGGCGTCTCGCTAGCTGGGAGGGCTACTCGGTGGCAGTATACATCGACTGTCGCGATTATTCGTGCAGCCGGTGTTTCCTACGGCATGCAGGCACCGCGCCGGGCGGTTCATGTCCCCGGCAGTCGGTCGAGGGCTTTGGACGATGCTTTCTCATGCCGTTGAGCCACGATTAGGGCTAGAATCGTTCTCGTGTCCTCACTGCAATGTAGTCGCGCACCAAGAGTGGTTTAGCCTCTTTTTAAAAGCTGAAAACAATGCGGCGGATGTGATTGTTCTCACACCGGAAGCCGCAATGTCGCTGGTGGAGCACCTTGATGACGAGGAAGACAGAAAGCGCGGCGAGCAATTCATTGAACGCCTGAAAAATAACGAGGCTACCTACCAATATCAAAAGTATTCGCAAAATCTTAAAGTCAAGATGGTCAATCTTCATCTCAGCACTTGCTATAGTTGCAAGGAATTTGCGGTATGGGTGAGGGACCGCCTAGTGTTTCCTGCGAGGGTTGAAGAAATCCCAACCCTCCGTAAAGAGGATTTCGAGGAAGCTGCCACCTTCCTGAATAGCTCACCCCGTGGTGTGGTGGCCCTTATACATCTTTGCGTTCACAAGCTAATGCCGCTGTTAACTGAGAGCGGCAAGATCGTAGACGATGAGATTGCTTCGCTCGTTCGCAGAGGTCTGGCGGTTGAAATACAAGAGGAAATGGATCTGCTGCGAAGGATTGGCACAGGCGAAATTGATTTGAAGGGGGACAAGGTGATGGAAACAAAACTCTTTGACTCCTTGAAGCAGATTGTGGAACGGCGGACACTCAAGAAGCAGCCAGAACCCCGTTGAACTGGTCGTCAGTTATTTTGATGCAAAAAACCGGGGCGGAAAGGGGTAGACGTGCCAGACACTCCTGCTTCATGCGCGTGGTCGCGCGGTGCGGATTGTTGATGCCGCGATCGCACGCGCCGGACGGCGATCAGCGATGCCGAGGCGGAATCAGCCACCTCGCCGGCAACCAAACGCCGCGACCGGAGATAGGCATTTGGTGGCATTGATGAACGAGGCGCCCAAGCTCTCTGAACACGAGCTGGCGCGCAGGCAGGCCATCATGGACGCGCAGTGGGAGCTGACGCTGATCGAGAAGGAGCTCCGCCGCGAGGAGGCGGAGCGCCGCAGCTTTCACAAGGCGTCGGGCGATCCGGAGTGGGTCAACTAGCGAGGATGATACCGTAGGGGGCACCGCTCGCGCAATTAACCATCGCCAAAGCGAATCCGGTGGAGGTTAAGACTCGTTAGGGATTGGCCCTCTAGCCTGTTCGCATTCGGGGGATCGGGGCTAGCGGACGGCAGGATCACTCTCGCCGGATGGTTCTAGTGGGGTAGGCGGCGGAGGCCGTCCTAGTGGTGGGGTCGAATATGACTCGTGTCATTGCCGCAATCGCATGCGGTTTCACCGTGGCCGCGTGCTCTGCATCAACACCGAGCTTGAACTTTTTCAGCTCGTCACCCTCGACGGAGACCACCGGGACGGTCTCCGTCCGAACGGAGGCGGTCCGGTTCGAATCGAAGCCTCCGGGAGCCGAGGTCAAGATTTCGGGGGTAACCTGTCGGACGCCGTGTGAACTCAGCGTCCAGGTGGCACCTGAGATTTCGGCGACGTTTGCGCTCCACGGCTATCTGCAGCAGACCATCTCCGTGCGCCAGGAGCCAAACTCGTCCAAGTTGGCGCCGAACCCGGTCTTCGTGGAGTTGCGCGCGGCTCCGGCGGGCGCGGGGAAGAAGCACCTCAAGAAGAAACCTCCCGCAGTGGCGGCCCGAGCAAATTCGCCCGTCGCATCGGCGGCCCCGGCCCCGCCGCCCGCCGCGTCTACGGCCGCTCCGGCATCTTCGCCCGCGCCTGACGTAGCCCTCTCCGCCACTAATTATCCTTGGCCGAATCCACCCTCGGCCAAGTAAGCCGAGCTACTCGCAAAATCCGGCAGAGGTTAAGACTTCGTTAAAGGATTGCCCTCTAGGTTATTCGCGTTCGAGCGGATAGCGGACAGCAGGATCCACTCTGAGCACGCCCCGGCTTCGCGTCCCTCCGGGGCGTTTCATTTTTCAGCAGCACCCCCCTTTTGCTTCGCTCATGGCTACTGGATTGTGCGGAGCTGTTGATACCCGGCGCAATGGGGCTGCAATGATGCCATTTTGATGCCGTTCACGGTTAACCCGGCGTAAATCATTCCGACTCAACGTGCCGAAATCATTTCAACGGCACATGGCGGCACACATGAAAGCGCAGACTGGAATGACCTTGCAGGAAGCAACACGTGCAACAGGCACGGCGAAGTCTTCATTGCAATTCCGCTGGCTTGATGCGCCACGTTCCATCGGGACAGCGCGCACCGGACAGGCGGCCGGGCTTGAGTCGCCCGTTGCAGCCGCTGCGAAGGCCGATGCGCTGGACCATGCCAGCGAGCGGGTGGACGAGGCTTTGCAACTGGTGACCACGGAGCGGGTCCACGAGGTTTTGCAACAGGTGCTCCAACGGGCGATTCTGGCGGAACAGAAGGCATCTATCCTTGAGGCGACCCTCAAGGATATGACCGCGCAGCGTGACAAATGGGTATTGCAGGCGGATGATTGGAAGGAACAGGCGCAACGGCGCTGACGGCACCAGCGCAAGATTGCGCATCTGCGTCAAGTGTCGCACCTGCCCGCGTGTCATGTGGCGCTGGCTGCTCGACAGGGCTTTAACCATCGCCAAAGCGAATCCAGTGGAGGTTAAGACTCGTTAGGGATTGCCCCTCTAGACTGTTAGCGTTCGGGGATTGGGGCCCGTGGAGGTTGGGGGCTCAGGAATCCACTCCGAACACGCCCCGGTCGGTCTCACCCACCTCCGGGGCGTTTCATTTTCATCACGCACAAACAGGCCCGCCCGTCGACGCGCGGCACCTCTACCAAGCCGATTCCAGCGCGGGAGTCGGCAAAAATGAACCGGACGCGGCGACAGCGTAAGCGGGCGGTGGAACCGACGGGGATCGACTCAGCACGGCATGAGGTCGAGACGGCAGTCACCGCAGTGTTTTGCAAGGGGTGCACTGCCGGCGCTGCTGCTGGCAGCGGCGGCCGCCATTGCGGGTTGCGCAGGAGTGACTGTCGCCGATCACGTGCCAACCGCCATCGACGGCTTGCCCGACGCAGCTCCGCCTCATCCCGGTGCCCCGTCCGCCTATCCCGCGGTGAATGAAGTGCCTTCCCCGCGCGACAACAAGGTGCTTACGAGCGAGGAGCAGTATAAGATTGAAGACGAATTGATCGCCGCGCGCAATCGCGTCTCGACGCTCAACGCCTCGAACGGCAAGCGCTAGATCAGTAGAGCCAATACCTATAGGGGGCGGCCCTCCCCAAGGGCGCCAATACGGGTGGCCTCGCGTTGGAGGGCTGCAGCCATGGGAGTACGGGCACGGGTCATAACCAGCGGGCCAACAGCTTCGGACCCAACGAGTTCCCTGCCATTCCCACCAGCGGCGACACCATGCTGTCTTTTAGATGGGGCTTTCAGCTGCAGCTCGCAGGTCCGGGAGCGGCAGCGCAAGTGAACGATCCGCTAGTTTAGCAGGCCAGTAGTGCCCAGAGTTATTAAAGCAACAGAAGCAGCGTACATTACTCTGCGCGTTTCAGGAACCCTTGGGCGTATCATTTTCTGACCGGTTGAGTCGCTGACGCATTTCTTTTCCGGTCTTGAAAAACGGTAGTGCCTTCGCAGAGATGGACACGGCTGCCCCTGTTCGGGGATTGCGTCCGTTGCGTGCCTCGCGCCGCCGCGCGGTAAACGCCCCGAAGCCTCGCAGCTCTACGCGGTCTCCCTGACGGAGAGCCCCGGTGATCTGCTCAAGGATGACATTGACGATCTTCTCGATATCTCGTTCGTAGAGATGCGGACACTGAGCCATCAGGCGCTTTACCAGCTCGGATTTGATCATGGCGTGCCCCGAGGTGAGAGTTCATTGGACCCAACTTTGGACCCAAACGCAACATAACGGGTCACAACGGCTCCTACAGCGGGCTCGGGCCCGTACTCCCGCTCCTCCACAGCAGAGAACGGGCAACACGCAACAAAAGGCTTTGATGCGCAACACGGCGGCGAGCTGTTTCCCGTCACCGATCAATCGCTCCCGTCGGAAGTTTCATGAGCTAGGTGAGCCTCAATGCTTGTCTTGAATCAATATTGTGACGATAATGTTGAAAAGGGTGCACTGCCAGCGGAAGCCGCTCGTTGATCGCGTTATCAAGATGCACAAGCTTCTCGGCCTGAAGAGCAAGGTCTACATCGACGACATGCGGGAGTGGTGCGGATGATGACGCCCGCCCCCCGCGAGGAACCATCGCGGCCAAAGCGCCGGCGTCGGCAGAAATACTCGACCGCGCCGCTGGCTCCCGACAATGACGCAAGCGCAAGCTATGGGCCCGCAATGCGGGCCTTGTCGCCGATGCAGCGTCGCTTCGTTCTGGAATTGCGGCACGGTCCGGCTGGATATGGCAGCGAAATACGCGCCCTGAAGGCTGCCGGCTATGGCAAGGGCAGCAACGAGAATACCCTCTACGTCATGGCCAACCACGTCCTGCACAATCCGAAGGTGCAGGACGCCCTGCGCGAGCTGGGCGGCAAGATCATTAGGGCCGAGGCCTTTGTCTCGATCAGGAACGTTTCCAAGATCGCCAACGATCTCACGCATAGGGATTGTCTGCGGGCCAACCTGGCGCTGATGGATCGCGGCGGGTTCGCGCCCGAGACCTTCCACAACATCATCGTGGAGCATAAGACCGATTACACGAAGCAAGCGCTTGAGGAGCTTGCCACCTTCCGCCGATTGGGAGTGGAACGAGCGCGGCTTGAGGAAATCTTCGGCCGCGACGGCCTCTATCATCTGGAGCAGCAGCTCGATGCCGGGCGGCCTAAACTGATTGAGGGCGAATGTGTTGAAACCGCTCCGGGCGGCTGAGCTGGACGACCTTGAGCGTGGCGCCCCCGATCCTGTCGCCCTGCGTGAGATCGCGCGCCGGTCGAACAGCACGAAGCAATACGGGCAACGGTTCTGGGCAATCGACCGCGTTAATTTGTATCCGAAGCAGATCGAGCTTCTTGAGCTTGGCGCCAACAAGCGCGAGCGGCTGTTCCGCTGTGCGAACCAGAGCGGTAAGAGTTTTGCGGCCTGCGTAGAAATCTCCTACCACCTTACTGGCCGCTATCCGGCGTGGTTCAAGGGGCACCGTTTCAGCAAGCCGATTGCGGCCTGGGTGTGCTCGGAAACGGCCATCTTGCTGCGCGACGTGATGCAGGCGCTGCTGTTCGGCCCGCCCGGTGATCCCGAGGCTTTGGGCAGCGGCACCGTCCCGCTCGATCTGATCGCCGACAAGCCCTCGCTCGCCCGCGGCATCACGGATGCCTACGACACCGTGCGTGTGCGGCATGTGAGCGGCGGCAATTCGACGGTCCGCTTCCGCAGCTATCAGGCCGGCCGCGAGGCCTTCCAAGGCGTCACCCTCGACCTGATCGTGTTCGATGAGGAGCCGCCGCCCGACGTGTATTCCGAGGGCATCACCCGCATCAGCGCTACCAACGGGCGTGCGCTGCTGGTCTATACGCCGATGGGCGGGCCCGGCGAGGTCACCCGCCGGTTCACGCAGGACGCTTCTCCGGACCGCGCCATCGTGAAGATGTCGCTCTACGACATCTGCGACCTGCCGGGCTCGCACATGACGCGGGAGATGGTCGAGGCCATCAAGCGCAACTGCCCGCCGCATGAGATGCGCACCCGCGTCTTCGGCGAGGACATGCTCGGCGAGGGCTCTATCTTCCCGGTTGACGAGGAAACAATCACCGAGCCGCCGCTCGTCCATGTGCCGCCGCATTGGTTCAAGATCTGGGGTTTGGATTTCGGGATAAGTCACGCCTTCGCTGCGGTGCTGCTGCTGCACGATGCGGACGCCGATGTCGTCCACGTCCATCATTGCATCCGGCTCAAGGGGCAGACGCCGTTGCAGCACGCGGTCCCGATGAAGGCGATTGGCGCCGATGTGGTGGTGGCCTATCCGCCGGATGGCGACAACCGCGAGATGGGGACCGGCGAGCCGCTGTCGAAGCTCTACCGCGACCAGAACCTGCGCATGTTGCCGCACTCCGCGACCTTCGAGGACGGCAGAGTCTCCACTGAGCGTGGTATCTTTGAAATGTGGCAGCGCATGACCACCGGCCGCTTCAAGGTGGCCAACACGCAGCAGATCTGGTTCGAGGAGTTCCGCGGCTATCACCGCAAGAACAACCAGATCGTGAAGCTGTATGATGATTTGATGTCGGCAACGAGGATCGGTGTCATGGCGCTGCGCTTTGCCAAGCAGGGGGGGCTCGGCCCCGGGCGTCCGCGCCCAAGGAGCAACGCCGAGCTAAACAGCCCCGAGGCCATTCGCCGGCGCTGTGACTTCGACCTGTTCAACCCGCACAGCGATTACGACTTGTTTGGGGGCCGCTGAGATGCGAGCGATCGGCCAGGCTTGGTGCGACCTCTACCATTGCGAGGCCAGCTTTTTCATCCGGGATTATGAGAACGCGCGAACGCTGATCGTACGATATGGGGACGGCTATGCCGGCCCTTGGCTGCCGCTCGTTGATGGACAGCGGCAGTTTGAGGCGGTCATCCCTCCGTATCGCACCGAGGACGAGCTCATTGCGCTGCTGCTCACGCCGCCGCTGCTGTCCAAGGAAACTGAGCACGTGAAGAACTTCCCGACTTGGGAGGCGGGCGCTCGGGGGTTTGGCTCGGAATATCTGGCTTGGCCGAAATCAGCACCCAAGCTGCCCGAGAACCCCACAGCAAACTGAGCGCGCTGCTTTGGGTGGGGCGCCGAGCAGGGTCTGAATTCCCTGTTTCTTGCTGTGGGTTGGATTGTGGGTAGATCCAGAAAAGGGCGAAAAGCCAAGAAATTTCAATGATACGATTGGGATCATCAATCCGAATTGGGGTTTGTACGCGAGCAGCCCGAGCAGAATTCCGGCGACGATCGACCGGCGGTCCAGCAGCACGAGTCCTCCACCCAGCAGCGCGGCGGTCAGAAACCCGTTATGGCCGTGCCCGATATTGACAAACACGGCAGGGAACGAGACTGCCAGCAGTAACCACAGCTTGTTGGGCGGTGTTTGCGCGGTCGGCACCCGGCCGCAAGACGCAGGGTTGCCCCGCAGGATCGCCCGGATCGACAGGAGATAGAGCAGCAGGCTCACCCCCTGCCACACCGCCAGCGCAATCGGATAAGACATCAGCGCCAGGCCGGCGGCGACGAACAGGAAGAAAGGCGGGTAGAGCCAGCCGTAGAACGGCGTCTTTTCACCGAAGATCGCCCGTTCGCG
>Ga0306924_10000842_pt1 | contig 26840 bp, 30 predicted proteins | sample sta12Can44000111_FD_203756 | JGI IMG/M metagenome (GOLD analysis project Ga0306924, IMG submission 203756) | Lab enrichment of tropical soil microbial communities from Luquillo Experimental Forest, Puerto Rico - statanox.12C.anox.44.000.111 (v2)... | ecosystem: Environmental > Terrestrial >... | reverse complement strand
CGGCGACATAACCGCCATTCGGCACCGTTCGACCCACTAAGCGGGGGGCTGACCTCGGGCGTGGATTACAGCATGTTTACCGCGCCGGTGAATGTGTCTCAAATCTCCTCCCGACAGATAAGTTCGCCGTCGCGCTCCGCTAGCATCGCGAGAATCAGCAGCGGCTGGTCTTGCAATACCTGCCGGCGGTTGCCGCTACACAGGTCTCCGCTTCTGAGGTTGAGTTCAAATGGTCCGAAGCGAAGGTGGGCTGGCAAAGCATCCTTCATGGAGCTGCGCTCGAACTGAGGAATCGCCCAGGTAGGTTGGCAAAGTCTACCACTGGAGTCGCGCAAGGTGGAAGACTAAAGCTTCATCAGCGGCATTGCCTGAAGTACCGCAGCAAGAAAAGCGACTTGTTATGAGCCAGTTAGCCGGTTTGACTTTCGTTTGACGTTCTTTTGCGATCCAGTGCATTGTCCGCCGCCCCCTCTTAGTACACACTCGCCCGCGTTCTTGCGACCTATGGGGTCCTGCGGCTCGACCGGCCAGATCCAATGGCGCCAGCTACTAGTTGGGGACCAAAGGCCACCACCAGCAGCCGTCACCGGCAACCTCACCAAGGAAGCAAGACAAATTCTGCCCGGAGGAGAAGAGAATCATGAGAACAGAAGCCTACAACGCATTCACACGACCCATCGCGGCGGTGCGTGAGTCAGCCCGATGGACCGTAGCACTGGCGGTTTGTTTGGTGGTCTGCGCCCTGGCACTGGGCATTTCCGCAACGGCGCAGACCATAATCACCTTCGACCCTCCCGGCTCCGTGCTCACCGAAGCCATTGCCATCAACAATTCGGGAACGATCACAGGAGCCTATCTCGATGCTAATAATTTAGCCCACGGCTTTGTGCGCTCTTCCAACGGGGCCATCACCAGCTTTGACGTTCCAGGGCAAGGCACACAGTCGGGCCAGGGGGTCAACGGCGCCGACAGCATCAACCCGAGAGGAGAGATTACGGGCTTTTACACAGACGATGGTTACGTGTTCCACGGCTACTTGCGCGCTCGTGAGGGCAGCTTTGTTACGTTCGACGCGCCCGGCGCGGGCACAGGCTACTTGCAGGGTACCTTTCCCCAGAACATCAATCCAGCAGGTGTGATCGCCGGACAGTACTTTGACGCCAGCAATGTGAGGCATGGATTCGTGCGCGCTTCGGACGGGACCATCACCAGCTTCGACGCTCCCAGTGCGGGCACAGGCCCGGGCCAAGGCACCATTCCGGCCGGTGCCGACGGTCTCAACCCGGCGGGAGTGATCACGGGAGCTTACATCAACATTGGCAGCAGGAGGTGAACCACGGCTTCGTGCGGGCTACGGATGGCACGATCACCGAGTACGATGTTCCGGGCGCTGGTGCCGGTCCCGGCCAAGGCACCGGTGGTGCCGCCATCAACCCCGGAGGGACGATCCGGGGATCCTACGTTGATGCCAGCGGCGTCTCTCATGGATTTGTGCGGGCCACCGACGGGACGTTCACTACGTTCGACGTTTCGGGCGCGGGCACAGGCCCCGGCCAGGGCACGACCGCGCAGAACCTGAACCCGGCGGGGGACATCGCGGGATACTATGTTGACGCAGCCAACGTGTTTCATGGCTTCCTGCGCACTAAGCATGGCGCCATCACTACGTTCGACGTTCCGGGCGCAGGCACTAGCGCCGGCCAGGGCACCATCCCAATCTCCAACAATGCGGCGGACACGATCACGGGTTATTACATTGACTCGATCGGTGTGTACCACGGCTTCTTGCGGACAGCCCATTAGCAGTAACAATGCTGGTATCGATGCTCGCGAGACGCAGCTTCAGGGCTGCGCCTTCCCTCTGCTCGGAAATGGGCTTCGCGGATGTGTTCCCAGATTAGGAATTCGAAGTCGCCAAAGTCCCGCGATGCCAGTCGGACGTATAACGGCCTACGCGGAGATTTGAATGTCTCACGGTTCACGTGTCCGACATGCCGACAAACCGTCAAAGTGGGTTCGTAAACACTGCGCCGTTAATCCCGGGTAATCGACGTGGGCAGGTTCATCTCCTTGGATTCTCTCAAGTTACACGGCACGTTCACGAGCATTTGACTTGGTTTCAGCAGGGAACCTAAGATTTCCAGTCAGTGTCAGCACATACCTTCATCGGCCAAACGGTTTCGTACTACCGCATTATTTCTTACCCCGGGTTCGGGCTGAATCGGTCTTTTTTGTGCGGTCCGTCGTCTTCTTTGCCGATTGCGTGGTCGTATTCTTGTCGCTCTTTAGCTGCGAACGCTTTGGCCTCGACGGCACACGACTAACGGGCTCCCTATTGGAGATCGTGTTCTGAGCTATATCCAATCCAAAAAGCGCTGAGAGGTCTTCGCTGTCGTTGAGTAGTTTGGTTGCTGCCGGCCGCTTTTTCGACAGAGGAAGTTCATTCCCGGCCTCAGCGATCAGCTCCCTTTCGTCAAGCTCGTGAAGCCTGAAAAGTAGTTCCGGTCGTTCATCAAGCCGGGCGCCCACGCCGTAGAGAACCGCCGCAACGTGTTTGCACATCTGGGCCCAGTCCGGGCAGCTGCACGACAACTCGATCTCGTTCGGTGACGGAAACAAGCCGGTCTTCTGCTGGCAGATGCGTTCCATCACGCTCCTAGAAAAACGTCCCTGTAGAAGCTCGACCAGGGAATCAATTGCACCGGCGCAGTCAGTGCAAATTGATCGCCACCGTGCTTTTGTGACCGGAGTGACTTTCAACGTGACCCGGTAGATGTCCGAACCGCTGACGAGAGCCTTGATCTCGCCCGAAGCAACCTGAAGATCGATCACCGATCCATTGCGCACGTAGGTTCGACCTCGCGGCAGCCGGTTTTGGAAGTCGCTGTATCGTTCGAGGTTGTCGCACCATGCCTTGCCCCAGAATGTCTTGACAATGGCACGACCTGCGACAACTACTGGCGAAAGCGGATGGCCCTTCTTTCTGAGGTCGCCCATTTCGCGCAAGGCCCGTCGCCGCCGCTCTGCCGCAGATACATAGGGTCTCCAACCCCAGCCGTCGTACACGGGTTAAGCCTCCTTCATTGCGGCGTTGATATCGAGAACGACCAACTTGAGCAGTGCCTCATCTTTCAACTCGGTGAGGAGCAGCTCAGCTCCGCTTTCCAAGAAGTCTTCCGAGAGATGGCGCTTCGATTCGATCAGTTGATCGATTTTTTCTTCGACCGTCCCGCGGCATACGAACTTGTGTACCAGCACATTCTTGTTCTGTCCAATGCGGAACGCGCGGTCCGTTGCCTGGTTCTCAATCGCCGGGTTCCACCAGCGATCGAAGTGGACCACGTGCGAAGCCGCGGTAAGATTGAGGCCTGCACCGCCGGCCTTGAGCGAGAGCACGAAGAACCCCACAGCTTCGTCGTCCTGAAACCGTCGCACCAAATCCTTGCGCTTCTTCACTTCGGTCTCTCCGTGAAGTACCAAACCGGGACGCCCAAAGACTGAAGCGAGGAACCCCGCAAGTGGCGACGTCACCTCCCGGAACTGTGTGAAGACGAGCATTTTTTCTTGCTTGGCGGCAACAACCTCGGCGATATCGCGCAAACGAACCCATTTTCCACTATCCTCTTCGCTCCACGCGCCGTCTCCCAGCCACTGGGAGGGGTGATTGCATATCTGCTTGAACCGCATCAACAGTGACAGTACCAGCCCCTTGCGCTTGATGCCCTTGGCGTCATTGAGTTGCGCGGCCAGTTCGTCGACGGCCTCCTGGTACAGTACAGCCTGCTTGCGGCTGAGATGGCAAAATGCTTTGACTTCGGTCTTGTCCGGCAGGTCCGAAATCACCGTCTTGTCGGTCTTCAGACGCCGCAAGATGTAGGGTCGCACGAGTTCACGCAGCGGACCATACGGATTATGGGTTCGGTCTGCAAGTCGCTTAGTGAAACCCGTGAACTGCTTCGCCGACCCGAGCAGTCCCGGGTTGACAAAGTCGAAAATGGACCACAAATCACCTAGGCGGTTTTCAATCGGTGTGCCGGTGAGCGCGAACCTGGATCGCGCATTGAGCTTCTTGGAGATCCTGGACTGTTTGGTGTTTGGATTCTTGATCGCCTGCGCTTCGTCGAGAACTACGAGGTGCCATGCGGTTTCCGCGAGCCAGGGCATGCGCAGCAGTGAGCCATAGCTCGTGATCACAAGATCCACATCCTGCAAGTGTGATTGAGAGAGGGTTGTGAGATCGGCCGTGGGCATTGCCGATGGATGGGCAATCAGTCGCTTCAGGCTCGGCGTGAAACGATCCAGTTCGGATGCCCAGTTGGCCAGCAGCGACGCCGGAGCGACGAGCAGGCTTGGCTGTCGATTGCCACTCGTCTGGCTCTTTAACACAAGCAGCAGAGAAAGTACCTGAATCGTCTTGCCCAAGCCCATATCGTCGGCCAAGCAAGCGCCGAGCCCGAGCTTCGCGAGAAGATACAGCCAGCGAAGGCCAACCTTTTGGTAAGGACGGAGCGTGCCCTTCAGCGCCCCGCCGGGATCCACCTGCTCCAATGCCTCGTGGCCTCGCAGCCCTTCCAGCGTTTCCGCGAGCCACGGCCCAGCGACCACTTGCGCCCAGTCGGCTTGAATATCGTCTGCGTCTTCTCCCGCAGTGACGTTAGCTCCCGCAAGCATGCGCATGGCCTCTCCAAAACTGAGTCCTGTCGCCGCGACGGCGCGTTCCACTTCGCCGAAGTGATCGATCATGCGCTTCAGCCGTTCTCGGTCAACTTCAATCCAGCGACCGCGAACCAGCGCCAGTCCATCGGACTCAGCCAGCAATTGCTCGACCTCGACTGCGGTCAATGTCTCGCCATCGAGCACGACTTCCATGCGGAAGTCGAGGAGGGCATTCTGGCCAAGTTGTGATGGCGCGTTGCCACCCACCTTAGCGGTCACCTGCGGGCGCGGAGGCCGATTTGCCTTCCATGCCGCCGGCATTCGCACCACCACGCCAGCGCTTTCCAGTTGCGGGACGTCTCTCAGCATGCGCGTAGCTTCATTGGGCGACCAGCGCAGCGGGTGGAAGATCTCGCCTGCGTCGACCATGGTCTTCAGCCATGGACAGCTCCCGGCCGCGCGCTGCACGGGAAGAAGCAGCGACAACAGACGATCCTTGTTGGCCGCGCCTGCATATTCGCGCAAGGCTTGACCCAACGGAAGATGCTGGGCCCTGGCGTGCGCTGAGAGCCTGGTGGTATAGGTCGCAAGGAAAGCAAATGGCGCAGCTTCATCTTTGCGGTTCTCGGCAAGATTGAAGTGAACGCGTCCGACAAGATTCCAGGCGGGGTTGCGGCGCTTTAGGAAATCCTGGACCGCACATTTCGACTCGAAAAGTTCACGCCGAAAAGCACTGTCCACTTCTCGCCACAGGGATTGAAGCACCGTTGCCGTCACATATTCTGCCCCAGCCATCGGCGGTGGAACTAAGGCCAACGAATCTAGTTCCGCATCCGATGGCGCCGGAACTTGCGCTTCCAGTTGCACAGCGTCCAAGTCCGGCTGAGTGCAAATCGCTGTCACATACCTCGCACCGAATTCTCGCCAGTAGGAGAAAACGGAAGGAATAACCGTCCCAACTTCTGCGGCCCCAAGTTGGAGAAGCCCATGACCCGATCCACGCGCGAAGGCGTCCCGCAAACGTTGAGCAAGCTCCCGATCAAGAGGCTGGGCGTCACGATCCTCTGTCAAAGTGAGATGACCGTGAGGAGTTAGAGCCGGGACAAGGAATACCGCATCCATGCAAAAGAACTATCACCTAAAGTCGCCGAGCCGCAACGGTTTGGCGTTTATATGACTCGAAAAGTTAATACGCTATACGTAAGCATTGGCTGGAGGGCAAATGAGGGCGGGTTTGCGATTAAAGTGCCTGCGCCAGGTGCGCGGGATCGCCTGCGGATTATGAAGCTTCAGCCTGAGGTCACGCTTGTACAGCTCACCGGAGCGCGTGTCCAGCTTGAAGCAGCCGAAGCATACCCTCTGTGTGGCAATGATGGGCATACTACCCCTGCCCCTCCTGCTACTTTCGCGCGGTCAATCGCATATGTCAGTGACGAATGGACATACCCCGCAGTTCATTCCAAGGGTGCTCTGAGCCGACAGGATAGGAGGGCATTGTACGCTGAGGCAGAGAAAGAACTGCGGATGCGTCGCAAGGCTTGAATCACGGGCAATCTGGAACTTGGACTGTTCGGGGTCAAGTTGACCAAAAACGGTCTACGCTGAGATTCGCCCTACGCTGAGATTTGAATGTCTCACGATTCACGTGTCCGACATGCCGACAAACCGTCGAAGTGGGTTCGTAAACACTGCGCCATTACAGAGGACGAATTCTCACTGCGCCAATGGCACGAGGACCCAACTTCCGAGTGGCTCGTCATTTGCGAGTAGTAGGCCATCGGCAATTACGCCACACTAGCCGACTTCTTAATACGCCTACAAGGGTTTCTATGACACGTGGCTGTCCATCGGCTGCTCTGCAGCGTGCTTGTCACGGTTAGAAAGAAAGTGGTCGGTCCGCGGTCCAAGAACTTTATCTTATGGACCTCGGCCGACCCGCAACTCGCCAGAATCGCCTTCTGAAGCTACGTCAGAGTCATTCTGCATTTGATGTTGTGAGCCGCACAATCCTCCATGGCGAACCAGACGGATTCTGACCCGTGGTGGCATCGTTTCCGGTCGTTAAAAGCTGCAATTGGGATTCCCGGACGGAAGTTCAGTTCGGAATGGGCCTGCGACGTAGGTGACTGCCACTGTAACATCGCTGGCCGGATTGCTAGGATCTTGGTTAATACCTATATGGCCGCTCCCATAGTCAACAAAGCCTTGGCCCTTGCTATACACATGGGGCGAGCATGTCGGGTCGTCGAATTCGTAAAAGGTGAGCTGGCCCGAGGTTACGGTAATGTAGACCGGCCCGGGATGTTTATGCCAGCCAGTGGATCCCAATGGATTGTAATAATGAGTGTCCACTTCCATGTCAATCGCGGGCTGCGCTTTGGCGATGTACTGGAACCCTGCCTGGTTCTGGTCGGTATTTACCATGAATCGGTCATACGTCCCTCTACCGATCAAAGTGCGGATAACACCGTTCGCCGGAGTTGCCGAGACCTTGAGCACGTACCCGCCGATCGCGAAGATACACAAGACCGCGACGGTTGCTATAGCTTTCAAAGCTTTTCCCTTCATTTTCGACCTCCGAGTATGTGGAACCGGGGAGCACTCTCGCTGAAAGATCGGATTTCCGCAATGGAGGCTGAACGAAGGTCTCGTGAAGTTTTCCTCAAGCGCCAATCCGCTGACCAGTTGCTACTTAGCAGTTTATGCCGCATCATCTTCAGAGCCAGCAGGAGCAGCGGTTGGGGGGGCAGGTACGGCCCACGTGTTTCATTTCGGGGATTTCACACTCGACCAGCTTGGGTATCGGCTGCAACGGGGCGAACGCATTCTGCGCCTCGAAAGAAAGCCGATGGAGTTGCTCTTCCTCCTGCTAGAAAAACGCGGAGAGCTGGTTACGCGCGAGGAACTCGCGGACAGGCTGTGGGGCACGACCGTTTTCGTTGACATCGATCAAAGCATCAACACGGCCGTTCGCAAGGTCCGAATGGTGCTTCGGGACGATCCAGATAAGCCCCGTTTCATAGAAACGGTGGCCGGGAAGGGGTACCGCTTTGCCGCGCCGGTGACCTACAACGGCGAAATCTCGAAATCGAACGGAGCGGTTGCTCGGAAAACAAAATCTGTGCTGATAGACACAGATACGGGATTTTCGAATACGCCATCCGCGGTATTCCAACAGCCAAAACCCCGATGGAACCACACAACCCTATTTGTGGGAATGGCGTTGCTGATCGCGCTCACCGCCGGCGCGCTCGCGTACTGGGGAATGCAGACTCCGGCGGCGGCGAGGGCTTCCAATTACGTCCAGCTCACCCATGACGGCAAGCGGAAAACCCTGATCGGGACTGAGGGTTCGAGGATTTACTTTTCTTCAGCGAGTTCTGACTACCAAGGCATGCTTGAGATGTCGACCTCGGGCGACGAACCGAAAAGGATTCCAGTCCTGCCTTCGCCCGCTTTCAACTCCATTAGTCTCTCGCCGGATGGCTCTAGGCTTCTCGCGGCGGAGATGCAGTCTAATGATATGGGACCCCTTTGGAGTCTGCCGCTGCTTGGTGGGTCACCGCGGAGGATGGGCGACGTGGTGGGGCAAGATGCGGCTTGGTCGCCCGATGGCAAGTCGTTGGCTTATTGCAACGGGGGCAACTTATTCGTCGCCAAGGCCGATGGAACCGAGTCCCGCATGCTGGTCACAATGAAGTACCCGGGTGTGTATCATCCGCTCTGGTCGCCCGATGGAAAGAGCTTGCGATTCGACGTCGTAGAGAGTGTGAGTGGTCAGCCGGTGACGATTTGGGAAGTTTCACTGGACGGCACCGGCCTGCATCGTCTGCTGCCTGGCTGGACCAATTCACCTGACAACGAATACGGCGGCAGGTGGACGGCTGACGGAAAGTACTTTCTCTTCGAGTCGCGTCGGCAGGTTTGGGCATTGCCTCGAAAAGCCGGTCCTTTTCGCAGCCGACCGAAACCTATCCAGTTGACGTTCAGCCCGCTGGTGATGGCCAACCCAACGCCCAGTACAGACGGCAAAAAACTCTTTGTAGTGGGTATGACATTCAACGCCGAGCTGATGCGTTACGACATGAAGTCCAGTCAATTCTTGCCGTTTATGGGAGGTATCCCCGCGGAATTCGCTTCGTTCTCCAAGGATGGGCAGTGGGTAGCATATGTGTCCTATCCCAATGGCGCCCTTTGGCGCAGCAAAGTAGATGGAAGCGAACGTTTGCAACTGACTTACCCGCCTTCCTATCTCGCCCCGCGGTCGTATGCTCTTCTGCCGCGCTGGTCTCCTGACGGCAAGACGATTGTGTTCTGGGAAACAGATTCACATGGAGTGGCCAAAATCTATGAGGTCTCGGCAGATGGCATGTCCCCGCATCTGCTGATGCCGGATGACCAAAGTCAACAATGGGACCCGAACTGGTCGCCGGACGGGCACAAGATCGTCTTTGGTGGTCCTCCGGACGATCCTTCATCGACGATCCGCATCCTTGATTTGAAGACTCACCAAGTCGACACGCTGCCTGGATCGCAGGGTCTCTTCTCTCCCCGGTGGTCCCCCGATGGGCGGTATATTCCCGCGCTGTCAACTGACTTAACGCGTATTCTCCTGTTTGACTTCCAGACCCAGAAATGGATCGAACTCGCCAAAGGCAACCTGGGCTGCCCGGAATTTTCCCATGACGGACGGTCTCTGCAATTTCTCGATATCACCGGATCGGGTACCGTGGGGAGAATACGCCTCAGTGACGGGAAGAAGGAGCAAGTTCTGGACCTGAAAAACTTTGTAGGCACAGGCCGCTATGGCACCTCTCTGGCAATCGCGCCCGACGATTCACCGTTGCTTCTGCGCGACTCAGGAACCCAGGACATCTACTCTCTTGATTGGGAAGAACCTTAGCTGTTGCGCTCTAGCTCCAATGGCGAAGAAGTTCATTTACGTGTTGCGTCCGTCAGCTTCTCGGATGTCCCGGTTCTATAGCAAAATAGACTCGGCTATGGCTGCACCGCGAGAAGAGCCATAGTACCTGGGAACCGATCGAACAAAGAGGCGAAAGCCTCAGCGGGGCTGGGAAGGGAAAGGCACAGACTAAGTAGAACATCGTTCAGTCGCACACGTGCCCGACACAGAGCGGGAATACGGATGTCCCAACGACTGCCCGGCGTCCGGCAAGGCAGCATCCTTATCTCGATGTTCGCATTGCGGCTATTCATCCTTGGTAGGAGCCGTATGCGTAAACGCGCATGGGCGATCAGTGATGGTCGTCCCTACCGCGGCAGTTCGGCGGGGCGCGGTCAACTTGACGTATAACGCCCTATGCGCGGATGTGAGACATGGTCGTTCCGAGCGGATTGTCGGCAATCCCTTGCAAGCTGCTCCCGAAATTCCGAAACGCGGCGCCGCTCTGCGATCCTCGGAATTGCCCAGGAATCGCCGGATGCGACGTTTCGGGGACTGTTAGAGCGCGGATCATACAATCCCTTTCCAACGTTGGAATCTCAAAACAACTTATCTGCACAGTTAGAGAGACTCCGCAACCGCTCCAGTCCTCCGAAATGCTGCAAGAATTGTCCGGAAATGGGCAGAAGCGAGGCTTCGGCGCTGACTCGACGCAACTACGAGACAATAGTCCTTCGCGAATGCCGAAGCGCGCGCTTCTCAACTGTCACAGCTAGCCTTTGCCGCCATACTCCTTGACGGCCTTGTCGATCCCCGGAACCGCTTTCGCCAAGTCTTCAGCGTTCATCACTGGATGGAACCACAGCCTCGCATTGAAGGCTAAGAAGAACGGCTCGGCGATCGCAGGAATCTGTGAATTGTCCTGCAGATCGCAAACGATGAATCCGCCTCGCTCGCCACTTGGCGTGGTGGTGAAATAAGCGGCTTCGACCTTCATGCTCTGCAGAATTTTCTGCATGGTCGACCCGAGCGTGCCCGCACGAGCCGCCGCATTACCGGTTTCCACTGGGATGGATATATGTATCAGTGTGCGCATATCGCTCCTCCTCAAAGCGGCGGATATGTTACCACTGATCGTCCTGCTTCGCCGTCAAACCTGCCCCGGAACTTCGAACCGCGCTCCAAGTGCCACAGAATTGTCCGAGATCAGCCGAATGCAACGTTTTGGGGAACTGTTTACAACGCGGATCATGCAGTCCCTTTCCAACGTTGGAATTTCAAAACAACTCATCCGCTGTATTCGGGGCGACTCCGCAAACGTTCTAGGCCTCGAAATGCTGCAAGAATTGTCCGGAGATGGTTGGATGTGCTGCTTCGACGCACGGTTCACTTCCCAACGGGCACGTGCATCTTATCGCTCGCGAACGCGACCGGCCCTCCATAGGACACGCGAATCGATTTCCGCACCGCAATCTTTTGTCCTTCTACGTCGGGGGCAAGATGGCTCAGCAACAAACTCTTTACTCCACTCGCACGCGCAGCTTCGCCAATTTTCCTGGGCGGCGTATGCAGATCGTACAGTTGCGAAGGCGAACCTGGAGGGTCAAGCACGGCACAATTAAAGACCAGCAGATCCACATTCTTCGCTAGCTGCACGAGATTCGGCAGCGCCGAAGCATCCATGTCTCCGGAGAACACCACGACCACGTTCTTATAAGAAATCCGGTAAGCCACCGACGGGCAGTCACCGTGATGCGTGGCGATTTCTTCCACGACCAAACCGTCGTTATCGTCCACAATCTTCGTGCGCGGGGAATCCGGGCTGATTGCCAGATCGTGAACGGCAAACGTTTCGGGCGCGCCAAATGTCTTCTGATAGGCAAATGCACCGTTTTCTCCCACCAGCAAATTTACAAATCGCGAGGTCTTAGGGAAGAGCCCTGCCCCGTCCGGGCCGTATACCCGATAAGTAATGTCTCCGTCGCTGGTGAGTGCTCGCGCGTTGAAGAAAGCCGGCAGGTCTCCGCTGTGGTCGATATGTAGATGCGTCAACAACACGGTATCCACTTTGTCCAAGCCGAGCTCCAATTCTCCTATCCGCAAGAACGCACCGGGTCCGGCATCCACCAAGATCCGCGGTACTCCTCCGACTAGCACGATGAAGCTTGACCCGGCTCTTCCGAACGCCCGTGGTCCGCCAGAACCCAGCACCACGACTTCCAATGCCGGCTTTGCTGCTGCAGCCCACAGGCAAGCCGGGAATAAAACAAAAAACGCCACGCCAAGCGTCATCAACTTCTTCATAACGGACTCCCAGTTCATAGATCTCTTGGGCCATGTCATGTCTTTCGTGCCACTCGCGAACCGGCAGATACCACAAGACGAAGACTGCCCACCTGACAGCAACCAATACGAAGAGTCGATTGAAAACCTCTCTTGAAGTCAATCAGTCATCGTCGGCGGGATTATAACCCGCACTTGCGGCACCGCTTCGCTGCAGAATGGTCTGATGAGAACGACTGATGGGGAGCGGATTGCACGTCGCACACTCCTGCGCTAAGATGCGCGTGAGTGGCACACTCTTTAAGCCTCGACTGGCATCGGGGCCTTCTTTTTCCCATTACACCACATCCGAGAAAAAATGCCCTGCGGAAGGGTGCGTACCTTAATGAACTCCGGCTGCCCAGGTTGATTCCAGTGCTTGTTCCAGCGCTGACGCGTGGCTTCCCGCCCCGCCCCCCGCAGCTCAAGCCCAGCATACAGGTGAAGCCCGCAGCGACTCGCAGCCGATTACTTGTGAAATGACGATGTTACAACACCTATCACTCGCTCGCTGCCTTTGGCTGAATCCACATGGGCGAAGGATCGTTCTGACGAAAATCGTTCTCAGTAATAAGTCAGGGGTGTTTGTCGTCTCAGATACAAGAAAACACGGCATGCGTATTGGTCGCCCCGAGACGCCTTTGAGCATTAGTATTCTCAGGAGAGCTTTGGCTCGACGAGCGATCTCGCGCTGGTCATCGGAAAAACGAAGATGAGCACAGCCGTAACGATGGAACGCCTTGCAGGAATGTCCCCGCGCCTCAAGGCCAGGCTGGCCGGTGTCATTTATCTTCTTACCGGGGTTGTTGCATTCGACGAGTTCGCTGTCCTCGGCCGGCTGGTTGTACACGGTGATCCGGCGGCCACCGCAGCCAACATCCTGGCGCACCAGACTCTGTTTCGACTGGGCTTTGCCGCCCAGATTATAGCGCAGGTGTTGCAAATCCCTTTGGCGGTTATCTTCTTTGACCTATTCAAAGTGGTGAGAAGGAATGTCTCGTTGTTGGTAGTGTTCTTCATGCTTATGGGGACCGCCATTGAGGTTGTTGCCCTGCTGAATCGTTTCGCGCCTCTGATCATTCTGAACCATGGGAATTATCTCAGTGCATTTAAGCCAGAAGAGTTACAAGATGCTGCCTATGCCTTGCTCCAGCTATATGAATTTGGGTTCACCACTGCGCTGGTGTTTTTTGGATTTTATTGCCTCTCGCTCGGATACTTGGTCTATAAGTCGGCCTTCCTTCCCCGGATCATAGGCTTGCTACTTGCACTCGGAGGGTTGGCGTATCTGACCGGCAATTTCGCCAATTTCCTCTCACCGTCGTTTGCGGCTCGTCTGTTCCCCTACTATCTGGTCTTCCCCGGCCTTGGGGAAGGATCGTTGTTATTGTGGCTTCTCATTGTTGGGGTGAACGCTCAACGATGGAAGGAGCGGGCCAGCGCATCGGGGGCCAAGTAGCATATGCGCTAACTTAAGGAAAAGGTTCTAGTGTCTCCGGACCTATGTTTGGTGAATGTGTATCGACGAAGACAACTGGAAGGTACTCGCGTCGTTGTTTCCCGAAGGATGGCAGCGAATGGCTTGGCAGTCCGGTGCGATCGAGCGATTGCGTGAGGTTCCATCGCCTGACGTGCTGTTGCGCATGCTAATGCTGCATGTTTCGCGGGGTTACTCACTGCGGGAAACGGTAGTGCGCGCTAAGCTGACGAACTGGGCCGACATTTCGGATGTCGCCCTGCTAAAACGCCTCCGGAACAGCGAGGCGTGGCTTCGTCTGCTTTGTGTTGAATTGCTTCAGGAAAACGTCGCGTACCGACTCCAGGAAGCTATCAGTTGGAAGATCCGGATTGTAGATGGCACGATCGTCAAAGAGCCAGGCAAGACCGGAAGCCAATGGAGGATTCTGTACAGTATCAGGCTGCCGAGTTTGGTGTGTGACTTTTTCGAGGTGACAGCTACGATTGGCGAAGGCAGCGGCGAGTCATTGAACCGTCTGCCGGTGGGTCCGCACGAACTTATTCTTGCGGATGCCGGCTACTGCTCAGTCGCTGGGATTGAGTATGTTTGGCAACATGGTGCCGACGTGTTGGTTCGCGGCACCCCTCAGAGCTTCGTGGCGTATTCTGCATCCGGCAGACGTATCTCCCTCCTTCCGCGATTACGTACTTTGTCCAAAGTAGGGCAGTTCGGCGAATGGCGGGTTGCCTTGCATGCCCAAGGTTCGGCGTTTGCGGGCCGGTTGTGTGCAGTACGAAAGAGCGACTGCGCGATTCAACAGGCTCATCGGCGCTTGCAGCGCAAGGCTAGCAGGAAGCAGATGATCACGAGGCCGGGAACACTCGAATTTGCTAAGTACGTGACAGTGTTCACGACCCGCTCCAGCGGTTCGACGGCAGACGTTCTGAGTTCTTACCGTATGCGTTGGCAAATTGAGCTGGTGTTTAAGCGACTGAAGAGCCTTGCTCAGCTGGGGCACGTGCCTAAGCATGACGACCGCAATTGTCGCGCTTGGCTTTATGGGAAATTGCTGATCGCCTTGCTTACTCAAAAACTTATTCGCATCGGGCGCGCTATTTCACCCTCGGGCTGCTCACTCTCGGCGCGTGGGACCATGCAGTCCATGGCCTGAATTCAGTTTCGCGCTTCACCAGATCCAGCAAGCTATCGAAGCGGATCTCTCCTTGCTGCAAACGCTCTCTTCGTGGAACCAAATTGCACAAGCCCTCGCGGAAAAGTCGCGCAACCGATTACTTCAATTGACGAATGGCATACCTAGCGACCATCGCTTCAACGCCTGATCGGAATTTCTCACCTCCGGGAAGTCGACATCTGGCCCGAGTCGATGAATCCGTCGTCATTTATAGCCCTAACGAAGGGGCGGAGCCAAAGGCGATCGGCGTAGTGAATCCGGAAGGCGTGGATTATTTGGGGAATCCTTCAACCACCCAAACGTTGCAAGCGGACACAACGTCACCAAACGCGAGATAGCGCCCATCCGGAGAAGGTTTCGCGTCTTCGACTTCCTTGGCCCCTTCGTAGAGAACCTGGTACTTGCCGTCCAGAGTTACATGGTAGAGGGAGCTTCCAGTAAGGGCAAAAGTGGTGATGAATAGACTCTTGCCGTCGGCAGACCACGCGAGGGTGGACGCGAGCGTCACACCTCTCAGTGAGATATTGCGTGTCGTACCCGTTCTGAGCTCGCGAATATGAATCGTCGAGGCCGGTTGCCAGTCGGCCTCGGCATATGCGAGCCTGGAGCCGTCCGGCGAAAGGTCCCAGGCCACGGCGTTTGGGTTGTCCACCTGAACACGAAACATCTCAGACCTCACGACCGCAGGGACAGGAGAAAACGAATAGAACACGACTTCGCGAGGGTCGGCTTCACTCAAGACGCACGGTGTATCTGGCTTCGACGGGCAGCGAAAGGCAGGCTGACCTGTGATTGTCGGCAGTAGGACTCGGTACGAAGTTTGCGCCGAACCCGCTAAGCCCCTGGCTTCTAAGATCAGTTCCGGGGCTCCACCTGCGACAGGTTTTCTCATTAGCTTGGCTGTATTGGCCTCAGGGGCTGACCGGGGCCATGCGAAATAAACGACCCACTCCTTGTTTGGGCTCAGCACCGGCGACCGGTTGTCATTTTGGTCTATCACCACCGGCTCAGCATTTGTTGAGTCAATACGCTGGCGAAAGATATTCATGTTTCCGGTACGATCAGTTTGAAATAACAGCGCCTTGCTATCGCTGCTCCACCCCCCTGGCCATTCCACTCGGTCCTCAGGGCTCAAGCGGCGAAGATGAAGTAGGCTGTTACCGTGACCGGCCAACTCACCGACAAGGATATTGCTTTGGTCCGTTCCCCGAGTTATTGCGAGCATCTTGCCGTCTCGGCTTGCAGTTATACTTCGGACTGCGAATCCTGCCCAGTTCGTCAAGCGGCGTGGTGTTCCAACGGCTTTTATTTCCTTGGGATCGATGGCAATTTGCCACAGATTCGAGTACGGTTTGTCGGGAGCCTCCCATCGGTCGAGCACGATCTTCGTAGGCGAGAGCCAAACATATCCCCGCAAGTTTGGATCTTCTAGAATAGTGACTATGCGCCCGGTCTCTGGAAGGCGGGCCTCCAACACAATCGGCTCCGTCTCACCCGTAACGCGAAGATAAGTCAACCAGCGACCGTCGGGTGACCACGAGAGTCCGGGGCAATTCTCGCATCCCATAATCCCCGCGAATCGGGGACCATGTGGAGCTCCGGCCAATGGCGCTGGGTTCTCCCCGTTCAGACCCATCTGCCAAAGTTTCTGCCCTCTCTCAAAGACAATCCGTGAGCCGTCGGGGGATAAAGCGGCTTGGCCCACATCCTCCTGAATTTTCCGGATCCCGCCACCAATCGTCGCGAGCGTCCAGATTCCAGTGATGCCATTTCCTCCGGGGCCACTTATCAGAAGCTTGGTTCCTCCCGGGAACCAGTTCAAGTTCGCTCACCGGAAACAGAGGCCCGGAGGCACGGATATGTTGTAAACCTCACCAGTGTCAAGCACCCGAACATGAACACCGCGAAGATCGGTATAAGCGACCGCTTTGCCGTCGTCAGTGATTGCAGCTACGTAGACCGAATCGTTGACCGGGTTGGAGGTCACCTGTCGCTGGAGAATATTTGGGGTATCGGTGATCGACCGTCTCGGCAGAAGGCCGATGACAACGACCGCGCCGACAGCCAATGCGGCGGCCGCCACGGCAGTCCGGGCCGTCCACACCGCACGGCGCTGCTTGGCCCGCTGAAATTCCGTCAAGTCCGCCAGCAACTCTTGTGCTGATTGATAACGCGCTCTACGGTCTTTTTCCAGCGTTCTCAGGATTATGTGTTCCAGGCGAGCCGGAACTGTAGAGTTCAGTGTCGAAGGTTCCGGCGGAGTCTCATGCAGGATCGCCTCGATCAACTCTCCCGATGTTCGACCGCGAAAAGTCGGACGGCCAGTGGCCATTTCATACAGCACCAGTCCGAGTGAAAAGATGTCAGTGCGAGCATCTACTTCCTCGCTTCTCGCCTGTTCCGGTGAAAGATATGCTGGTGTCCCCATCAGTCTCCCGGGCCGTGTCCGAGTAGTAATGGGGATGACTTCCGTCTCGGTCGTGGTGACCGTTGTGGAATGACTTTCCTCGACGAGCTTTGCCAGCCCGAAGTCCAGGATCTTGATCTGCCCATTGATCGAGAGGAAGATGTTTCCTGGTTTAATATCGCGATGGATAATTCGCTTCGCGTGTGCCGCTCCAAGCGCATCGCAGGCCTGGGTGGCGATATCCACGAGTTCCGAAACGGGTATTGGCTTGTCGCCGATGCGCTCCTCCAGCGACCGTCCTTCGAGGAGTTCCATCACGAAGAACGGACGTCCCTGGAAATCGCCGATGTCGTGCACGGTGCAAATATGGGGGTGATTCAACGCTGAGGCGGCGCGAGCCTCGCGCCGGAAACGCCCAAGTGCCGTCGTATCGCCCGCCAAGACACGGGGTAGGAACTTGATCGCGACGAACCTGTCCAGACGTGTATCGCGGGCCTTATAGACTTCGCCCATTCCTCCTGCTCGCAGAAAGCCCAGGAGACAGTACGGTCCAATTTGTGTGCCGGAAGGAACAGGCACATCGGCCAGAGCTTTGGCCGCAACTTCCAGGGCCGGGGATTCCAGGAAGGTAGCCGCCTGCTTCTCGCCCTCCAACAGGGACTCGACTTCGAGTCTGAGGCTTTCATCTCCGTCGCAGATGTTACCCAGAAAGCCAATGCGCTGGCCCTGATCGACTTTCAGGGCAGCGTCGTACACTTCTTCAATTCGCCGCCAGCGTTCAGGCTCCATTGCGATCCTCTTCCCTTTTTTACCTCGCTCACTTGTATAAGGCGAGAATCGATAGCGAAAACTGCCATCAAGAGCTAAGGAATTGAACCTCAAAACTCTGATCCCAGGCGGTGATTAAGTCCGTGTGAGCCAGAGCATTCAATCGAAATTGTTATTCAATCCGCCAGCGCGAGCTCGGATCTCAATTTCAATCGCGAATTGTTTCTAGACATCAACCCCTGACCGCGTACAGCTTTGAGGGCAGGGTACACGTGGTCGGATAGTCCCAGGATTCAGATTCCATTGCGATCCTGTCTTCCCAGTTCGCGCAGGAGCCAGACCTTGGCGAGCCTCCAGTCCCGCATGACGGTCTCGGGAGAAACCTTCAGCACTTCCGCGGTTTCTTCAACGCTGAGACCACCAAAAAAGCGCAACTCGATCACGCGGCTCTTGCGGTCGTCGATGGCTGCAAGAGCTTTCAGCGCGTCATCCAATGCGACGAGATCGGCGCGCGGCTCGCTGGATACGACCAAAGCCTCGTCCAATGGCAAATGAGGAACTCCTGCGCCCCTCTTCTGATTGCGATAGGAGCGAGCGAAATCAACCAGGATGTGGCGCATTAGCTGCGCACAGACACCAAAGAACTGCGAACGGTTTTGCCAACTGACTTGCTGGAAATCAACCAAACGCAGGTAGACCTCGTTGATGAGGGCCGTTGTCTGAAGGGTGTGTTGCGGCCGCTCCCCGCCCATGTACCGCTGGGCTGCTCGGTGCAACTCCCCGTAGACCAACGGGGTCAGCTGATCGAGAGCGCTTTGGTCCCCTGTGCCCCAGGCTTTGAGCAAGCGCGTGATCTCGTGAGTGGAGGTCGTAACCATACAATCCACTCTGTGGCTTGCAGTTAACTTGCCGCTGGCTTGAGAGACTACCACAGTTGGGGAGGTCTTTCTATCGGCGCCGATGCGGTGAGGAGCGCATCGTTGCAGTTTTCTGACACAGATTTCGCCTTATAGATTGGCGGCAGTCGGAAGTGGGCGGCTGGTCAGGATGGTCGGAAAGCAGACCAAAAACCAACAGCAGGATAACTCTTATGCTCACGCTCAGGTTTCGCCTGCTGATTGTATTGCTCACGCTCGGGGTCTGCGGAGTGGTGCGGCGCAAGACGCACCAGCCATGGACGCGTCAAGATATGTTCGCCGAGGAACCTACGTACAGGGCTGAGCACATGTCGGAACTCCGGCAATAGACGAGTCGGCCAGCAGCTCCGCACTACTCGCAACACGATTGGTGGCCGCGCTGCTGCCAAGAACCCGATGCCTCTGGCAGCAGTCGTGCTGGCAGCTGCACCCTAAGGAGGAGATAGCGATGAAAAGCAAAATCCGCAATCTGACGATCACAGCGTCTCTCTGCGTTGCAGTCCTACTGATGGCGCAGGGAATCTTCGCGCAACAATCCACCAGCGCTGCAATGCGTCCCGAAGGGCGCCTTTACGCCACGGCCGCAGCCGGTGCCAAGTTGCTGACCGTTAACCTGGAGTCCAAGACAGTTACGGTCATCGGCAACACTGGATTCCCTTTCTCCCTCGCACTGGCCTTGTGCCCCGGCGGAGGGGCCTACACGATCACCAACACGTTCGACCCGAACAAGGCGCAACTGGCGACGCTCAATCTGCGCACAGGGGCGGCCAGGCTGGTCGGTTCACCCCTGGGCCAGGCGTTGAGTACCATGGGCATGACCTGCTCTCGGGATGGGACTCTCTATGCTATCGGCCAGGCCAACTCGATGGATCCTGATTACAACAGTCTGTATACAGTTGATCGCGAGACCGGCCTTGCCAGACGGATAGGGCCGACTAGTGTCTCGGCGGGCATGGGGGGATTTCTCATGGCCCTGGCCTTTGCACCCGACGGCACCTTGTATGGGGCCAACGTGAAGGCACTCTTCCGCATAGACCGATTCAGCGGGTACGCGATGAAGGTAGTCGATTTTATGGGGGTCACGTCGGTTATGGGGCTTGCCATCGATGAGGACGGGAACTTTTGTATTGCCGACTTTGTGGCGCAGTCATCGATATACATGCTCAATGTTGCGACGGGCATGGCCACACCCATCTTGAACACCGGCTTGCCGTTTGTTCACAACATTGCCTTCAAAACGGAGGACGACTAGAGATTAGCCAGTAACGTTTCGGCATCTGCACCGAAGATCCTCAATCTTGAAGCTGGAGCTATGTATGCGTTTTGCAAATCTATTAGCGAGTAGAGCCGTGCCCGATCCCGAGTTTTGGTTTCAATTGGAAACTTGGTGAAGCTAGCTGGATGTTAGCAAACTTCGCCCTAAGGGGAAACGAGTGGTTCTTTCCGGTAAATGGAGGAAACAACAAGGCCGACTCCGTGAGTCGTCGCGATTTTTCTGCATGTTTGTGGCAACCGCCACCTCAAGAGTCACAGTCGCACGGCAGGGAAGGTTCACGGCAATTGACTTCCGCGGAACTGTGTGCACGGAAACCTTGGGCATACACCCTCGGGGCCAAATCGTCGGAGAGTGGGAAGGAAATAGGCAACGCAATGGCAATTCAGCGACATCAGTGACAGGGCCGTTCGCCTGTATAAACGCTCTCCCAGGAAACGTTTGCAGCGTCCTGAGGCAGCCGCGCGGTTGTACCGTTGCGGAGATTAAGAACGGCCACGTTGTGAGGTCGGTGGTCTACTCAGACCGTTTGGCGACGTTGCAGCAGTTGGGCGTTCTGCCTGTTGGAAAGCCTGTAGCAGCCTAGCCCCGTTCAAAGAACTTCGACTGGCAGTTTTGTTAATGACCGTGATGCGCATGCGGTACTGCCATAGGAATGGGAGTCATGGTAGGAGTCAGAAATGCGGAACTTCAAAGATAAAGTTGCGGTCGTGACCGGAGGCGCAAGTGGTATCGGCTTAGCCATGGCGCGGCGTTTTGTGCGTGAGGGTATGCGAGTCATCATCGCCGATGTCGAGGTCGATGCGCTCACGGCGGCAGAACGCAAAATCCGAGATATGGGTGCTACGGCGCTCGGGGTCCGAACCGACGTTTCCCGCTCGCAAGACATCGAAGCGCTGGCGGCGAAAACCCTCAAGGCGTTTGGAGGCGTGCACATCGTTTGCAATAACGCAGGAGTTGGTGGAACCCCTGGGGCGCTTTGGGAACGCACTCTGGAGGATTGGAAATGGGTGATCGACGTGAACCTGTGGGGCGTGATTCACGGCATTCGTACGTTTGTTCCGATTATGCTGAAGCACGGTGAAGACGCTCACGTCGTGAACACGGCTTCCATTGCCGGATTACTATCATCACCCCTCTTGGGCACCTACCATGCGACGAAACACGCGATCGTGAGCATTTCTGAAGTGCTGTATGCCGAACTGGCGACCGCCGGTGCACACATTGGTGTGTCGGTTCTGTGCCCGGGATTCGTGAAGACGCGAATCATGGAGTCGGCCCGAAACCGACCCTCAGGGTTGGCAGGTGGTGAGCTGTCGCGGGCAGCTCAAGTATGGGAGAAGGGATTTCGTAGTATGGTGCAGGCGGGAATGTCGCCCGAGGTCGTGGCCGACAAAGTTCTCGACGCCATCCGTGAAGAGAAGATGTACATCCTGACGCATCCGGAATTCAACGAACCCATCCGGCAACGTGTCGAGGGCATTCTGGCAGGCCGCAATCCCGCATGGCAAGCGCCAGTTCCGAACAGTCAGAGTCTGTCGCACGCGTCGTAGACCTCTCGCGACCGGCTGGCGAGAAATCTACTATTGGCAGTCACGGGTAATCGCGGACGCACGTGTCTCATTCTAGGCGGCACTCTACACAAAAGTCCGAAATCATCTGCTAGGCCTATCAATTCTCGTCAAAGTCGCGGTTCGGGCAATTTGGCCGCACCGTGCGTGACTCGCCCTCAAGCTGAAACGCGAGGAAAAAAACCCTTAAGTTAGCGCTTATGGGGCCAAGTAGAGGCATCTCAGAATTCCGCGTGGATACGTTCTTCCATAACAATTGAAGGACTCCCACGCTCTTGGGTCGGCCCGATAATATGCGATCTCAGCCCTAACAATCGATCACGCAGTCACATTGTCTAACAAATCAGTCCTCAGCCACGAAAGGCGCGGCCCGTCCCAGGGCGTGCCGCTAACAGTGATCCTCGGCTTTACGCATACTTGCCGAAAGGACACGCTGGAACCATAGGTTCCAGGATAGATGTTGATATCAGCCCATTACACCACGGACCGCGAGAAACTTGTGTGACGCGAGTCACGAGCGCTGTGGTAGAGTCGCTGTCTTAAGCCGCCTGCCAGATGGTAACCCACTAAGCATACGTACGTGGCCCCGGTCGATGGTCTCGCACCAAATTTTGGGCGGCGAATCCAATTTAAGATTTGGTTTTTGAAATCGGCGATGGTTGACTTCCCGGGTTTTGGGCTGTTCAGGAACTACAGTAGACACTCCTCCGCACCGACACATCGCCAGACCGGCAAGGCTCACCGCTGGGGCAGAAGCTGGCGCGGGCTGCAGGCACTGCAACAGGCTATGCGACAGGTGGCGTTGGTGGTGCGGTGCTGGGACGCGAGGCCATGAGTGCTCTGGAGAAGCTCACCGGCTCGACCGCGTGGGGCACGGTGTCAGCAGTGATGAAAGACCGATTGGCCAACGCGCTGGCTTCGGGCGACACCTCGGCCATCGTCGACCTCACCAGCCGCATGGGCGCAAGCGCGGCAGCACAGTCGGGCACTGACGAAGAACAGTCGCCGTTGCCCTATCGACAGGCCACTTCGCAGCGGCAGTAATTCTCAACGCAAGAAAGGAATCAGCATGTCACTGAAGCTTGAGAAGCCAGTGAAGGCAGAAGCATTAGACAAGCGTCTCGAACGCCGCGAGGCCAACCGACAGAAGACACCGTGGCGTCTCAGGTGAGATCAGTTCCAGTATTATTTGCTCAAGACGAACTTGCGCAGGGAACTTCCCAGCACTAGTGCGCCACCCCCCAACATGGCAAGCGAACACGGCTCAGGAACAGGAGGAATAGTTGGTTGAAACCCGACCCCGAAGGCCATAGTGCCACTGCTATCCTGTGCAGACAGCGCACCAAGAAGGTTGAAATCCGATGCGTTGGTTTCAATCACCAGCGCCGCAGTATTGTCGCCCGGAATGACCGTGTTACTTCCCACGAAATTGAAGCCAATGACACCACCATCTAAAGAGCGATCCACAGTGGTCGGAAACTTGGTCGATGGACAGAGCGGGAAGGCGTGGAAGATACACAGATTCGCGTCATAACCAACATCCACCATGAAACCAGCGAAAGAAGCCATGGTGAAGCGCTCGAGCAAAACAGGTCCGGTCACAACGGCGAACTGGTACACGAAGTCCAGACAGTTGGGGCAGAAGCTGTTATTCGGATCACGATAGACGTTCTCCTGAACGGAGACAGCCCACGTTGTCGTACCACCCGTGTACTAGTATCTCCCACTAGCGTAGAACTACTGCTCAAGGTCAGCAGATCAGGTGCCGCCGTCTCACCATTGCTAAGAACATTTGCTTGAGCGAGCGGAGCCAACACAACCAACATCAAGCATACCAGCAATTGCATCGGTCCCCGGCAGGTCTTACTGAACTTACACATTGGAACCTCCATAGTGAGTGCGATGGGAACAATACTCCAAGTGTGAAGAGTGAACAAGTGTTCGTCGGTGCTCAGCGCTACTTCAACCCGTCTCGAACCTGTCGACCTGATTTGGATTTTAGCGGTCGCGCTCCGAGTTGCGCAGGTAATGGATCTGATTGTCGACCTCGGACCGCGCACGCGGCCCGCTCGCGCCCCCACAGTTACCCAATGAATGCCCCTGAGATCGAGCGTGCCCAAGTCGGCAAGCAGCGGTTCGCGCCACAGAAACCACACCTGCTCCGTTATCTCGCCCAGACGCTGGATTCTTGAGCAAGCTCCCACCGAAGTCAGCGTCACCCGCGTCACCCTCCGCCCCTGTCCTACGTCGCACTGGACAAGAGCTTCTCGGGCACGCTGCCGCAGTGGCTGTTCCTGCAAGACTTCCAGCCGGTGATTCGAGCGCAGAATGAGCCTTGAAGCCACACAGCGCGAAGCGATACAGGGGCTGTTAGCATCGGAGGGGATTGTGCCTGAAGGACGGCTGATGTCTCGGGCATTCCAAAACGGCGGTTCGCTGTGAAAGTAAGTCCTGCGAGAAGGAGGTAACAACCAATGACGCCCGCGTCCCTAGCTACAGATTTTGGCCATCAGCTCCAGATCGCTAAAGAATTGGAAGGTCTTTCGAACGAATTGTGTCACGGCACGATTTTCGCCGACGATAAATTCACCTTGAAGGACACAATTTTCTTTGGACTCGCGGACAAGAATTTCGCGACCTTTCGTTCGATACGAGTTCTTCTTGAAATAGAACTCGCTGACGATGGATTTGCCCTGATCCGTGTACTCGCGGAATGCGCTGTTAATGCCGTCTACATCTGTTTCTCCGATGGCGACGAAGCGGCTGAAGATTATCGTGATTTTCCAGCATACTTCGAGTGGGTCACTCACCAAGATCTCGTCGCTACTAATCCCGATGCTGCCAAGTACGTTTCTGCAGAAGAAGTTGGCGCAATGAAAAAATCGTATGACGCCTATGAGAGCCGATTCCGAGCGCGGCGGGATTGGTGTAAGGTTCCCCTATTCCAAAGGGCGAAAGATATAGACGAAAAGGTCGGTTGGTCTTTACTTAGGACAGTAGTCAATTCGGCTTGGCGAAGGGCGAGTGCATATGTTCATGGGAGCGCCGACTCGATAACGTCACGCGTCAAGGAAAATGAAGGCGGGATCGTAATACAACGTCAAGTCAGACCACAGGAGCTTGGAGCCGCGATGTATGGGGCAAATTTAATTATGTTTGCGTTACTCGCCTTCGTTGATCTTCGACTCGGCAAGCGCCACCGTGACGAATGGAATGCATTGCATCAACGCTGGAAAGGCTAGGAAGCAAGGCTGATCTGAACAGGTGCTCCCCGCCGCTCAGACGGCGAAGGACAGGTGCTCCCCGGTCGATGATCGAAGGCTGAAATTTTAGCCGGAACCCAATTAAGATCAAGAATTTTCTGGCGGCGATGGCTTGGCCGGGACGACCACTCGGTCGCACCGTCGGCATCACCAGATCCGGCAGAGAGCGCACCGCTGGGTGAGATGCTGCAGACGGCAGCAGCCACGGCGTCTTGCGAGAGGTGGCATCGGTGGTGCAGTGCTGGGACGCGAAGCTATGTTGGCGCTAGAGAAGCTCACCAGCTCGACCGCGTGGGGCACGGTGTCAGCATTGATGAAAGACCGATTGGCCAACGCGCTGGCCTCGGGCGACACCTCGGCCATCGTCGATCTCACCAGCCGCATGGGCGCGAGTGCGGTCGCCACAAGGCAGCACCGACGAGGAAGAACAACCACCGGCCCTGCCTTACCGCAGGCCACGTCGCACCGACAGTAAATTTCAGCGCACAGGACGAAGCCGCACCAGTAAGAGTTGATTACTCATTTTTGCTGTTATCCAGCTCCTTAAGAGCCTCCTTCACGACCTCGTAAGCTGCTTCCTTGAAGGCCCTAGGGCGGTATTCTTCGTCACCGCGGACGTCGCCGCCGGCCTGCGAGAACATAAATTTACCGGTAATCGGCTTCGGCTGGTTATTCACGATTACACGCGCCATGTAATAGGCATAAAGCGAGACGTGATACGTCTGTACCGATATCTGACTTTTGCGCAGGTCGGTACCAGAAGCATACAGAACCGTCTCCGCGTCATCTCTGACATCAAAGCGACCGGGAAAGAGCTGATTCAGAACCTCAGCAAAAGCAAGCTCCACCCCAGATTCGTTGTCCATGTCTTCTACCAAAATCTTGATAGGTATTCTTCGTCCTTTACTGATCATCAGCGTATTCACTTCCAACCCATTGTCAAAGGCTCGTCTGGCTTGCTGGTCGCACTGCTCCTTTGTTTTGTATTGCTGTTGGCGGGTTTGGGATATGAGCGGAGAAACAAGCACACAAATGACGACGCCAATCTTCCATAGCGAGATGGCCATACACTTCTCCCAATCTGCAAGCGCTTGAGAAAAGCAAAATATAAGCAACAAAAGAAAGCAAGAAGAAACTGCCTAGACGGCTAGGAACTTTAATACCACGATTGCCCGGGCAGGCCACCTGGACAGTAAAGAGAGCATGTCATGACCAAACCGCATGAACGCCCGGTGAAGCCGCGAACTCTCGACCGCCGCGACCGAGCCAGACAGGCCGTCGCACAGCGAAAACCGTGGAAGCTGAGCGAGATCAGCAAGTTCGACCGTGGGCTGCATAAGAATGATCCCGACCAGCACCCGAAGGCGTTGACCAAAAACATATTGCGAAGGAGGCCAAGGCCTCAACTGAGTGGCGCATCGTGGTACGCTTTCGTCCGTCATGGTGCAGGGTCAGCGAAGGCGCAAACAGCGGCCACTAGAGAGATCCTCCCTCGAAGCCTACGGGGGTATGCTGATTGCCGTCGTCATTGCCGTGTGGCCTGGAGCACCTTTTTGGATCACGCTTCTGCTCTTACTAGTTGCGGCTTGCCTCCTGACCCATGTAGTTTTCAGAGCACCTTTAACGATAGGTTGGAATAAATCGTGGAAGGTTGTGATGACGTTGTTCGTTTGGGTCGTCGCGTTTTGGGTGTGTTGGTTGAAAAAGCCGCAATTGAGTTATGTATATGTTGCTCCTGCTGTATGGCTCCCTGACGGAAGATGGGTTTTCATAATCAACCATCGCGGCCCCGAGGCTGTGAGTCGAACAGAGATTTTGTTTCAGGATCAAGATAAGTTGGAAAATATCAAAGCCACGCAGGCAGGAGTTGAGAACGTCGAATCTTATGAGAAGCTGTTGAAGTTTCCCGGGGCGCTGAGCACTTGATCAGGGCACGACTTGATTAGCCCGTTAACACGAGGTGGATTCGCCAACGCTCGGAATGGATTACTTGTGAAATGGCGCTTTTGCACAATTTGGATGTCTGACAGCGGGGAGTTAATATCTTTCTTCTGCTATGAGCAAAGAGATCCCGGCACGGCTATCAGAGGAAGTGCTGTACCGGAACAA
>Ga0306924_10000841_pt1 | contig 26843 bp, 23 predicted proteins | sample sta12Can44000111_FD_203756 | JGI IMG/M metagenome (GOLD analysis project Ga0306924, IMG submission 203756) | Lab enrichment of tropical soil microbial communities from Luquillo Experimental Forest, Puerto Rico - statanox.12C.anox.44.000.111 (v2)... | ecosystem: Environmental > Terrestrial >... | reverse complement strand
GGCCGCGCAGGTTGCTTTTGAGGACTTCGAGGTCGGGCACGAAGGTGCGGAGAAACACCGATTCGCCGGCGGGCACCAGCTCGTACTGCTTCAGCGAAGCCGGCATGAACCAGCATTCACCCTGCTTGTAGTGCACCTTTTTGATGCTGTGGCGAATCTCTCCCTTCCCGGAGAGCACGACCAGCAAATTGAAGGCGTCGGTCTTGGGGCTGGCCGTGAAGTGTTCTGCGATTCGCCACCGTTCGGTCGAAAAATACCGGCAGGCAACGAGCAGGGAAATGGTCATCATCTGCGACGACCAGCTGAGCGGCCGCATACGGACGATCGCCGGATGGCCGAACTTGATGACGTCGAGCGCCTTCTCGATGTGCAATTCGCGCGGCTTGCCCGTGCCGTCGACGCGCCCGTAATCGTAGACGCGATAGGTCAGGTCGGAATACTGCTGCACTTCGAAAAGGATCATCCCGGGCCCGATGGTGTGCGGAATCCCGGCCGGAATGAAAAATGTCTCTCTGGCCTCCGCGGCGTGGGGCTCGAACAGCTCTTCCAGGCGGCGGCCCCCCATCGCGGCGGTGAATTCCTTCTTGGTGGTTCCCGGTTTCAGGCCGATGAGGAGTTGCGAGTTCGGCTCGGCAGAAACCACATGCCACATTTCCGTTTTTCCGCGGCCCCCGGCGGCAGCTTCGTGCTGCGCCGCATACCCATCGTCGGGATGAACCTGAATGGACAGCTTGTCGGTGGGAAAAATGAACTTCACCAGCAGCGGAAAGTCCTGCGTGTTCGCGCACCGCTCGCCGCGCCATTCAACCGGCATATAGCGCCACGCTTCAGCGAGGCTCATGCCCGCAAAGGGACCGCCCGCCACCTGGCAACGCACGTCGGTCAGCCACGCCTCCCCGATCGGTTCGGCCAAGCTCGTCTTCTCGGGAAAAATCGGCGCGAGCGAACGCGCCCCCCAAATCCGGGGACTGAACGTCGGCTCGATGCGAAACGGTTCCGGAATCACGAATCAGGCAGCGGCCTCGGCGCGGGAGAAAAATCGATCGAGGCGCCGCAACCCCTCCTCAATCCGGTCGAGAGAAGTCGCATAGGAAATGCGCAAATACCCCGGGGCGCCGAACGCGTCGCCGCCGACCAGCGCCACCCGAGCTTTATCCAAGAGCAGCGTCGCCAGTTCGGTTGTGTCTTTGGCCAGCGCATGCGGCCCGCTCAAGTGCGCCGAGACGTCCGGAAACGCATAGAAAGCTCCGCCCGGCAGCGCGCACCGCACTCCCGGAATCGCGTTCAGACCTTCCACAATACGCTTCCGCCGCTTCGCATACTCCGCCAGCATCACCGGAACGGTACCCATGTTGCCGGTCATCGCCGCCAGCGCCGCGTATTGCGCGATCGAAGTGGGGTTCGAGGTGGACTGGCTCTGCAGCTTGACGAGAGCCTGAATGAGCGGCGCCGGTCCGAATGCGTACCCTATGCGCCACCCGGTCATGGCAAACGTCTTCGACACCGACCCGATGATGATCACGTTGTCTTTCGAATCCTTCGCGCTGGCAATCGAGAACGGCTGGTTCGGTTCATAGGTAAAATGCGAATAGCACTCGTCGCCCATCAGCCAGACATTGTGCTTCCTGCAGACCGCCAGAATCTTTTCGTACTCGCCCGGAGGCGTCACGCCGCCGCTTGGATTGCTCGGCGAATTCAAGATCAGCAACCGGGTCTTGGGCGTAATGGCCTTTTCGATCGCGGCGGCCCTGACCGCGAAGCCGTCTTCCACGCTGGTCTCGACGTACACCGGCGTCGCGCCCGTGTACTTGACGATGTCCGGAAAGCTCACCCAGTACGGCGCGGGAATGATCACTTCGTCGCCCGCCTCGACCAGCACGCTGGCCACATTGAAAATGGCGTGCTTGCCGCCGACGGTTACCACGCATTCCTTCGCGTCGTAGTTCGACTTCAACTCACGCCGGTGCCAAGCGCTGATGGCTTCGCGCAGCGGCATGATCCCGCCCGTCGGGGTGTATTTGGTCTTGTTGCCACGAATCGCGTCGATCGCCGCTTGCTTGATATGGTCCGGCGTAGGGAAGTCCGGTTCCCCGGGGCCAAAGTCCGCGATATCCACGCCTTTGGCTTTCAGCTGGTCCGCCGCGGTAATCACCGCCGCAGTCGGCGAGATTTGTATGCGATTAATGCGATCCGTAAGCTTCACTTCTTCTCCTCGTGGTAACGGCGCTCTCTCACACCGGTTTAGAATCGTGTCGCGGGCCGGCCTCGGCCGGCTCCGTACATCAGGAAACCTTCGCGCGCAGCCGCTCCTCTACGATCGGCGGCACCAATCCCTTGAGCGGCGCTCCCAGTTGCGCAATCTCGCGCACCAGCTTCGAACTCAAATAGCTGTAGGTGACTCCCGGCAGCATGAAAACGGTCTCGAGCCGCGGCTCCAGTTTCCGGTTCATCAACGCCATCTGCAGTTCGTACTCGTAATCGCTTACCGCGCGAATCCCGCGCAAAATCACCCCCGCGCCCTTCTTCCGCGCGTAATCCACCAGCAACCCGTCGAACACGTCCACTTCCACCTCGCTCCACTGCCGGGTCACTTCGCGCAGCATTTCCACGCGCTCTTTCACCGAGAACAAAGGTTGTTTCTCCACGTTCTGCAGCACCGCCACGATCAGCAAGTCAAACATCTTTTCGCCGCGCTCGATCAGGTCGAGGTGACCGTTGGTCACCGGATCAAACGATCCCGGATAGATGGCGATGGAGGTCTTCATGGGCTGCGAACGGTTCTAGTGTAGCGCAGGCCAATCGCGGCGCGGCCACAAAACAAGCCCTCAGATCGCCGCCGTCCACCCGTTTTGGCCCACTCGCGAATTAACGCTTCTCATTTGACTGCCGATTGTGCCACTATCCCAGTGCTACATAGCACCTCATCGGCCTTGGCCTTGGTTTGCGTAACTTCCCGTCCGGAGGTTTTTCTTTCATCATGCGGTCTGCGTCTCTCTTGTTCCCGATCGTTTACCTGATGCTCTGCTGCGAAACCATGGCACAGTCGGCGCCGGCGCTAGACCTCATGCCCCGGCCCGCAAGCGTCACCCCCGGCTCCGGCGGGCTGCGAATCGACGCGAATTTTCAGATCGCCTTTACCGGACACACCGAGCCGCGGCTTGACCGCGCCGGCGAGCGCTTCCTGACGCAACTCCAGCGCCAGACCGGGCTGCTGGTCGCCAAACCGGCCCGCGACGCCATAAAGGCCACACTTGTCGCGCACACCGATCACGCGAGCAAAGTGGTCCAGGAACTCGGCGAAGACGAATCCTACACGCTCGAAGTCACCTCGAGCGGAGCGAAACTCAGCGCCGCCAATCCGCTGGGCATCCTGCGCGGCCTCGAAACCTTCCTTCAGCTGGTCCAGGTTACGCCCGACGGCTTCGCCGCTCCCGCCGTCACCGTCAAGGACCAGCCTCGCTTCCCCTGGCGCGGCCTGCTCATTGACGTCGGCCGGCACTTCATTCCCGCCGACGTGATCAAGCGCAATCTGGACGGCATGGAAGCCGTCAAAATGAATGTTCTTCATCTGCACTTATCCGATAATCAGGGCTTTCGCGTCGAAAGCAAGAAATTCCCGAAGCTGGCCGAACTCGGCTCCGAAGGCTTCTATTACACGCAAAGCGAACTTCGCGACCTGATCGGCTACGCACGCGACCGCGGCATCCGCATCCTTCCCGAATTCGACATGCCCGGCCATAGCACCTCGTTTTTTGTCGGCTATCCGGAAATCGCCAGCGGCCCTGGCCCCTACGCCCTCGACCGTAAGTGGGGCGTGCGCGATCCGGCCATGAATCCGGCGGAAGAAAAAACCTACAAGTTTCTCGACGACTTCATCGGCGAAATGGCCAAGCTCTTCCCCGATCAGTATTTCCACATCGGCGGCGATGAAGTGAACGGCAAGGAATGGGACGCCAATCCCAAGATTCAGGAATACAAAAAGACGCACAATCTCAAGTCCAACGAAGAGCTACAGGCCTATTTCAGCCAGCGCGTCCAGAAAATCGTCAGCAAGCACGGAAAAACCGCCGTGGGCTGGGACGAAATCTTCGTTCCGGGCGTGCCCAAGGACATCATGATCCACTCTTGGCGCGGCCCGGACTCGCTCGCCGCCGCCGCCCAGCAGGGCTACCACGGCATTCTTTCTAACGGCTATTACCTCGACCTCGGTTGGACCGCCGCTCGACACTACGCGGTAGATCCGATGGGCGGAGCAGCGGCCACTCTCACCGACGATCAGAAGAAGCTGATCCTGGGCGGCGAGTCCGCCATGTGGTCAGAATACGTCGACGCGGAAAACATCGACTCGCGCATCTGGCCGCGCAACGCAGCCATTGCCGAACGTCTCTGGTCCCCGCAGTCGGTGACCGACCCCGCCAGCATGTATGCCCGCCTGGACGCCGAGTCCGCCCGCCTCGAGTGGCTTGGCCTCACCCACCGCACCTACTACCGCAAGATGCTCCAGCGCATCGCAGGACCGTCCACACCCGAAGAATTTGCCGCGCTCAGGACCCTTGCCGATGTTGCCGAGCCGGTGAAGGAATATACGCGCGATGAAACGGCTCCGACTGAGGCCACCAGCCTGACTCCTCTCAACCGCCTGGTTGACGCGGTGTCGCTGGAAAGCGACACCGCCCGCTATTTTTCTGAATTGGTAGAGAAATTCCTCGCAGGGTCATGCCACGATGCGGCCAGCGGAGCCGAGCTCGGCCTAGTTCTCAGGCGCTGGAGCCGGAACGACGCGGCCTTCGCGACCCTCGCGCAAAAGTCTTCTTTGGTGAAGGAAGGTGCGGCAAGCTCTCACGATCTTTCCGCCATCGGTGCCGCAGGACTTGCGGCGCTCGACGCCATCGCGGCCGGTAAGCCGCTTTCGGCAGACCAGCAGGCTCAACTCACAACCACACTCACGGCAGCAGCCAAGCCGAAAGTGCAGCTGCTCCTGGTTCCCGTAGCTGCGGTCCAGAAATTGGTCGTCGCCGCTTCTCAATCGGCGGGCTGCTCGGCGAAGTGAAACGATCCGGGGGCGGTTAGAGCCCTACTTCGCGCCCGGTGCCTGCCGGGCGTTATGGCAGCCGCCTTCGCCGGAGTCCCGGAAGCCTTCCGCATTCACCGGAACAAATTCCCATTGGTAGCGGTCTGGCCAAAGCGTCAGCTTCAGCACTCCGTAGGTGTCAAAATTCCTCACTTCGCTGTTCGGCAGCGCCTTTCCCAGCGGATCGTGGCTTCGCCCGCCCGTGCCCACCACAATCTCGCGAATGCCTTTCGCGTCCGCATTGCCGTCGGGATCCTGCGGCGCAAACCGTTCATAGGAATGCTCGTGCCCCGCGAGCACCAAATCCGCATGCGCATCGTACAAATCCCGCCATAAGTCCTTTAGTTCGGGGTGCACAGCATGGCTAGGAAACACTCCGCTGCTGTAAAGAGCGTGATGACCGAAGGCCGCAATGCAGGAGTTTCGATGTTCGGCCAAGTCCCGTTTCAGCCACTTTTCCTCGGGCGAACCCATTCCGCATCCGCCCACTCCGGGCGCCACGCAGTTGGTATTCAGCGCAATCACGTGCCAATTCCCAAGATCAAAACTGTAATAGCTCTTCTCCGGTGTCCCCGCCCGTGCTCCCCAATAGGCAAAATAGGCCGCGCCGCCGGCGAAGTTGTATTCATGGTTGCCGGGAGTCGGCTTGGTGCGCTCTTTGAAGCGGCCCCAGGTCGTTCCGTAGCAATCGCGAAACTCCCGAGCGGTCCCGCGTTCGTACACCAGGTCTCCGGCCGCGAAAACCGTACCGGGGATCCGCTCAACGAGTCTCGCAGTGGCTTCGGCTCCCGCCAGCAGGGCACAGGATGCAATGTCGCCGGCCCCGACCAGCACGAACGGTTTGGACTCTTCGTTCCGGGCTCTCTGTTTCGCTTCCTCGTGCTTTGCTGGTCCTTGCCTCGATGCTGCCGCGCTGTTGTCCGGCCCAACCGAGTAAGGGGCCGCTAGCGTAAGGACGAGGAGCACGGCCAGAAATTCAGCACCGCCGCGCTTGGCTTGTTGCTGCGTAAAATCCACCGCTTTGTCTCCGGCACTCCAGGCTTTAAGCCGTACAGCGTAGCACACCTGTTAAGCTCGCAACCCATTGAAATAAGGAGCTTTAATGACCGCATATCGGGTAAACCTAAGGTTGACTTTTCCTGCCGAATCTCTTACACTTAAACCCGACCGAATCAGTCGCATATCCCCCAGCAGCGCTGATTTCTGGACCTGGGCGTAGGTGGAATGTTCAAGCTTTCAAAAAAAGCCGACTACGGCTTGATTGCCGTCAAACATTTGGCTTTGCACCGCGGTGAATCGCACGCGTGTAGCGCCAGCGAAATTGCCGAAGAGTACGGCATCTCGAGCACTTTGATGGCGAAGGTTTTGCAAAAGCTTGCTCGCCATTCGCTGGTCGGAGCCAAGCACGGCTCAGCCGGCGGCTACCAGTTGGCCAAAGATCCAGAAAGCATCAGCGCTCTGGAAGTCATCACCGCGATCGACGGCCCTGTGCTCATCACTTCGTGCGTGACGAGTCACGGAAATTGCGATGCCGCATCCAAGTGCTCAGTCCGCGAGCCGCTGCGCCGAGTGAACGAAAACATCCTGCAGGTCCTCAGCACCGTCACGATTTCGCAGATGTGCGACGACCCGCAGGAACAGGTTTTGGTGGCCCTGAGGGCCTAGGCGTCAGCGTCACCGGCTAGGGGTTTTGCAAGTGCCGACAGGAGAGAAGGAATCATGGCTGTAAAGCTGCCAATCTACTTCGATAACCATGCGACCACGCAGGTTGACCCTCGCGTGCTCGACGCGATGATGCCCTATTTCACCAACAAGTTTGGCAACGCCGCCAGCCGCAATCACTCCTTCGGCTGGGCCGGCGAAGAGGCCGTTGAGAACGCCCGCGCCCAGGTCGCCAGCCTGATCGGCGCCACTCCGAAGGAAATCATCTTCACCAGCGGAGCCACGGAGAGCGACAACCTGATGATCAAGGGCGTCGCCGAAATGTACCGGGAAAAGGGCAATCACATCATCACCCAGGCCATCGAGCACAAAGCCGTGCTCGATACCTGCAAGCGCCTGGAAAAAGACGGCTTTGAAGTCACCTATTTGCCGGTGCAGCGCGATGGCCGCGTCGATCCGGAAGATGTCCGTAAGGCCATCACGGCAAAGACGATTCTGATCACCATCATGTACGCCAACAACGAAATTGGCGTCATCAATCCGATCGCGGAGATCGGCAAGATCGCCAAGGAACGCGGCATCTTCTTCGCCGTGGACGGCGTTCAGGCCGTCGGCAAGATTCCGGTGGACGTCCAGAAGGACAACATCGACCTTCTCGCCATTTCCGGGCACAAGATCTACGGACCCAAGGGTGTAGGAGCTCTCTATGTTCGCCGTCGCAACCCGCGCGTTCAGCTTGCCGCCATCATTGACGGCGGCGGTCACGAGCGCGGTATGCGCTCCGGTACGTTGAACGTCCCCGGTATTGTGGGACTCGGCGCCGCTTGCGAAATTGCGCAGAAAGAGATGCCGGAGGAAGCCAAGCGCCTGCGCGCCCTCCGCGACAAGCTGAAAGCCGATCTGGAAGCCAAGCTCGACGAGGTGTTCATCAACGGATCGATGGAGCATCGCCTGCCGAACAACCTGAACATGAGCTTCGCCTACGTCGAAGGCGAATCGCTCCTGATGGGCATCAACGACATTGCGGTTTCCAGCGGTTCGGCCTGCACCTCGGCCACGCTTGAACCGAGCTATGTGCTGAAAGCACTGGGCGTCGGCGAAGACCTCGCCCATACCTCGATTCGCTTCGGCTTGGGCCGGTTTAACAGCGAAGAAGAAGTGGACTACGTGGCCGAAAAGATGGTCCAGGTGGTCACCAAGCTTCGCGAGCTTTCGCCCCTGTATGAAATGGCCAAAGAGGGCATTGATATTTCCAAGGTGAAGTGGCAAACCGCCTAGCCCGGTCGGCTAGACCGATCGGCCAAGCCACGCATCTAACTGGAAGAGAGCAATAAAACTAGAAGGATTCCGGGTTACAACTCCCGGCAATCCAAAGAAGGGCAGGAAAACAGAGCAATGGCAGCGACACCAGTCAGTGAAGGCACAATTCGCGTGCACCGCTCGATCGCGGGCACGGGCGCGGCGTTCCGCGTCGCCTTCGTTCCATATGGCGAGGGAGATGACGCCAAGCCCGCCGGCGAGCGTTCGTTCCGCCATCTTCAGGAGGTTCGCGCGTTTCTGAAGGTGCTGGGCGTCGGAGCGGATTACATCAAGGATGTTCTGCGTCAGTTGACCGCCGGGCGTTCCGCCTGGGTGCCCAATGTGGCGATTTCCGAAAAGGTGCTGCGTACCGCCGGATTTGTCAGCATCGGCAATCTGGCCCGCAGCAGCTAGTCCGGAAAGGTTTGCTGGTCGCCGTCCAAGGCGTTGGACGTTTGCGCGGGCGGCGGATAGCGCGCAGATTTGGCATTTAACCTAGCGCCGAGCTTCGGCTCGGCTTTCGGAGTTTGGCAGTCAGGAGGAGCAGTTCATGGCTTACAGCGACAAGGTTGTCGACCATTACAACAATCCGCGCAACGTCGGGAGCCTTCCCAAAGAAGATCCGAACGTTGGCACCGGTCTCGTCGGCGCTCCGGAATGCGGCGACGTGATGAAGCTGCAGATGCGGATCAACCCTGAGACTCAGGTCATTGAGGAGGCCCGCTTCAAGACATTCGGCTGCGGCTCCGCGATCGCCAGCTCGTCTCTGGCCACGGAATGGGTCAAGGGCAAGACCGTCGAAGAAGCGCTCGCCATCAAGAACACCGACATCGTTCGCGAGCTAGCGCTTCCCCCGGTCAAGATTCACTGTTCCGTGCTGGCCGAAGACGCCATCAAGGCCGCCATCGGCAACTGGAAGACCAAGCACGGAATTGAGGCGCCGGCTTCGGAAAAGGCCCCGCACTGAGTTAAGTTTTGTCCAGTGCCGGGCCCTAGCCCGTCTTCCTGGCGGAAGCTGGAGTACATGACCACCGAAATTGCCAATCCGGCAACGCCCAAGGTTCACGTCTCCGAGCGTGCGGCGAAAAAGATCCTGGCCCTGCTCGCCAAAGAAGGCGTATCGCCCGAGCAGGGCGGTCTTCGTCTAGGCGTTCAGGGCGGCGGCTGCTCGGGCCTTTCCTACGCCATGCGGCTGGACACGCAGGCCCGCGACCGCGACAAGGTTTTCGAGGAGTTTGGCGCTCGTATCTTCGTCGATCCCAAGAGCTTCCTCTACCTCAACGGCACGACGCTCGATTACGAAGACACGCTCATGCGCCAGGGGTTCGTCTTCCTCAATCCCAACGCCGCTCGCAATTGCGGCTGCGGCAGCTCCTTCACCGCCTGAAACCCGGGCCAGGCCCGCAGTTTTCCAAGCCTGGCTTCGGCGGCGCGATTGCGGTCGGACGAAGGCCTAGGAATGATTTTCGTTGCACCCGGCTGGCGCATCCGCCAGCCGTTTGAGTTTCCAGGAGAGGAAATACCTGGCACCTGCCATGACTACCGCCGCGCCTACTCCCGACCGGGCTCCGGACTACTTCGCCGTCTTCGGTTTGCCGCGCAAGCTGTGGCTGGAAATGTCCCTGCTCGAACAGAAATTTCTCCAGCTCAGTTGGAAGCTTCATCCCGACAACTTCGTCAACGCCAGCGACGCCGAGCGCGAGCTTTCCCTGCGGCGCAGCTCGGAATTGAACGACGCATACCGCGTGCTGCGCGATCCTGTCGCCCGCGTCGAATATCTTCTGGAAATCGAAGGCCAACGCAAGGAAGGCGAAAAAAAACAGCAAGCGCCACCGGAACTGCTGGAAGAGGTTTTTGAGCTGAACGAATCTCTCGACGAATTGCGCGAAGCGAAGGCTTGCGGTGGCGATTTGAGCGACCTGAAAGACCGCCTAGAATCCGCGCAGAACAATTTCCGGGAAAAACTCGACGAACTCGATGCGCAATTGCAATCCGTCGCCCGGGCATGGGATGCGGCGCTCGATGCCAGCGGAAGCGTCGAGACCCGTAAAGAGCTCATGGCCCGCATGAACGAGCTGTTGAATCGCCGCTCGTACCTGCGCAATCTGGTGGCAAACGTCGCCAAAGAACTGACCGAGGCTTAGAAGAAATGGGACGCATCGTCGGAATCGATTTGGGTACAACCAACAGCCTGGTCGCGTATTTTGAACCGCAGACGAAAAAGCCGCTGTGCATTACCGGGCCATATGGAGCGACGCTTTGCCCTTCCATCGTGAGCCTCGATCCGGACGGCAACGTCGTCGTCGGAGAACCGGCGCGTCGCCGCTTGCTCACTCAGCCGGAACGCACCATTTACTCCGTGAAGCGTCTGATGGGGCGCGGCGTCAAGGACGTTCAGGACGAGCTGGTGCTGTTTCCATTTCGCCTAGATCCCTCCGGCGCCAACGTGATCCGTGTCAGGCTTGGCGACAGAGTCTTTACGCCGCCGGAAGTTTCCGCGTTCATTCTGCGCGAACTCAAAAACTGGGCCGAAGCCCACTTCGGCGAAACCGTGGATCGCGCGGTGATCACAGTCCCGGCGTATTTCAACGACGCGCAGCGCCAGGCCACCAAAGACGCCGGCAAAATCGCAGGGCTCGAAGTGTTGCGCCTGGTCAATGAACCGACCGCCGCCGCTCTGGCCTACGGACTGCACGAACAACAGCGCGGCCAGGTCGCCGTGTACGATTTAGGCGGCGGCACATTCGATATCTCCATCTTGAAGCTCATCTCCACCGAAGAAGGCGACATCTACCAGGTCCTCTCGACCAATGGGGACACGCATCTCGGCGGAGACGACATCGACCATCTGCTGCAGGCATTTGTACACCGGAGGATTCTGCAGCAAGACCAAATCGATTTTTCGCCGCATGGCGAGATCGCTCAGGAGTTGCGCAAGGCCCTGATCGCGCTGAAGCACGAGCTCTCGCAGAAGGAAAGCGCCACCCTCCGCTTCCCGCTGCCCAACCGCAAGCTCTTCTCGCTGGAATTCACGCGTGGCAGCCTCGATGCGCTCATCCGTCCGGTTGTGGATCGCACCATGGGTCCGGTAAAGCTGGCGCTGGCCGACGCGAAACTGAAGCCCGCAGACATCGACGAAGTCGTGCTGGTGGGCGGCACGACACGCACGCCACTGATTCGCAAAACCGTCGAGGACTTCTTCCTTCGCGTCCCACACACGGATTTGAACCCGGACGAAGTCGTCGCGCTCGGCGCGGCAGTGCAGGCCAACATCCTGGATCGCGGCGTCAGCAACATGCTGCTGCTCGACGTAACGCCGCTCTCGCTCGGCATTGAAACCTACGGCGGCGCGGTGGCCAAGATCATTCCCCGCAATTCCACAATTCCAGCCAGCGCCGAAGAGCTCTACACCACCGGTGTGGACAACCAGACCGGCATCGACATTCACGTGCTGCAAGGCGAAAGGGAGCTGGCCAGGGATTGCCGCTCGCTTGCCCGCTTCACGTTGCAAGTACCGCCCGCGCCCGCCGGTTTGCCGCGTATCGAAGTGAAATTCCTGATCGACGCCAGCGGCATCCTGCAGGTCGCAGCCAAGGATGTCCGCACGGGTGAGCAGCACTTGATCGAGGTGCAGCCGAGCTACGGCATCAGCGAAACGGAAATCGAGCGCATGCTCGAAGAATCGATTGTCTATGCCGAACAGGACTTTGCCGAACGCCAGGCCGTCGAAGCGCGCACCGAGGCCGAGTCCATCCTGGCCGCGACGGGCAAAGCGCTCCGCCAACAGCAGGCCGGCGCGCTTTCCGGCGAAGAGCGCGCTAAGATTGACACGGCAGTCGCCGCGCTCAGAGAGGCCATCTCCGGCGCCGATTACAAACTCATGCGCAAAAGGATCGACGAGCTGAACCAGGCCACGCAGCATCTGGCCGAAGTCATGATGAACAGCGCTGTGAACACCGTGCTTCAAGGCAAAAGACTCGCGGATTTCTAGGGATTTGGAGGAAACCGAATGGGCGGCAGTAACCCATACATCGACGAAGTAAAGTACAAGCCGGCGACCAAGAAATTCAAAGTAACCTTCTTGCCCAGCGGGAAGACCATCGAGGTCGATCCGGAGAAAATTCCCTACGGACACAACGGCCTGCCCGGCAGCATCCTGGATTTTTCCGAGGGCATCAAAGCCGGCCTTGATCATGCCTGCGGCGGCGTCTGCGCCTGCTCGACCTGCCACGTGATCGTCAGAGAGGGCCTAGAATCGTGCAACGAAGCGAGCGACGCTGAGCTTGACGAGCTGGACGAGGCGCCGGGGATAACACCGAAGTCGCGCCTCGGCTGCCAGACCGTGCCCGACGGAACCACAGACATCGTGGTGGAGATTCCCAGCTGGAACAAGAATCACGCTAAGGAAGTCGATCACTGAAGCGGCGGCGCGGTGGCGCAAAACTGTTTTGGCGAACTACGTTCGCATGCGGATAATGAGTCGTCGGGAATTCGACTAGCATCGCAGTTATTTTACATGGACGCCGAGGGACAACCATGTCGCCAACACTTGACTGGGATAATTTTGAAGACATTGCGATCGCCCTGACAGATAAATTTCCGGAGCTCGATCCCTACACCGTGCGTTTCACCGATCTGCACAAGTGGATTACGGAATTGCCCGGATTTGCCGGCGACCCTGCGAAGTCCAATGAATCCAAGCTCGAAGCGATTCAGACGGCCTGGCACGAAGAGTGGGAAGACCGCAAAGGCTAAACCGATCACGCCCACCATTCACCGCGGATAGGCTCTCTTCAGGTACGCTATGGTTAGGTCGTCGAGGTTCGAGTAGTTCATGCGCAAACCTTCGCGCAGCGCCGCTTCGCGCGAAGATTCGGTGCGTTCGGCTTCGAGCAAACGGTTGATCCCATCTGGACCTTCCTGAACTTCAATCATTTCGACCACTGCCAGCGCCCACGCGTAAGCGTAGCGGGCCTGGGTCGGCGAGAGGCGCATCCAGGAATCATCAGAGTAGCGAAGCTGTTTGTTTTGTCCCTGATCAAAGACGGCAATTAGCGTAGCGGCGTCGCCGTTCGAGCGGCGCCCTTCCATCCATTGCGCAAGCCCCTCCTGCACCCAGGTGGGCGCCCGCCCGGAGGTTTTCTGAAAGACGAAACTATGTGTGAGCTCGTGGCGCAGAGTACGCGTCAACTCGTCGGAGACGATTTCAAGTCCTTGCACCGGCACGCGGATTTTTCCGTCGTTGAGCGCTCCGGCCCAGCCCGGCGAACGCGTGACGTCGCGAAAGGCCTCCTGGGTATACAAAATCACGGCGATCGGCTCTGGCGGCGTGTAGCGCAGCTCGTTGCGAAGAGACTGAAATTGATCTTCCAAGACCCGTGTCACTTCGGATGCGAGAGAGCGCGTCGCGCTGCCGTGATAGCGTACGACGAAGTGAGAAGACCCGCCTTCGCTGAAATCGCCTTCGACCTCCTTATCGTGCTGCACCTTTTCGAGCATTCCGGCCGCGCTGGCGGTCGGCGCTAGGCGCTGTGCGGTCTGAAAATCCGCGATGGCTTCGTCCGCTTGATTCAGACGGTAATGCGCCCAGCCGGCAAGCACGGCAGCCGAGGCCGCCTTGGGCAGAAGCTTGCGCGCGCGGGAAATCGGATCGAGTGCGGCCGAAAATTCGCTTTTTTGGAGCAACGCATAGCCGCGGCCGACAAGGCACGCATAGAGCAGTTCGCGCTGCTGCCCGGCAAATGGTTCCATGGCTTCAAAGTGTTCGATGGCTCGATCGGGATCGTGCTGGGATAGCTCGAATTCGGCGGCCGCATAGTGAGCAAGCGCGGCTCGGGTGACCGCAGCAGAGCCGCCACTCCGTGCCTGCGCATCCGCCATCGCAAGATAGCCGGAATCAATAACGCCTTCTTTCACGACCTCGGCTTTGATCGTGGTGTAGGCGCTTGGTGTCGGCGCCGCAGGTCGAGCCAAGGGAATTTCTGGCGGAACCGGACGGCTGCCGCCACCAGGTGCCGAATCTGCCGCGCCGGAGCCAACCGCGACCATGGGTGCGCTGGTGCGAACGAGACCTCTGCAATCCACAAAGCCGAGTCGATTGGCCTGGGCTGTCAGGCGGATTCCGCACCACTTCAGCCCACCCTGGTCGATGCGCAGATCCACGTAGACGGAGTCACCCTTTGCCAGGCTCTGCACGACCTCGCTGGAGCGGCTGATTTCGCTGAACACAGCCAGAGCATCCGAGCTCACTCTTGCGGTGGTGGCGGCGGTTGGGAGTTGCTGATTTTGATTTTGTGCGCGGACCGGGGCTGCCAGGAAAGCGAAGCTGGCAAGTAACCATCCCGCAGCAGACCGAGTTAGCCGGCCGAACAATTCAAGTCTCCGTAAAGGAAAATGCTGTTCGCCACACGGTACGGTCCGCGTGGGTGTATCGTCAAGAGGCCGAAGGACTGCGGTTACGTCACGTCCGAACGATGCAAGCCAACGATTCCTGCACGTTGGCGCACTCCGCTGATTTCCCGTATAATTGATCAGGCGCATTTGTTTTAATGCCGCTATGGTGCAACGGTTAGCACGTAGCCCTTTCAAGGCTAAAATACGGGTTCGATTCCCGTTAGCGGTACCACTTTTCTGCAAAATCTTGCACTAATCTTGCACCGTTTGGCCCCTTAGACCGCCCTGACACGGCTGGCTTTGCGTTGATTCAGGAGGTGCTATGGACGCAATCCTCGAAATGATGAAACGCCACGGTTCCCGGAGACCAGGGAGAATTATCTCGAAGTGGCTTACATGGGCGATCCGCCCGAAAAGCTGTCTGCCGAGCAGGAAGCCGAACTTCCCGTGGAAATCCAGATCGAGCCGACGGAAGAATTCTAAGTGCCGACCTTGCTCATATGAGAATCGAACTCGCGCCTGAACCTTGGCAAGGTTGCACAAACTGACACAAACGTAGGCAATTGCGGCTTTTTCACGTTTTTGGGAAGATAAATGGAAAACGAAAGTATCATTTTGGGCAGTATATAATCCGCGTATTCCCTTCCCTCTTTGGAGTTCGCGATGAACCTGGGAGAAGCCCTATTCGCATCAGTTGTCCTAATTCTGGCCGTTTACAACGCTCGGTTTCGAAAAGCCTTGTTGTGGTTTGTTGTAGTCGCCGTTGCTGTTGCCGCTGTAGGCGGCGCGGGATGGTACGGATATAGCCGCTGGCAGGCCTACAAAGAGGAGCACCCACATCCGGTCGGAAAGCTGAGACCACTGTACCCATCGGGCCGATTCAGCCGGATAGTGGATGTCAATGGCGGTGAGACCTTGCGCTATGCAGGCCCCAAAGAACCTCCCGACTTTGCCCCGCTCGTCTTCATTTCACCCGGTCAAAAATTGTCTTTCGCGTGTGGCGATGACCAACATGTGGTACCCGCAAGAGTTGAATCCTTGGCTACGGTGGGTTGCGAATGATATTTGATCGGCAGATATAAGCCCGCCCGACCAGCTGTCGGCGGAAGAGGAAGCGGAGTTGCCGGAGCAGTTCCAGATTTGGAACGCCCAGGATGAAACGCAGGGGTGACTTGACTTGCCTCGGTCGCGCAGATGTTCAGTGGGGATTCCGGACGATCGTGATCCGTGATTTCGAACGATCGTTCAGGAAGATTTCTTGAAAAACCCAAAAGTCCGCAGCACAATGTCGGTAAATTTCCGCCTCGCCGCATAACGTAGTTCATCTTTCAGTCCGCAGATTCTCAACAGAACGGAGAAGTACCATGACGAAGCTTGTCAAAATATTGGCGCTAGCATTGGGCCTTGGCCTGTTCACTGCAGGTTTAGCAACGATTACCAGCAGTCCGGCACCTGCTGTTGGTTTCGCGCCTGTCAACATCGCACAGGTATCGGTTGCGTCGGTTCCGGTCAGCGGAACTGTGAATGTGGGCAATACGCCGAACGTGAACGTCGCCAACACTCCGAACTTCAATGTCGCCAACACACCAAGCGTTAATGTCGCCAACACACCGACTGTAAATTTTGCAGCGGGAAGCAGCGTGAATGTCAGCAATCCACTCGACGCAAGCCATAATCCGACTCCTCTCGCTACACTGGATGCCTCTCAACCCTATGAGGATTCTTGCTTCGCGATTTTTCAAGCATCAGACTCGGCGCAGTGTTCTTTCAAGGCAATTTCCCCAGGAAGGCGGCTTGTGATTCAGGAGGTCGACCTCTCAATACAGGTAGCTTCAGGGCTGAAACCGATCATCATATTGGTGTTCCCCAACGGTGGACAACAAGTCCAGCATATGCTCACGGCCACGTTCATGGGCACCTCCGCTGAGTTTGGGACACAGGACTTTTTTGCAACGCACCAGGAAACGCGTCTGTATGCGGGACCGAACGCAACGCCCTCGTGCTTCGTACATCTGAATCAAGGAACTAATACTGGGGGTTTTACTTGTGCCCTTTCCGGATTCCTGGTGGATGTGCCGATATAATGAGGGCTTGAACGAAGAGAGTCTGCGCATCCCGGTAGTACCCGTTCTATCCCCGGAACTGGCGCTGACCACCTCGTCGCGGCCTAACGATTCACTGGCACAGGCCACGACGCGACGACCGAGATTCCGGCGGGAGCATACCATTGCAGCGTCAGCCATGAATATTCCTGCGGGTTCAAGTACCGCCCTCGGCTCCACCTAAAAATGGAAAATCCCATACACGCTACTGCGGTCGATAATATTCGCTTCTATCAGCCACCGCCTGCTTATCTTGCGTTTCAACTGTAATTCCGCGTCCAAGACCGCTCCCAGGATGCGAGAATAAAAGTTAGGCTCGCACTGGCGTTCGCGCTTAATTAGAAATTTGGCAAGGTCAAGAAACTTTTGCACGCCTCTGGCGATATCCTTTGCCTTCTCTTGAAAACGAACGCGTGGCTCAAAGAAGTCCACGAATCCCGATTGAGCATGGAATGCAGTTCTGTTGCGGAAAGTGCGAATCAACTTGAGATGCGGGTCAACAAGTGAGTGGTAAAGATTAATTCGGTTCTGATATTGTGGGTACATCTTGAGCCACAATTTGAAAATGTCCAGACCATCTCTATGGGTGTCCATCATGGTAGCAAACCAAGCAACAGCCGCCGTCCGGACAGACATTAACACTTGGTCTTTTGGAATTCCGTTGATGGATTCACCGCAGTTGCCGTCATTCAAAGCGTGAAACAGAAAATGGAGATGAATGAGTTCGTTCAGTTTGAACCTGTAAGTCAGGTAGTCGCCAATCTCTTTGTCAGTCAACATTGTGCTCTACGCCCGAACACCGCGCCAATGCTATGCCTTGATGAGCGTCAGCGTCCAATGCTCCAAATCTAGATGCATCCGCGCCTCCATGTCCGATTCCTCCAAGCCGTGCGCCTGGATGCAGTGCTTAATAGCACAGGTCTAGCTGCTCCTCGGTCAAGTCCGGCATCTTCTTGCCCCAATCGCAATCGGGCGTTCCGCAGCGAATGACGTGGCCCATGCAGGTTCCAGGCTTCAAGTCGCGCTCTCGGCTGCGGTCGCCCGGCGTTTCGCTCGCCTTTGCCTCGGTAATGGGCTTCCGATTAACAGGTGGGATTCTTTCGCGTAAAAGTCCTCGATTTCAGCGTCGGAGGGAAGTGGGAGCACGCCCGTACGTGGGCGGTCGTAGTCCAATAGTCGATTCACCATTTTCTCGAAGAACTCATAGTAAATAGGGTTCTCCGCTTGCTCGCTTTTTATAAGCTTCTTGGCGTCACCCCACACGTGAAGAATCCAATAGTGAAACTCTACCGAGACATCTTCGATTTCCAGGTACTTGCCCTCCAACAGATAGCCCATGTGCTCGAAGAAATTCATAACATCGTGAAGTTCCGGGGGCGGGCTGTTCAAGTCCAGCGATACGAGTTTTCCGCCAGGTGCACGCTTCGCACCCAACGTTCTGCGATGTCCTGCCATCGGTTCGCTCTCGAACTGCTTCACGAGTTCAATAAGGTGTGCTATGCGGGATTCTCGCCGGAAATCTCCCAACTGCTCTTTCGCATACAGCAAGGAACCCAAAGCGATGCCAGCGAGGGCAATCGTTCCAACGGCGGTCAAGGCTTCCCAAAGCAAATGCCAAGTCTCCATAGCTTCAGCAGCAGGTGCACCCCACGCATAGCCCCTACGAGATGAAACCGAGTAACGACGTTGAAGCTGCAGGGATGTTAGCCACCAGAACCGTGCTGATGCCGGGGCTGGGCGTCGGTCTCCTTGCGTGGGGAATTGCTCGGGCGTTTTCGACGGACGATCAGCCGAGTGATTCCTAAGACGAAGCGGCGTCGAGCCGCCACACGTTGACGCAGGCGAAAACCGAATTCTTGCCATTCGTCTTCAAACTTGCGCACAATATCGCTGGAAGACCACTGGGTGGCAGTATGAGTAGCCGAGTATTCTACGAGGTTGGCTGGACTGACAGTTGGACTTTTCGCAGATGCTGCCACATCCACGACAGTCTGATTGACGCAGCGAAGTGTGGTATGCCTCGAAGCGCCGGGTGGTATGTCTTCGCAGTCGAAAACGGCACAGAACGTGAACTAACCACAGCCGAAGACAAGATCGTGAGCGACTTCCGGTTTGGCAGACGGAACGCCGCTCACGCATAGTCCCAGGAACCTTTCAAAACTCCCAATCGTCATCTCGCCATCTCTGATAGACATCCACGACCGTCGCGCCGATTCGAATGACGAAGTAGACCGACGTGCAAGCGCCGATGACTCGTGCTTCATCCGCACCCTATTTCCACCGATCACCGCGCTTCATAACGTACTGCGCGAATAGGTAGCGCCATGGGATAAGCGGGATAAAGATGACAACCATCAGCACGGCTTTTATGTCTTCCGCCACCGCCTCATTGATCTGGCGGGCGGACCATAGCGGCAGCGCAAAAGCGATCAGATAGATTGCCTTCCAGACCATCTCGAACAGCAATATTGGCAGCATTTTCACCGGATAGCGAAGCCCCAACGCCGCCGTAGCGCCGAGGCCTGCCAGCAAGGCCAATTGCGCCCCCTTCGTTATCGCTAGCTCGTTGGTGTGGTGGATGACGAGCGGCCAGATGTACACGCCGAGGCCAGCTGCCATAACAAAGTACGCGACCCGCAACGTGTACAGGCGAAACAGCGAGACCTCGGGTGTGGTAGTAGATGATGCCAAGTCACCCGAGGGCGCTGCAGACCCAACAGTGGAATTCATAGTGATGTACCCTCGGCAGGTTTTTCTCGACCGGGACGGTCAGCAGATTGTATACGAGGATTGGAACTTCAGAGTTTCGCAACGGTAGCTTCCAGTCCCAGGCGGGTGCATTCCGACGTCTATCGCCGGGCGGCTGAGTTCACCTCAACTGTCAGTTCGATATCAGTTCGATGCTGATTTCGGCATGCAGATGTCGCGGGTTCCTTGACTTGCCCACGCACCCCGCCTAACATCTGCCGCAATGCCAGAAGCCCGGTCCTTGGTTGGCGAAACCATCTCCCACTACCGCATTCTGGAAAAGCTCGGCGGGGGCGGAATGGGTGTGGTCTACAAGGCTGAGGACATCGAACTCGGCCGCTTTGTTGCTCTCAAGTTCCTTCCCGAGGCGCTGGCCCACGATCCGCAGGCCCTCGAACGCTTCCGTCGTGAAGCCAAAGCCGCCTCCGCTCTGAACCATCCCAACATCTGCACCATTCACGAAATTGGCCGATACGAAGCCCAATCATTCATCGCCATGGAGTTTCTGGACGGGCAAACCCTCAAACACGCCATCGCTGGCCGTCCGATGGACCTTGAACGGTTGCTGACTATCGCGATTGATGTGGCCGATGGACTCGACGCCGCGCACTCCAAAGGGATTGTTCATCGCGACATCAAGCCCGCCAACATCTTCATCACGGAAAGAGGGCACGCGAAGATCTTGGATTTTGGTCTTGCTAAGGTCAGTTCTGCAAAGGCGATGTCGGGCGACGGCGAAACGCTGGCCACGCAGCAGGTGGACCCAGACCACCTGACAAGCCCCGGCAGCACTTTGGGAACGGTTGCCTATATGTCGCCAGAGCAAGCGCGTGCCAAGGACCTGGACGCCCGCACCGATCTGTTTTCCTTCGGAGCGGTTTTGTATGAGATGGCAACGGGGCAATTGCCTTTCCGAGGAGACAGTACGGCCACCATCTTCGATTCCATTCTCAACCGGGCACCCGCGACGCCGTCGCGCTTGAATCCCGACGTTCCTCCAGAGCTGGAACGAATCATACTTCGCGCGCTGGAAAAAGATCGCGAGCTGCGTTATCAGAGCGCTCGGGAAATGAGAGCAGAGCTACAGCGCCTGAAGCGTGACACCTCAGGCACGACTGCCGCGTCAGTCTCCGCCAGCTCGGCTGTCATCGAGCCCGGTCGTGCGGAAACGACGCGCGCATCTGCCGCTGTCGAATCACTACGGAAGCGGAAGAGGTGGGCGATTGTCGCGGGCGTCTGTGCTGCGGTAATGGTTGTTGCGATCGTATATCTGCAAGCGCGATCGGCGCCCCCACCCCAGGTGTCAGGCTATGTACCGATCACCCATGACGGTAACCCAAAGGGTATCGTGGGAACGGATGGAGCCAGGCTGTTTCTCTTGGAAAGTGCCGCTGCCGGAACCGTTTTCGGACAGGTGTCCACATCCGGTGGCGAAGTGGCTCAGGTAGCTGTTCCCAGACCGACCATGTCTCTGCTCTCGGTTTCGCACGACGGCGCGAATCTGCTGGCCGCGGATGAAGTTGGCGCGACGGCGTGGCGCGGGCCGTTTTGGTCGATTCCGGTGCTGGGCGGCGCAGCTCGCCGGTTGGGAGAGTCTGCGGGCCAGGCTGCTACCTGGTCTCCCAACGGTCAGATGATGGCTTACGGCGATGGACACGACTTGTTCACGGCGAAGAGCGATGGTTCAGATCCGCGAAAGCTTTTCTCCGCTCCAGACCGTCCATTCGATCCGACTTGGTCGCCCGATGGTTCCGTAATCCGATTCACGGTGGGCGGCACAAATGGCAGTGTAAGTTCAATCTGGCAAATCTCGGCCAACGGAACGAACCCTCATCCGCTGCTTCCAGGTTGGCTTACCCCTCAGGACCAGTGCTGTGGCCAGTGGATGCCGGATGGCAGATATTTTGTGTTTCAGTCGCGCGGCAATATCTGGGCCCTTCAAGAGGGGTCCGGCCTTTTCGGGAAAACCAAGCGCACGCCCGTACAGCTCACCTCGGGGCCGCTCGCGTTTTCCACGCCTGTACCCAGCCGGGACGGCAAAAAACTGTTCGTCGTTGGGAACATGCGGCGCGGGGAGCTGAACCGCTTCAATCCAAAGTCATCAGAATTCGTTCCCTTTCTTTCCGGTATCTCCGCGGAGAGCGTCCGTTTCTCCCGCGATGGCCAGTGGGTGGCTTACGTCACTTTTCCAGATAGCAGTTTGTGGAAAAGTAAGGTTGACGGCACTCAGCGCGTCCAGTTGACTTACCCGCCTCTCGTGGCCCTCCTCCCCGATTGGTCACCCGATGGGAAACAGATCGTTTTTTTTGGCTTTTCACCGGGCCAGAAAGCAAAAATGTATTTGGTTTCGGTGGATGGCGGAGCGCCACACCAATTACTTCCAGAATCTACTGAGGAATGGGACCCAAGTTATTCTTCCGATGGCAGCAAGATTTTGTTTGGCGGAGGTGCGGCGGAATCCAATTCGACAATTAAGATACTCGACTTGGGCACGGGCCAAGTTTCGACTGTGCCCAACTCGAACGGACTATTCTCGCCTCGGTGGTCACCAGACCGACGCTATCTCGTCGCGATGCCCCACGATTCTAGCAAGCTCGTGCTTTTCGACTTCGCCACCCAGAAATGGGACGACCTCGCACGGATTTCTAGTTCTTTTCCAAACTGGTCGAAGAACAGTGATTACGTCTATTTCCTCCACGCCGAAGATCAGCCTTCGGTTATGCGCGTGCATATCGCTGACAAGCGAATTGAACGGGTGGCCGACCTTGGGAACTTGCGCATCACCGGGTACTTTTATGGCTGGCTGGGCCTCGCGCCCGACGATTCGCCCTTGCTACTACGCGACACCGGAAGCCAGGATGTCTACGCTCTCGATTGGCACACACGGTAGCTGTTCGGCTGCGGTCGCAGAGTTTCGAATAGTTTTGAATTTTGCGGCGCGATCACTGATTCACCTTCAACTCGGTCGCGCCTACGCCATGCAAGCCGGCACAACGCGGGCCAAGGCAGCTTTTTCCTCACGCTCTGGAAGGACGCCGACCCCGACATTCCCATCCTGAAACAAGCCAAGGCCGAATACGCCAAACTCCAATAGTCCTCTGTGAACTCGGGCGCTGTGTGTGGCGCTGCCCTGGCTTCTTCTTGTGGATCACGGGCGGCTGCGTTCGAACGGCGTTCTCGGTAAGTTGGGTCCCGGTACTAACAACTGGGGGTCCTGCTCGGCCCGGCCTCGGCGAACGGAAATAAAAAGAGATTGAAGTGGGCACAGTCGAGTTGTCCGTATTGGGGTGCCGGGGTGGGGGCGCCGTGATTCGCAATGCGTTTCAAAGCCTGAAGGGTTAGAGCGGCTTGCGGCGGTCGGCCCACTCCATAACGGCCTTGAAGACATTCCAAGCGACGTACAGAAGCGCCAAGCCGAGCAAGAAGTACTTCAGCATGCGCGAAATCCTCTTAAATGTTTTGGTTGTGCCGCCTTTTGCGGGGGCACAGACCAAGGCCCGGTGGAAGTCGCGGCACACCGGAGGCCTTTGTCGGGAGCTACTATGGCCGGATCAAAATAACCACGACGGTCCATGCACAAAGAACAACGAGCAGAACGCGGAGGAGGAAACGATCATCAAAAAGGGCGGCGCTCTTCTGGTCGTCCATATAGTCACCAATCGGTGAATCATTCTCCTCAAAATCAGACAGCGTGCAATCCAAAGACCACAAGTCATGCGCATGCGAAGGCCGCGAAGGCCTCTCTCGCCTATTTCCGAGTGACAGAATTTCGTTTGGTAAATAGGAAGTTCCGTCGCTAAACCCAATATTGTCAGGGCGATGGAGCGTCTTTGTACGTATACCTATCCGCTTGGAACGGACCCGGGTCTCCCCCGAGCACCGTTGTGCCGCAAGTGTTCGATCTTCCCGATTCTCCTACAATCATCACCGAAACATTACTGACGCCGCGCTCGGTGCCACCGTAGGCCGATGCAACCAACGCACCAGCGATTGACCCGATTCGTTGACTTGCCGTGCGGTGCAACCTACTATGCTCGCCAAATGCCGGAGTCCCAGTCGCTCATCGGCCAGACCATCTCGCATTACCGCATCCTGGAGAAACTCGGCGGCGGCGGAATGGGTGTGGTGTACAAAGCGCAAGACACGCGCCTCGACCGCTTCGTTGCTCTGAAATTTCTTCCGGATTCGTTGGCGTGCGACCCGCAAGCGCTGGCACGCTTTCGCCGCGAAGCTAAGGCGGCTTCCGCTCTAAATCACCCCAATATCTGCACCATCCATGACATTGGCGAAGAGAGCGATAAGGCGTTCATTGCCATGGAATCCTTGGATGGCAAGACCCTGAAGCACACTATTGCGGGTCGGCCAATGGAACTAGAGGCGTTGCTCGATGTGTCGATTGGCGTAGCGGATGGGCTGAACGCCGCGCACTCGAAAGGAATCGTCCATCGGGACATAAAGCCAGCAAACATCTTCGTAACCGAGGGTGGACACGCCAAGATTCTAGACTTTGGTCTTGCCAAGGTCAGTCCATCGACGGCGGCGAATGGAAATGTGGAAACGCTCGCCACGTTAGACATTGACCCGGACCACCTCACTAGTCCGGGCAGTACCTTGGGCACCATCGCGTATATGTCGCCAGAGCAGGCGAGAGGCGAGGAACTAGACGCACGAACCGACCTATTCTCCTTTGGTGCCGTCCTATACGAAATGGCTACGGGCCGCATGGCATTTCCCGGCAACACAACGGCGCTCATCCATGATGCAATTTTAAATCGAGCGTCAGTCCCTGCCTGCCAATTGAACCCCGCACTCCCTTCCTCGCTGGGAGAAGTCATCACCAAGGCTTTGCAGAAAGACCGCAATCTGCGTTTCCAGAGTGCAGCGGAGATACGGGCCGGTCTGCAACAGCTGAAGCGCGATACGGAGACGGGACGCGTGCCAGCCGCCAGTTCGGGGTCAGTACCCGCAGTGCAGGAAAGTGGGACAGACGCGGCGAAGAGAAATCTCTGGAAGATCGCGGTACCTTTAGTCGTTGTAGTAGCCGCATTAATAGCTGGCGGTCTTTACTATCGTTCGCATCGCACCAAGCCACTGACCGACAAAGATACCGTCGTTCTCGCGGACTTCGATAACAAGACAGAGGACGCTGTCTTTGATGATGCACTAAAGCAGGCATTAGCTTCGGAACTGGGTCAATCACCATTCTTAAATATTCTGTCCGACCGAAAAGTGAACCAAACCTTGCGGATAATGGGTCATCCGACGAACGAACGTATGACCTTGGAAGTAGGGCGTGAGGTCTGTCTTCGCTCTGGCAGCAAAGCCCTGCTCCGAGGAACAATTTCCAGCTTGGGCAAGCATTACTTAATTCATCTGACAGCGACCGCATGCGTCACGGGCGACACTCTGGCAAACGAAGAAGGCGAGGCCAACGACAAAGAGGATGTTCTAAAGGCGTTAAGCCGAATCTCTACCAGCCTACGTACTAAGCTGGGTGAGTCCCTTGCTTCCGTCCAGAAGTTTGATGTTCCGATTGAAACAACGACATCCTCAATCGAGGCCCTGAAGAGCTACAGCATAGGTGTCCAAACGCAACACGAAAAGGGAGACGCACCAAGCATCCTGTTCCACAAGCGTGCTATTGAACTCGACCCAAACTTCGCTTTGGCGTATTCCGCGCTGTCGGTTTCGTACCTAAATCTCAATCAACCGTCGCTTGCAGTTGAGAATGCGACCAAGGCCTACCAATTGCGCGACCGGGTCAGCGAGCGGGAGAAACTTCGCATCACCGCCTACTATTTTCGTGCCACAGGAGAATTGGACAAGGAGGCACAGGCGTACGAACTCTGGGCTGCTGAGTATCCTCGAGATACGGGTCCCCACAACAATTTGGGCACAAATTATATGTACATGGGGCAGTACAACAAGGCTCTGGCAGAATTTCAGGCAGGACTGCGGCTTAACCCGGACAATGCCATACTCTATTCAAATCTCGGGGAAACGTATCTCGCCTTGAATCGGCTAGACGAAGCCAATGCCGCTTTCGATCAGGCATTTGTGCATAAGCTGGATAGTGGGATTCTGCGTCTGTATGTATACGATCTTGCTTTCCTGCAAAGGGATACCGCACGAATGGAGCAGCAAGTAGTATGGGCCGCGGGCAAACCGGGAGACGAGGACGTTCTGCTCTCGGCGCAGTCCGACACCGAGGCCTACTATGGACGGATGAGCAAAGCACGGGACTTTTCGCGCAGAGCAGTGGAATCGGCAGTCCGCGCTGACTCCAAAGAAACGGCGGCATTGTGGCGGGTCAATGCTGCGCTGCGGGAGGCGGAGTTGGACAATATTGCGTCTGCGAAGGAGGGCGTGGCAGCGGCATTGGCGCTGTCCTCGGGGCGGGACGTGAAAACGATGGCGGCCCTAACATTGGCGCGTATCGGAGATACTGTCGGGGCGAAGACAGCGGCTGACGAACTGAAAAAGAACCACCCGACCAACACCATGCTGAAAGTCTATTGGATACCGACGGTTAATGCCGCCGTTGAACTCAGCAAGCACAATTCGTCTCAGGCAATCGTGCTACTGGAGCCTGCAGTACCATACGAACTCGGTGTGCCCGGAAATGTAACTGCGCTTTACCCCGCCTATGTTCGCGGTCAAGCTCACCTGTTGGCGAATAACGGCACTGCCGCTATCGCAGAGTATCGGAAATTGCTCGACCACAAGGGAATCGTGCTGAATTTTGTGACAGGATCACTAGTTCACCTTCAACTCGGTCGCGCCTACGCGTTAATAGGAGACACCGCCAACGCGACAGCCGAGTACCGAGATTTCCTCACCCTCTGGAAAGACGCCGACACCGACATCCCTATCCTCAAGCAGGCCAAAGCCGAGTACGCCAAACTGCAATAGGTCTGTGAACTTCTGGTACGAGTGTGGCGCTGCCCTGGCTTCTTCTTGCGGATCACGGGCGGCTGCGTTTAAGGCCACAAACCGAGCATGTGGAGGCTTCGACCTGCGTCATCAGGAAGCTGCATCGGTTCGTTGACTTGCCTTGCGGCGCAGCCTAACATTCTCGCCAAATGCCGGAGTCCCAGTCGCTCGTCGGACAGACCATCTCGCATTACCGTATCTTGGAGAAACTCGGTGGCGGCGGGATGGGTGTCGTTTACAAAGCCGAGGACACCGAGCTTGGTCGCTTCGTTGCGCTGAAGTTCCTGCCCGAAGATGTAGCGCATGACCCACAATCACTGGAACGTTTCCGACGCGAAGCGAAGGCGGCTTCTGCTCTCAATCATCCGAACATCTGCACCATCTACGAAATCGGTAAGAATGGAGACCAGTCCTTCATCGCAATGGAATTTCTGGAAGGCGGGACACTGAAACACATCATCGCTGGTCGCCCTATGGAACTGGAAAGTATGTTGGACGTAGCCATTGGCGTGGCCGACGGGCTGAACGCCGCACACTCGAAAGGAATCATCCACCGCGACATCAAGCCAGCGAACATCTTCGTTAGCGAAGGTGGCCACGCGAAGATTCTAGATTTTGGTCTTGCCAAGGTCAGT
>Ga0306924_10000840_pt1 | contig 26859 bp, 24 predicted proteins | sample sta12Can44000111_FD_203756 | JGI IMG/M metagenome (GOLD analysis project Ga0306924, IMG submission 203756) | Lab enrichment of tropical soil microbial communities from Luquillo Experimental Forest, Puerto Rico - statanox.12C.anox.44.000.111 (v2)... | ecosystem: Environmental > Terrestrial >... | reverse complement strand
GCCGCAAGGCGCTGAAGGACGCCGGTCTGACTGCGGGCGAGGTCGGCGAGGTGGTGCTGGTTGGCGGCATGACCCGCATGCCGAAGGTCCAGGAAGTCGTGAAGCAGTTGTTCGGCAAGGAGCCGCACAAGGGCGTCAATCCCGACGAAGTCGTCGCGATCGGCGCGGCGATTCAGGCCGGCGTGCTGCAGGGCGACGTCAAGGACGTGCTGCTGCTCGACGTTACCCCGCTGTCGCTGGGCATCGAGACGCTGGGCGGCGTGTTCACCCGTATCATCGACCGCAATACCACGATCCCGACCAAGAAGAGCCAGGTGTTCTCGACCGCCGAGGACAACCAGAATGCGGTGACCATCCGCGTCTTCCAGGGCGAGCGCGAGATGGCGGCCGACAATAAGCTGCTTGGCCAGTTCGACCTGATGGGCATTCCGCCGGCGCCGCGCGGTATGCCTCAGATCGAGGTGACCTTCGACATCGATGCCAACGGCATCGTCAACGTCTCGGCCAAGGACAAGGCGACCGGCAAGGAGCAGCAGATCCGCATCCAGGCCTCCGGCGGCCTCTCGGAATCCGACATCGACAAGATGATCAAGGACGCCGAAGCCAATGCCGCGGCCGACAAGAAGCGCCGCGAGGCGGTCGACGCCAAGAACCATGCGGACGCGCTGGTGCACTCGACCGAGAAGGCGCTGGCCGAGCACGGTTCGAAGATCGCGGAAACCGAGCGCCGCGCCATCGAGGATGCGGTCAGCGACCTGAAGGAGGCGCTGAAGGGCGACGATGCCGAGGCGATCAAGGCCAAGACCAACACGCTGGCGCAGGCTTCGATGAAACTCGGCGAGGCCATGTACAAGCAGCAGGCCGAAGCCGACGCCGCCAAGGCCGGCGCCGGTGGCAAGGATGACGTGGTCGACGCGGAGTTCACCGAGGTCGACGACGACAAGAACAAGAAGTCTGCTTGAGCGACGGACAAGGATCATGACCCTCGTTCCAAGAGCGCGTGTTGCGTCTCGAAGGAATGAGGGTCATTTTTCGTTAAGCCTAAGGCTGCATTTTTCGGAGTGAACCTCGGTACGAGGAAGAAGTTCGGGCGAAATGACCGATGTCCATCAAGCGCTGCTATTACGAAACCCTTGAAGTCGACCGCGACGCGGACGAAAACAAGCTCAAGGCGGCCTTTCGCAAGCTCGCGATGAAATGGCATCCCGACCGCAATCCTGGCGACAAGGCCAGCGAAGTACGGTTCAAGGAAATCAACGAAGCCTATGAGATCCTGAAGGACAGCGACAAGCGCGCTGCCTACGACCGCTTCGGCCATGCGGCTTTCGAGCAGGGCGGCATGGGCGGAGCCGGCCCCGGCTTCGGTGCGGGGTTTGCTTCATCCTTCTCCGATATTTTCGAAGACCTGTTCGGCATGGCCGGGCAGCGCGCCCGCGGCGGCCGCGAACGCGGCGCGGACCTGCGCTACAACATGGAGATCACGCTCGAGGAAGCGTTCCAGGGCAAGACCGCGCAGATCGAGATCCCGGTTTCCGTCACCTGCGAATCCTGCTCGGGCACCGGCGCCAAGACCGGGACCAAGCCCAAGACCTGTTCGATGTGCGGCGGCGCCGGACGCGTGCGGCAGGCGCAGGGCTTCTTCACGCTCGAGCGGACCTGCCCGGGCTGTCAGGGCCGCGGCCAGATGATCGAGGACGCCTGCCCGTCCTGTTCAGGGTCGGGGCGGGTGACGCGCGAGCGGACGCTCTCGGTCAACATCCCGCAGGGCGTCGAAGACGGCACGCGAATCAGGCTCGCCGGCGAGGGCGAAGCCGGCTTCCGCGGCGGCCCGTCCGGCGATCTCTACATTTTCCTCTCGCTTGGCGCGCATCCGTTCTTCCAGCGCGACGGCGCTGATCTGCATTGCCGCGTGCCGATCTCGATGGTGACCGCAGCGCTTGGCGGCGAATTCGAGGTGCCGACCATCGACAAGGGCAAGACCAAGGTCAAAATCCCTGCAGGCACGCAGTCCGGCCGGCGTTTCCGTATCGCGTCCAAGGGCATGCCCGTGCTGCGCTCGCGCCAGAGCGGCGACATGTATGTCCAGGTCGTGGTCGAGACGCCGCAGAACCTGACGAAGAAGCAGCAGGAATTGCTGGCCGAGTTCGAAAAGCTCTCCTCCGGCGCAACCCAGCCGGAAGCCGCGGGCTTCTTTACCAAGGTCAAGGACTTCTTCGGCAATCGCGCGACCAACTAGGCGCGCCGCCGGCGCGGGGCCTCATGATTCGCATCGCCGTGCGGAAAAATTCAGTGGACGCATGGTCTTATCTGCGAATCGCCGGCATCATCCAAGCTCACATGGGACACGGTTCGTCTTGACCGCTCGTTCTGCTCCCTATACGTCTTTATGACTGTTTTCTGACATCCACCGCAAAATGCGCCGTCCCGTCTGGTAGCGAAATGCCACTGCAATCGTCCGTGCGTGCGTCGAAAAAGCCCCTTCGTCTCGACGATGAGGTCCGCTTCCTCCGGTCATGGATCGAAAAGCCGCTGCATGTGGGCGCAGTCATGCCATCGGGGCGGCTGCTTGCCCGCACCATGGCGCAATATGTCGAGGTCAAATCCGAAGGACCTGTAGTTGAGCTCGGCCCCGGCACTGGCGCGATCACCAGCGCATTGATCGATCATGGGGTCGATCAGAAGCGCCTGGTGCTGGTCGAGTACAATCCCGGCTTCTGCGCTCTGTTGCGCGACCGCTATCCGCAAGCGAAGGTGGTGCAGGGTGATGCCTATTCGCTGCGCGATACGCTCTGGAACGTTCTGAGCGTGCCTGCTGCGGCGATGGTGTCGGGGCTGCCGCTGGTGACCAAGCCGATGCTGACGCGCCTGAAGCTGATCCGCGATGCCTTCGTCGCGCTCGCGCCCGGCGCGCCCTTCGTTCAGTTCACCTATTCGGTGGCGCCGCCAATCCCGAAATCGTTGCCGGGCGTGTCCACCGAGGCGTCCGAGCGGATCTGGATGAACCTTCCGCCGGCGCGCGTCTGGGTGTATCGGAAGGACTGAAGACCCGCCTGCCGCGGCTGGAGGAGCGTGGCGGGATGGTCCCGAACGCAAAATAACTTATGGCCGCGCTGAAAATCCTGGTGGTTCCCGGCTCGCTGCGCAGCGGCTCGCACAATGTGAAGCTCGCGGCGGCCGCGGCCTATCAATTCGTCCAGGCTGGCGCTGACGTAACCCGCATTTCGCTCGCCGACTTTCCTCTACCGATCTATGACGGCGACCTCCAGGCCAGGTCCGGCGTGCCAAAGAACGCGATCAATCTCAAGCGTATGATCGGCGCGCATCACGCCGTCCTGCTGGTCACCCCGGAATACAATTCGTCCGTGCCGCCGCTGGTGAAGAACACCATCGACTGGATCACGCGCGTGCAGGATGGCCACGAAATCCGCGGCCAGGTGTTTCGCGAAAAGCCCTTTGCCATCGCGGCGGCATCCGAGAGCCGGCTTGGCGGAACGCGCGCGCTGGCGGCGCTGCGGCTGATCCTGACCGCCTGCCATGCGAGCGTCATTCCCAACCAGCTCGCGCTGTCTTTCGCCGACCAGGCCTATGACGATATGGACAGATTGAAGAATTCGGCCGATATCGAGGCGCTGAATGCGCTGGTGCGGCAACTCGTCGAAGTCTCTCAACGCATGATGTGAGGTGACCATGCAGCCGTCTGATATTGCTGCCCGCGACCGGTTGATCGTAGCGCTCGACCTTCCCGCTGTGGACCGCGCAGAGGAGGTGGTGGCGCGCCTTGGCGATGCCGTGAGCTTCTACAAGATCGGCTATCAGTTGGCCTATGCCGGCGGATTGCCGCTCGTGCGCAAGCTTGCCGATCAGGGCAAGAAGGTCTTCATCGATCTGAAGCTGCACGATATCGGCAACACCGTCGCGCGGGGGGTCGAAAGCATCGCCAGACTAGGCGCGACCTTCCTCACTGTGCACGCCTATCCGCAGACCATGAAGGCGGCGGCCGAGGCGCGCGCGGGAACGGACCTGAAAATTCTCGCCGTCACCGTGCTGACCTCCTATGACGATGACGATCTGCATGCCGCCGGCTATCGGCTCGGCGTTTCCGATCTGGTCGAAGCCCGCGCCCAGCAGGCGCAGGTGCTTGGGATCGATGGCCTGGTTTGCTCGCCGGAAGAAGCCGCGGCACTTCGCAAGCTCGTGGGCCACCAGATGTGCCTGGTGACTCCGGGTATTCGCCCGTCAGGCTCGGCGACCGGCGACCAGAAGCGGATCATGACGCCGGCGCGAGCAATCGCGGCGGGCGCCGATTATCTTGTGATCGGTCGTCCGGTGTTGGAAGCTGCCGATCCCAAAGCCGCTGCCGAGGCAATCGTGGCCGAGATCGCGCCGCGGCTCGTTGCGTGAGGAGAGAAGGGCTTAACACATGGCAAAAGGCTACTGGATCGGTCGCGTCGACGTTCACAACGAGGAGGGCTACAAAGCCTACGCCGCTGCGAATCCCGCAATCTTCAAGAGTTTCGGCGGGCGCTACGTCGTGCGCGGCGGCAGGTTCACGGGCGTGGAAGGCCAGAGCCGTTCGCGCAACGTCGTGATCGAATTTGCGGACTATGACACGGCACTCGCCTGCTATCGCTCGCCGGAATACCAGCAAAACATCAAGGTCCGGCAGCCGCATTCCATCGCCGATCTGATTATCATCGAGGGCTATGACGGCCCGCAGCCCTGATCCTCGAGGGCTGATCCTTAAGCCGCACCGGTTGCCGGAATGGCCCGCTCCCGCTATAGGCGGGTGAGAGGATAAGCCATGGCCGACATGCGGTTGATCGTTGCGGGTGCGGGCGGCCGGATGGGTCGCACGCTGACACGCGTCATCGCGGACACCCCGGGAGCCGTGCTCGCGGGCGCGCTGGAGGCGCCGGGTTCGGCACTTCTCGGCAAAGACGCCGGCGTGCTTGCCGGATTGCCTGCCAACGGCGTGACGCTTTCGGCCGATCTGTGGGCCCTGTCGGCAGAGGCCGATGGCATTCTCGACTTCACCGTTCCGGGCGCGACCATTGCCAATGTCGCAATCGCGGCCCAGCGCGGCCTTGTCCATGTCATCGGCACGACCGGCCTGTCTGCATCCGATGAGGCCGTGATCAAGAGCGTCGCCTCGCGCGCGATCGTGGTGAAGTCTGGCAATATGAGCCTCGGCGTCAATCTTCTCGCGGCACTGGTGAAGCGCGTCGCGGCTTCGCTCGACGAAAGCTTCGACATCGAAATCCTGGAAATGCACCACAAGGCCAAGATCGACGCGCCTTCCGGCACGGCGCTGATGCTGGGCGAGGCTGCGGCCGAGGGACGCAAGATCACGCTCGAGGGACATTCGGCGCGCGGCCGCGATGGTGTCACCGGCGCACGGCGCTCGGGCGATATCGGCTTTGCCTCCTTGCGCGGCGGCACTGCGGCCGGCGATCACAGCGTGATCTTCGCCGGTCCGTCGGAGCGGCTAACCCTGTCGCACCACGCCGAAGACCGGGCGATCTTCGCGCACGGTGCGCTGAAGGCGGCGCTGTGGGCGCATGGCAAGCCGCCTGGCTTCTACACCATGGCTGATGTGCTGGGGCTCAGCGACATCTAGAAACCTCACCGAAATGGACATGTTGCAATGAGCGATCGCCTTCTTGTGCTGGTGCGGCACGGCCAAAGCGAATGGAACCTGAAGAACCTCTTCACCGGTTGGAAGGATCCTGACCTGACCGAGCAGGGGATCGCAGAAGCAATGGACGCCGGCCGCAAGCTGAAGGCGCAGGGGCTGAAATTCGACATCGCCTTCACGTCTGTCCTGAAGCGCGCGCAGCATACGCTCGACCTGATGCTTGCCGAGATCGGTCAGACCGGGCTTGCGACCAAGAAAGACCTCGCACTGAACGAGCGAGACTACGGCGACCTTTCCGGTCTCAACAAGGACGACGCTCGCAAGAAATGGGGCGAGGAGCAGGTTCACATCTGGCGGCGTTCCTACGACGTGTCGCCGCCCGGCGGCGAAAGCCTGAAGGATACGCTGGCGCGCACGCTGCCCTATTACGTCCAGGAGATTCTCCCCTGCGTGCTGCGCGGCGAGCGCACGCTCGTTGCCGCGCACGGCAATTCCCTGCGTGCGCTGATCATGGTGCTGGAGAAGCTGTCGCCCGAGGGCATCTTGAAGCGCGAGCTCGCCACCGGCGTGCCGATCATTTACCACCTGAACGCGGACGCAACGGTGGCGTCGAAGCTCGATCTTGCAGCGTGAGTTCACGCAGCGCGTGATGCGCTCACCTGGCCCGCTTCCCAGCCGAGGATCGCCTGCTTGCGCGTGATGCCCCAGTGATAGCCGGTCAGCTTGCCGTCCTTGCCGAGCGCGCGATGGCAGGGCACCACGAACGATACCGGGTTCTTGCCGACTGCGGCTCCCACCGCGCGCGACGCTTTCGGCGCGCTGATCTTGTTGGCAATGTCCGAATAGGAAACCGCCTTGCCCATCGGGATCTTCAGGAGCGTCTCCCACACCCGAACCTCGAAATCGGTGCCGATCAGCACGACGCGCAGCGGCTGATCCGACCGCCACAGCTTTGGTACGAAAATGCGCTGCGCCAGAGGCGCCGTGCTCAGGTAATCCTCGACATAGGTCGCATTCGGCCAGCGTCCCTTCATGTCCGCCAGTGCGGCTTGCTCCTCGCCCGGATCGGCGAAGGCGAGCCCAGCGAGCCCGCGGCTCGTCGCCATGACGATCGCGGTGCCGAACGGTGAGGGATGAAAGCCGTAACGCAGCATCATGCCGTTGCCGCCATGTTTCCATTCGCCGGGCGACATCGCTTCATGCGTCACGAACAGATCATGCAACCGGCCCGGACCGGAGAGGCCGGAGTCCAGTGCAGCGTCGAGCACGCTTGCGGAATCGCGGAGTAGAGCCTTTGCATGGTCGAGCGTGAGCGCCTGCATGAAGGCCTTTGGCGTCAATCCGGCCCAGCGGCGAAACAGATGGTGGAGTTCGTCCGGCGTGAGGGCAGCCGAATCGGCGATCGCCTCGATGGTCGGTTGCGTCCGCCAATGTTCGGAGATGAAGGCGATCGCGCGGCGCACTGAGTCGTAGTCGCGCAACGCGGCGTTCAGGGGACCCGGCTTGGCCAGGCGCTGGTCGTGAATGGCAAGTGTCATCATGCCTTCGATGTAGGACGCTACCGCGGGCGAAACCACCCGATTTCCGATTATCCCTCAAGCCAGCGGATTATAGGTCGGACCGCGCCGTGCGGCGTGCAGCGCGGTCATTAAGGCGTTGGAAAAACTTGCTTTTTCGTCGGGCCCCAAAAAGCTGCCGATCGACACCCTTTGCCCTCTCGATACCAGATAAAGCTTCTCGATACCAAATTCCTCGTGGGCGACCGTCTCGAGCCGCACCCAGAGCGGATTGAGTACCCATTCGGTTCTATGGCCGCGGTGGTTGACCCGGCGCAGGCGCAGTTCCGACGGCGTCACCCAAATTTCCTCGCAGGCTCGCGCGCGACGGAAATTGATCTTGAAGGCCCAATAGATCGCGAGCACGTCGAGCCCGAAAAAGCCCAACACGGGCCAGGCGCCCATCAGCAGGAACACCAACCCCGCGGCGAAGCTGATGACGCTCAGAAACGCCATCACCAGCAGGAAGCCGGTCCGGTTGAGCGAACGGTGCGGCGTCAGAAGCGCTGAGAACAGCACCGGCTCGGCGGCATCTCGATCAAAATCATTGCCTCGCGTCATCGCGTATCAGTATATCCGGATCATGGCGAAAATCACCCGCGCTCAACGCGCCAGCAAAGCTGTCGTTCGATCGTTGCCGAAAAAATCGGCAAAGGCCAAGTCGGCACGCACCGCAAAAACGGCAGCAAATGCGAAGCCGAAGGCGTCCAAATCGCCCAAAGCGAAATCCCCAAAACGCCAACTCCTGAAACCTTGGACGCCTGAAGAGGTTCGTGAGGCCTTCAGCCGTTTTCGCAAGGCCAATCCGGAGCCCAGAGGTGAACTGGAACACCTCAATCCCTATACGCTTCTGGTCGCCGTCGTGCTGTCGGCGCAGGCAACGGATGCCGGTGTAAACAAGGCGACGCGCGAATTGTTCAAGGTCGCCGACACGCCGCAGAAAATGCTCGCGCTTGGCGAAGAAAAATTGCGCGATTACATCAGGACGATCGGGCTCTATCGCAACAAGGCAAAAAACGTCATCGCGCTGTCGGAAAAGCTGATCAAGGATTTCGGCGGCGAGGTGCCGCGCACGCGCGCCGAAATCGAAGAGCTTCCGGGCGCGGGACGCAAGACCGCGAATGTCGTGCTCAACATGGCCTATGGCGAGCACACTTTGGCGGTCGACACGCATGTGTTTCGCGTCGCCAATCGTACGGGCCTGGCGCCGGGCAAGACGCCGCTCGAAGTCGAGCTTGGCCTTGAGAAGATCGTACCGCCGGAGTTCATGCTGCACGCACATCACTGGTTGATCCTGCACGGCCGCTACACCTGCCTCGCCCGAAAGCCGCGCTGCGAGGTTTGCCTGATCAACGATCTGTGCCGCTGGCCGGAGAAGACGGTCTGAATTGGGCGCGCCCATCGATGCGGCGCGGTGCCCCGGATAGCCGCGCTTGTGGGCAAGCGACGGCGGGCATAGGCTCTTCCCCAAGGTCCGCCAAGGATCGCAAAAGAATCTGCCCGGGAGGTGCGTCGTGCGATTGCAGCCTGCGCTGGTTTTGGCCTTCGCCAGCCTTTTCGTTATGCCTTCGCCCTCTCGCGCACAAATTTCCGACAATGTCGTGAAGATCGGCGTGCTCAACGATCAATCCGGGCTGTACGCCGATCTCGGCGGCCCAGGCTCGGTCACAGCGGCGCGGATGGCGGCCGAGGACGCCGGCGGTATGGTGCTCGGCAAGCCGATCGAGATCATGTTCGCCGATCACCAGAACAAGGCTGACGTCGGAGTTGCGATTGCGCGGCGCTGGTTCGAGAACGAAAGCGTCGACATGGCGATCGGGTTCGACAATTCGTCCGTGGCGCTTGCGGTCGAACAACTTGCCGCCGAGCATAACCGCATCGCGATCGCAGGCGCGGTCGGCAGCACCGCCTTCACCGGCAAGAACTGTACGCGCAACGAAGCGTCCTGGATTTATGACAGCTACGCGCTGACCACCAGCCTCGCCAAGTCGACCGTTGCGGAGGGTCGCGACACCTGGTTCTTCATCACGGTCGACTATGCCTTCGGCCATTCGCTGGAAGCGGATGCAACGGCGGCGGTGCAGGCAGCCGGCGGCAAGGTGCTCGGCAGCGTGCGTCATCCGCTCAATACCTCGGACTTCAGCTCCTATTTGCTGCAGGCCCAGGCGTCGGGCGCAAAGGTCGTGGCCTTTGCCAATGGCGGCGGCGACATGGTCAATGCGGTGAAGCAAGCCAATGAATTCGGGCTCACCAAAAAGCAGAGCATGGTAGCCCTTCTGATCTTCATCTCCGACGTTCACAGCATGCAGCTTCAGGCGGCGCAGGGGCTGAAATTCGTGACCGCCTTCTACTGGGATCGCGACGACGACAGCCGCGCCTGGTCGAAGCGGTTCTTCGACAAGCAGGGCCGGATGCCGACCATGGCGCAGGCAAGCATCTATTCGGCGGTCCGGCATTACATCAAGGCGATCGCCGCGGCCGGTACCGACGAGGCGAGGGCCGTCATGGTCAAGATGCGCGAGCTGCCGGTCAACGATTTCTATGTCAAGAACGGGCATGTCCGCGAGGACGGCAGGCTTGTGCACGACATGCTGTTCGCGCAGGTGAAGACGCCAGCCGAATCCGGCAAGCCGTGGGACTACTACAAGGTCCTGAACGTCATTCCCGGCGACCAGGCGTTCCGGCCGCTTGCCGAGGGCGGCTGTCCCTTGGTTGCGCGCTGACCTTCGCGACGCCGCTGTTGCGGCCAATCGTGGCCACATTTCAACTTATAGTGAACGGCTTGAGCCGGCTGTTGTGATGGTGGCTGAAATATTTGCTTGCGTGCGCGGTTGATAGGCCGGGGCACCGGTGCGGTGGTTCGGAAGTCCTCATTCTTGCTGCACGTTCGGCAAGATACCCTCCCGAATCGGACCATATCGGGATCACGGATGACGTCCTCCGAGCCCGAAGTTTGCAACGAGAGCCCGCCGCAAAATCTGGCGAACTTTGGCACCGGGACGTGAGAGGCAGGGACAGGCACATGAACCACACGGCCGCGTTGGTTTCGCTTGCGACCACGGTTCCACCCCATCAGTTCCACCAGACGCAGGTCTTGTTCGCCGCGCGCGGCGTCCTCGCGCATCGCTTTGCCGAGTTCGAGACGCTGTCGAGCCTGTTTGCCAACACCGGCATTCGGCATCGCTATGGCGTCAAGCCGATCGAGTGGTATCTCGAACCGCGCGGCTGGCCGGAGCGGACCAGTGCCTTTCTGGAAGGCGCGGAATTGCTGTTCCTTGATGCCGCCCGCAAGGCGATTGCGCGAGCTGATCTGTCGGCCGCCGACATCGATGCCGTGGTCACGGTCTGCTCCACGGGCATTGCCACGCCAACGCTGGAAGCACGCGTCGCAAGCCAAATGGGTTTCCGATCGGACGTGTCACGCATCCCGGTCTTTGGGCTCGGATGTGCGGGCGGCGTCTCGGGACTGTCGATCGCAGCCAAGCTCGCGCAGGCGCGGCCCGGGACCAACGTGCTGCTGGTCGCGCTCGAGTTGTGCACGCTTGCGGTTCGCCACGATACCCTGACCAAGGCCAACATCGTCGCCGCCAGCCTGTTCGGCGATGGAGCCGCAGCCGTCGTGTTGCGTGCAGGCGACGGCGGCGCCACGCGAATCGAGGCGGCAGGCGAAAAGCTCTGGCCCGATACGCTCGATGTGATGGGCTGGAATGTCGACCCGCAGGGGTTCGGCGTGGTGTTCCAGCGAACGATCCCCGATTTCATCAGCGAACGCTTTAAGCCGGCAGTTGCCGAAATCGTTTCGCAGATGGATCTTTCGATCGACGACATCGACCGTTTCATCTGCCATCCCGGTGGTACGAAGGTTATCATGGCACTCGAAGGCGCTCTGTCACTCGACCAGGGCACGCTCGATCACGAGCGCGACATCATCGCCGACTACGGCAACATGTCGGCGCCGACCGTACTGTTCGTGCTGGAACGCGCCCGCGCGCAAGGCCTGCCCCCGCGCTCGCTGTTGACCGCGCTTGGGCCCGGCTTCACCGCAAGTTGCGTCGCGCTGCGGCACGACGCGTGACGCTGGCCTCGCTCATTCTGACCCTGGTTACGCTGGAGCGTATTGCCGAGCTCATGCTCGCCCGCCGCAACACCAAGGCGCTGCTGGCGCGCGGCGCGACAGAGGTCGGCGCCAACCACTACCCCTGGATCGTGCTGGTTCATGCGGCCTGGCTCGCAGCCCTTTGGATCTTCGGCCGGAATCAGCAGGTGAGCCTTGCCGCCCTTGCGATCTACATCGCGTTGCAGGGTTGTCGTATCTGGATCTTGTCGACACTCGGATCGCGCTGGACCACGCGCATCATCGTGCTGCCGGGCGAGCCGCTGATCGCGAGCGGTCCCTATCGATACCTGTCCCATCCGAACTATGTCATTGTGGTCGCCGAGATCGCGGTACTCCCGCTCGCGCTGCATTTGCCGCTGCTCGCGCTGGTGTTCACGCTTCTAAATGGGGCGGTTCTCGTCGTCCGCATCCGCACCGAAGCCCAGGCGCTGTCAGCGTGCACCGAACGCGTGAGCAGGGCGTCATGACGATGTTGCAGGAACAGCCCGCGGACGTCCGGCGGATCGCGCCATCGCTGCCGCCTTCTTTTGCGACCTGGACCGCGTTCCTGTTGATGTGCCTCGGCATGTTCATGGCGATCCTCGACATCCAGGTCGTGGCGACGTCGCTGCCGACGATCCAGGATGCGCTCGGCATTTCGCCGGAGGCGATGAGCTGGATCCAGACCGCCTATCTGATCGCGGAGGTCATCGCGATCCCCTTGACCGGCGTATTGACGCGGGTCCTGACCCTGCGATGGCTATTCGCGGGTGCGGTCTGCATTTTCACGCTGGCCTCGATCGGTTGCGCCTTCAGCCAGGACTTTTCAGTGCTGCTGGTGTTTCGCGTCATACAAGGCTTTTCCGGCGGCGTGTTGATCCCTGCGGTGTTCTCGGCGGTCTTCCTGCTGTTCCCGCAGCATCTGCATGCCGTCGCTACCACCATCGGCGGCGTGGTCGCGGTGCTTGCCCCCACGATCGGGCCGGTCGTTGGCGGCTTCATCACGGATACCTGGTCGTGGCCGTGGTTGTTCCTGATCAACGTCATTCCCGGACTGATCGCAGCGCTGCTGACGCCCTTCCTCCTGCCGCGAGACGGCACAGATTTCGCTGAGCTGAAAAAGCTCGATGTGCGTGCACTCGTCCTGATGGCGGCCGCACTTGCGTTCCTTGAGATCGCGTTGAAGCAGGCGCCGCAGAACGGCTGGCTGTCGCTTCCTTGCGCGGGCCTGCTGCTGGCAAGCATGATCGGCTTCGCTGTGTTCGTGTGGCGGTCATCTTATGCGCAGCATCCCGTCCTGCGGCTCGTGGCGCTCGAGCGGCGCTCCTTTGCGGTCGGTTGCGCTTTGAGCTTCTGCCTCGGCGTCGGGCTTTTCGGCTCGGTCTATCTCATGCCGGTGTTTCTTGCCTTCGTTCGCGGCCACGACGCCTTCGAGATCGGCACGATCATGCTGGTGACGGGCGTCGCGCAGCTCGTCGGCGCGCCGCTTGCGGTCATCCTGGAGAGCCGTCTGGGAGCTCGCCCCGTGACGGCCCTTGGCTTTGCGTTGTTCGCCCTCGGGCTTGGCCTCAGTTCCTTGCAGCCGCGTATCGCCGATTTCGACGAGATGTTCTGGCCGCAAATCGTGCGCGGCATTGCCATCATGCTCTGCCTGCTGCCGCCCACTCGCTTCGCGCTCGGCGAGCTTCCCGAAGGCGAGGTTGCTGACGCCAGTGGATTGTTCAACCTGATGCGCAATCTCGGTGGCGCCATCGGCATCGCGCTGATCGACACGATCCTCTATGGCCGGGTCGCAATCCATGCCATGGATTTTCGCGATCGTCTGCTTGCAGGTGACGTGAGCGCTGCCGAGGCAATAGGGCTCAATCCCGAGCTCTTCATCAATCGGCCTCCGGGACCGCCGGATGACGCAGCCATCGCCTATGTCCGCCCGATGGTCGAAAAGGCGTCCCTCGCACTCTGCGTCAACGAGGCCTGGGCGCTGCTCGCCTGCGTGGCAGTTGCCGGCGTTCTTCTGGTGCCGTTTGCGCGCGACGTTACGAGATCTAACGCCAGGGGATGATCTCCACGCAAACGCGTTTCGCGTTTGTCGCGAGGCAAAACCTGTGCCCACTTTTCCGGATCATGCGCTGGGAACGCTGGTCCGGCGCGACTGCTCGATCACCTCGGGCCGGGAGCCCGAGAGCAGCTTGTGCATGTGCACCATGAAGGCCATGCCGAACAGGGGCGTTGCCAAATTGACGATCGGGATCGACACGAAGGCAGCGATGATGAGGCCCGCCGTGAAGATCGTCAGGGCGTTGTCCTTTCGCATCATTCGCGTTTCGGCGGGCGAGCGGAAACGCATGGCCGCGAGCTCGAAATATTGCTTGCCGAGCAGCCACGCCGTCGCAATGAAGAACACGAGAAAACCCGCGCCGGCGACCAGCACGAAGGGCAGCGCGACCAGATAGACCACGATCGTCAGCAGAGCGGTGCGGATGCCCTCGCTCATGGCAAGCCCGAGCGGCAGCGCGACGCCGGGACGCTCGGCCGGATAATGCTCGCGCTCGACCAGGTCCGCGACATCGTCGACGAAGAAGCTTGCGACCAGCGAGGTGATCGCCGGCATCAGGAATATCCCGCCGAGCACGACGCCAAGTCCGGCGGCGATCGACACGATCCAGGCGAGCACGTTCAGCGGCGTGTGGAAACCGGGACCAAGCATCGTTTCGGCCCAGCCCTCGCCATACGTCGCAAACCAGCTCAGCAGGCGCTGCAGGCCGACCGCAAGTACTGTAATCAGCACCAGCGCAAGTCCGATCGATCGCCACAGGATCGAACGCATCGGCGGCGACAGGATTTGCGAAAGCGCCTTGACGGCGGCATCGATCATGATTGTCTTACCTCGTAACCAATTGCCCACGGAGAGTTAGATACGCCTGCTTGCTTCGGCAAGGGCTGCAAATGCGTCAAGCATCGAGCGGTTTGCCGCGGACGTTGGGACCGAATGCCGCAAGTGTGACGATCACGATCAGCATGGCGGCGGTGATCAGGCCGAACACGCCGCCGACCCCGCCTTCCTTGAGCATGAAGGCGACGATGAAGCCGGAAAAGGTCGCGCTGATCCGGCTCATCGAATAGACCAGCCCCGCCGCCCGCGCACGAATCGCGGTCGGGAATACCTCGGTCTGGTAGGCGTGATAGGCATAGGACATCGTCATGTTGGCAGCGGTCAGCAACACGCCGAAGGCGATCAGCAGCGCGGGCTGCACGAGTTGCGCAAACGAGAGCCCGAAGATGATGATCGCGGTGCAGGCGCCGCAAATGATCCATTTGCGCTCGAAACGGTCGGCGAAGCTTGCGGCGACAAGCGGCGCGATCGGATAGGCGAAAGCGACGATGAACGAATATTCGAGGCTTTTGGTGACGGTGATGCCCTTCTCGACCAATAGCGTCGGCACCCAATTGGCAAAGCCGTAGAAGCCAAACGCCTGGCAGAAATTGAACACCATGAACAGGACGACCAGCGATAAATAGGGCGCCCTCAACAGGTCGGCAAAACCCGCTGGCTTGATCGCGACTGACGCGCGCGCTTCCGCCGCGCGTCCCGGACGCTGATCGGCGCCTGTCGCCGCTTCGAGCTTGCGTACGATATCGATCGCCTCGCTGTTGCGGCCATGGCGTGCGAGCCAGAGCGGGCTCTCCGGCAGGTAGAGCCGCAGGATCCAGATCACCATGCTGGCGGCTGCGCCGATCAGCACGACCCAGCGCCATCCATCGATGCCATGGGGCGTGAGCGGCACCAGCCACCAGGCGAGGAAGGCCACGATGGGCACGGCGATGAACATCACGGCCTGGTTGACTGCGAAGGCGCTACCACGCATCCGGCTTGGCACGAGTTCGGTGATGTAGGCGTCGACCGTGATGATTTCGACGCCGATGCCGATACCTGCCAGGAATCGCCACAACAGAAGGCCGCCGGAGGTGGTCTGACAGGCCATGATAACGGAGGCGGCGCTATAGCCGAGCAGGGCAAAAGTGAAGATTGCGCGGCGGCCGAAGCGGTCGGCGAGGAAGCCCAGAAAGAACGTGCCGGCGAACAAGCCGGCAAAGGTCGCGGCGACAAAAGCACCGATCCCGGAAAAGCCGAAAAACGCCTGTGTCGTCGTGGTCAACAGGCCGCTGCGGTTCAAGCCGGGTGCGATATAGCCGGTCAGGAACAGATCGTAGATTTCAAAGCAGCCGCCGAGGGAGAGCAGGATCACCAGCCGCCAGAGATAGGAGGACGCCGGCAGGCGCTCCAGCCGCTGCGAGATTTCGCTGGGCCCGCTGGACGCGGCCGCGACATCGGTTCCAGTCGCGACGCTGACTGTCGTCATCCTTTCCTCCCGTGTCGGCAGCCGATCTCGGGCGGCTTGCCTCGGCGACTACCGCCCAGGCTCCGCTGCGGCTGCGCCGTTTTCGCATCGCGTTATGCAAGCAGGAATGCGCGGTTGCAAAGATTATATTTTCAAGATGGCCGCTGAAAGCCTAGTGTGACTTGACAAAAAAAGGAGAGCAGCATGGAGGGATCCGGGTTGCCGCTTGAGGGCGTGCGGGTCGTCGAGATGACCCACATGGTGATGGGCCCGACGTGCGGCATGATCCTCGCGCAGTTGGGCGCCGAAGTGATCAAGGTCGAGCCGCCTGCAGGCGACAAGACCCGCTCTCTCGGCGGCATGGGAACCTCATTCTTCCCGCTGTTCAACCGGGGAAAACGCAGTGTCGTGCTCGACTTTGCACGCGAGGAAGACCGCAAGACCATGCATCGTCTGCTCGAGACGGCCGACGTGTTCCTGGAAAATTTTCGCGACGGCCAGCTTGAGAAACAGGGAATGGGAGCGGAGGAGCTGCGCAAGCAGCATCCGCATCTGATCGTTGCGGGACACAAGGGCTTTCTGTCCGGCCCCTACGACCATCGGCCTGCGCACGACGAGGTCGTGCAGATGATGTCGGGGCTCGCCGCCATGACCGGAACGAAGGAGAAACCGCAGCGCGTCGGCTCCTCCGCCAACGACATCATGGGCGGCATGTTCGGTGCAATTTCCATCCTCGCGGCGCTCTATCAGAAGCGGGGCGGCGCACCGTCCGGCGCGGACATCCGCATCGGCCTGTTCGAGAACTGCCTGTTTCTCGTCGCCCAGCACATGGTCGAATTTGAAATGACCGGAAACAGGCCACGCTCGATGCCGGAGCGCGAGCATGCGTGGCCGATCTACGATATTTTCGACACTGCAGGCGGCAACCGCATCTTCATCGGCGTGGTCACCGAAGGCCACTGGCAGAGCTTCTGTCGTGAGTTCGGTCTGCAGGAATTCCTGGATGATCCGAGCTTGCGCACCACCACCGACCGGATCCTGGCGCGCTCGCGCATCATTCCGCGGGTTGCCGACGTGATCCGGTGCTGGAACGTGGCCGAGCTTTCCGAAAAACTCGACCGCCTCAATATCTGCTTCTCGCCGATCAATCGCCCGGAAGACCTGTTCGGCGATCCGCATGTGTTGCGGCCGGGCGGGCTCGTCAACAATTTCAACGCCGATGGTGCAGTTTTCCGCGTCCCGGCGCTGCCGGTGCAATGGAACGGCGCCAATATCGGCGAAGGCTTGAAAGTGCCGCCGCTCGGCGCCGACACCGCGGCGATCCGCACCGAGCTTGCAACCAAAGACAATCCTAAAGCCGAGAGGAAGCGCGCATGAGCAGAGTACAAGACGTCTATCCCGAAGGCCGCGTGAGCTTGCGCGAAGTCGGCTTGCGCGACGGCCTCCAGCTCGTAAAGACCTTTCCCTCGACGGCGGCGAAACAACGCTGGCTCCGCGAGGAATATGCCGCCGGCGTCAGGCACTTCGAGGTCGGCTCGTTCCTGCCGGCAAAGACCTTTCCGCAATTTGCCGACGTGCGCGACATCGTCGCTGCCGTCGCCGCGCTGCCCGGCGCCCATGGCATTGCGCTTGTGTTGAACGAGCGCGGTGCGAACGAAGCGCTGGCCTCAGGCGTCGCCGAAATCGCCTCCGTCGTCTCCGCAACCGAGGAGCACAGCCAGGCCAATGCCAACCGCTCGCGGGAGTCGGCGATCGCCAATGTGAGGCGGCTTTGCGAGTTGCGCGACGCCAGCACGCACAAGCCGATCGTGCATGCGGCAATCTCGATGGCGCTCGGCTGCTCGATTTCGGGCGAGGTCGATCCGAACGAGGTGCTGCGTCTGGTCGAAAAATGCCTTGAGGCCGGTGTCGATGCGGTCGGCATTGCCGACACGGTCGGCTATGCCGGTCCGAAACAGGTCGGCGATCTGACCCGTGGCGCAGTCAAGATCGCGGGCAAGCGGCCAATTTGCGTTCACCTGCACGACACCCGCGGCATGGGGATTGCGAACGCCTCTGCCGCGCTTGATCAGGGCGCGCAAATCCTGGATGGCTCGCTCGGCGGGCTCGGCGGATGCCCGTTCGCGCCGGGCGCAACCGGCAATGTCGTGTTCGAGGATCTGGTGTTCCTCTGCGAGAGCAAGGGATTTGCCACTGGCATCGACATCGAGAAGCTGATCGCCGTGCGTGCGATCCTGAAGGAGGCGATGCCGAACGAGCCGCTTTATGGCGGGCTTGCGCGGGCAGGTTTGCCCTGCGCCTCGACGGCCAAAGCGGCCTGATCAGAGCCTTGCCGCGCGCAGCCTGAGTGCGTTGCCGACCACGCTTACCGAGGACAGCGCCATCGCGGCTGCCGAGATGATGGGTGACAACAGCAATCCGAACGCGGGATAGAGCACGCCGGCCGCAATCGGGATGCCGGCCGCATTGTAGATAAAGGCAAAGAACAGGTTCTGACGGATGTTCCGCATCGTCGCCTGCGACAATTTTCTCGCGCGGACGATTCCGGTGAGATCGCCTTTCAGAAGCGTGATTCCGGCGCTCTCCATCGCGACGTCGGTGCCGGTGCCCATGGCGATCCCAACATCGGCAGCCGCCAGCGCCGGCGCATCGTTGACGCCGTCGCCTGCCATCGCGACGATTTTGCCTCTCTCGCGCAATCTCCTGACTACCGCGCTCTTCTGATCCGGAAGCACTTCCGCCTCGACATCGGTGATCCCGAGATTCCGTGCAACGGCCTTGGCCGTCGTGCGATTGTCGCCGGTGAGCATGATGACTTTCACGCCCTCGGCTGCGAGCGACTTTAATGCCGCAGGCGTCGAAGCCTTGACGGGATCGGCGACTGCGAAAAGCCCGGCGATCCTTCCATCAATGGCGATATGAATGACGGTGGCGCCGCCTTCACGCAAGCGCTCGGCTTCGCCGCCGAGCGAGGCCACGCCGATGCCGAGAGCGCCGAGATAGGCTGCGTTTCCGAGTACGATCGCGTTGCCCTCGACCTGTCCGGTTGCGCCTCTGCCGCTCGGCGAATCGAATCCCTCGACCTCGGCGAGCTTGAGTCCGCGGTCCTTTGCGGCCCGCAGGATCGCATCCGCCAGGGGGTGTTCGCTTGCACGCTCGACGCTTGCGCCGAGCCGAAGCAATTCGGCCTCGTCAAATCCGGCCGCGGCGACGATCGCCGTCACCTTTGGCTTGCCCTCGGTTAGCGTGCCGGTCTTGTCGACCACCAGCGTGTCGACCTTTTCCATGCGTTCGAGCGCCTCGGCATTCTTGATCAATACGCCCGCCTGCGCGCCGCGGCCGACGCCGACCATGATCGACATCGGCGTCGCAAGCCCGAGCGCGCAAGGACAGGCGATGATCAGCACGCTGACGGCGGCAACGAGGCCAAAGGCCATTTTCGGTTCGGGGCCGAACCAGGCCCATGCCACGAACGCCACGATTGCCGCGACAATCACCGAAGGCACGAACCAGCCCGCGACCTGGTCGGCCAGCCGCTGGATCGGCGCTCGCGACCGCTGCGCATCAGCGACCATCTGCACGATCTGCGCCAGCAGCGTGTCGCGCCCGACCTTGTCGGCGCGCATGACGAAGCTGCCGGATTGATTGAGCGTGCCGGCGATCACCTTGTCGTTGCTCTCTCTGGTGACGGGCATGGATTCGCCCGTTACCAGCGATTCATCAAGCGAGGAGCGGCCTTCGAGAATGATGCCGTCAACCGGCACTTTTTCGCCCGGCCGCACGCGCAGCCTGTTGCCGACCTTGAGCTGATCGATTTCAACCTCGTGGTCAATGCCGTCATCGCCGACGCGGCGGGCAGTCTTTGGCGCGAGTTGCAAAAGCGCCTTGATCGCGCCCGAGGTCGCGGCGCGTGCGCGCAACTCCAGCACCTGACCCAGCAGGACGAGCACGGTGATCACGGCGGCCGCCTCGAAATACACCGCGACTGCGCCGGAATGATCGCGGAAAGTCGCAGGAAAGATCTGCGGCGCGACCGTTCCGATCACGCTGTAGGCGTAAGCCACGCCCGTACCCATGGCGATCAAAGTGAACATGTTGAGATTGCGCGTCACAAGAGATTGCCAGCCGCGAACGAAGAACGGCCAGCCGGCCCACAGCACCACCGGCGTCGCGAAAACGAGCTGGATCCAGTTCGACAGCGTGGGATCGATCCATTTGTGCGGGCCGGCGAGATGGCCCCCCATCTCCAGAACCACTGGCGGCACCGATAACAGAGCGCCGATCCAGAAGCGGAGCGTCATGTCGGTGAGTTCGGGATTTGGCTCAGCCTCCAGACTTGCGACCTCGGGCTCCAGCGCCATGCCGCAGATCGGGCAGGTGCCGGGTCCGACCTGGCGAATTTGTGGATGCATCGGGCAAGTGTAGATCGTACCGGCAGGCACGTTGGCCGGTGCCGTCGTCTTCTTTTCCAGATATTTTGCCGGATCGGTCTCGAATTTGGTGCGGCAGCCAGCCGAACAGAAATGAAAGGTCTCGCCTTTGTGCTCGAAGCGGTGCTTTGACGTCGCCGGATCGACGCTCATGCCGCAGACGGGATCGCGCACCGTCTGCGCGGCGTCCGCGCGATGGAGATGGTCGTGCGAGGGGGCGGCATGATCGCCGTGTCCGGCGCAGCAGTTGTTGCCCGCGCCTGAATGCTCAGAAACGGCTTCGCTCATCGGCACGCTCCGGCCTCTTGAAACCTATACCCTGTGGGGGTATATAGGCCTCATGCGCAGGGACATCAAGTCATCCGTTCAAAAGCGTCTGAGTCGGATCGAAGGGCAGGTCCGCGGACTCTCCAGGATGGTCGACGAGGACCGTTATTGCATCGACGTCGTCACGCAGATTTCCGCGGTGCGCGCGGCGCTGCGGCGGGTCGAGGAGGAGGTCTTGCAGGATCACGTCGCGCACTGCGTGGAGCACGCGATTTCAAGCGGCAACAAGGCCGATCAGCGACAGAAGATTACCGAGCTAATGGCCGTGATCGGTCGCTCCGACCGCTAGGCGACGAGAAGTCTTTCCCGCTGCTTCCTGCGGCGCTCGGGCAGCCGCGCCGGAACATATTCGACGCGCAGGAAGTGCTCCTCCACAATGAAGCGCTCGATCAGCATCGTGGCTTCAGCATCCAGCATCACTTCCTCAGCCGCAAGCGGCGCTTCCGCGTCAATCTCTTCAGGAACAAGCGGCGGCGACCCGACCGTTTCGGGAAACGGTCCGAACTCGCCCGCTACCTCCTGGAGCGGCTTTTGCTTGTCGGCCCAGTGCAGCGTGGTGTAGTCGAACCCGCGCACGATGGTGGGTTTGACGATTTCGAAATAGGGCGAGATGTCGAAATCGCGGGGCATGTAAAGCGAGGAATCGCGGATGTGCAGGATCTCGCGCCGGGCCTGCCTGGAGCCGGCTCGCGTGATCTTGGGCAGGATCGGGTAGCGCACCGCATCGAAGGCCTGTGCGATCAGCGCCGAGCAGATCATCTTGGTCGGATCACCCGAGCCGAGCGCGATCATCCGCCGCCGCCAGCGCTGCGGCACCGGCAGGGGGAACAGATAGCGCATCAGATCGAGAATGTTCTTGGTGTCGTAGCCGAAGCCGATGCGGTTGATCGCGTAACGGCATACCGTGTTGCGATCCTCATAGGACAGGCCGACAGGTCGGCAGAGCCGGGTGTGATAGGTGAAATATTTCGAGAGTGGAGCCGAACTGACGCCTTCGCCGACATTGGCCTCGATCAGCACATGGGACTCGCCGTCTTCTTCAAATGCACCGTCGATCGGTCCGACATAGAGCGCGGCGTGCGACCAGGTAGACTGCGTCAAATATTTGATGATGCCGGAGATGCGGTTGTTGCCCTCGACGAGCAGCACATCGCCTGGCTCGATGACGCTGCGCAGATATTCCGGATCGGAGGGCGTGAACGGCTCGTATCCCGGCACCTCCTTTTGCAGGTAGCCGGCAATCAACTTGCCGATCGTGTCGAGCACGAAGCCCATGATGAAAATCCCCCCGGCCGGACGGCCTTGCCGGCCGATTTTTCCCTTCTCTTATCATGCTCGAAAGCCGTTGCAATTTGGTTCATGCGAAAACGACATCAATCATGATTGATTCACCATCATGGTTGCCGTGCCGCATCAGATGCGGCAAAGTTCGCTGGCTGTTCTGCCCGCTTTCAAAGATTTCGGAAACCATGCCATGACAATGACGCGCCGCGGCTTTCTTTCGGCGTCCGCGGCACTGGCATCCGCTCCGGCCTGGTCGGGGGGCGCCTTCAGCGCGGCCCTGCCGCGCGATGCCGACATTGTGGTGATCGGCGCGGGCGCCGCCGGAATTGCCGCAGCGCGGCGCATCATGGCTGCCAACCGCAAGGTGATCGTGGTGGAGGCGGCAGATCGCGTCGGGGGCCGATGCATCACCGATACATCGAGCTTCGAGGTGCCGTTCGATCGCGGCGCGCGCTGGATGCATAATCCGGATTCCAACCCGATGATCAGGCTCGCGCGGGGAGCCGGGTTTGAGATCGTGACGGCGCCCGGACAGAAAATCCGGATCGGCCGCCGCAACGCACGCGCCGGCGAGACCGAGGATTTTTTGGCGACCCTGGTCCGCGCCAACCGCGCTATCGACGACGCCTCGCGCAGGCTCGACGGGTCCTGTGCGGCCGCATTGCCGAAGGATATCGGCGACTGGGCGGGCGCAATCGAGTTCACGCTCGGCGCCAGTTTCGCGGGCAAGGACCTGAAGGAACTCTCCACGGTCGACAAGGCGCGTGCCGGCGATCGCGGCTCGGTGTTCGCGTGCCGCCAGGGGCTGGGGACGCTGATCGCGAAGCTTTCCGAGCAGGTGCCGGTCACGCTGTCGACACCCGTAAACCGGATCGTCTGGTCAACCCGCGACGTCGGGGTCGAAACACCCGCCGGCAAAATTACCGCACGCGCCGCGGTCATCACGGTGTCGACCAATGTCCTGGCTGCGGGCAACATCAAGTTCAACCCCGACATTCCCAAACGAGCGCTGGACGCCGCAGCAAAGCTCACTCTCGGCAGCTACGACCACATCGCGCTCGTGATGCCCCGCAATCCGCTCGGGCTGTCGCGCGACGACGTGATTATCGAGCAGAGCACGTCGGCGCGGACCGCGCTGCTTTATGCCAATATCGGCGGATCGTCGTTGTGCTCGGTCGATGTTGCCGGTTCCTTCGGGCGCGATCTCTCGGCGGAGGGGGAGGCAGCCATGGTCGCGTTCGCGCTGGAATGGCTGACCAAGCTGTTCGGCAGCGACGCGGCGGCCGCGGTGAAGAAATCCGGCGCCACCCGATGGAATGCATCACCGTACGTGCTGGGCGCGATCTCGGCGGCAGCCCCGGGCGCACAATCATCGCGCAAGGCCCTGCTCGAGCCGATCGGATCGCTATTCCTCGCCGGCGAAGCGACCCATGAGACGCTGTGGGGCACCGTCGACGGCGCCTGGGAGAGCGGCGAGCGCGCCGCGGAGGCTGCGCTGCGCCGGATCGGTGCGCTGAAGGACACCGAGCCCTTGGCGGGTGTGCCGGAGCCGCGAAGGCGGCAGCGCCGGGGCGCGCCGCAGATCAACTGATCCTGACGCAGATCCATCGCGTCAGAGAGGCAGCCTCAGCTCCATCAGGTCTCTTGCGACGACGATCCGGCCCTTGAAGTTTTTGGCTGCCTCGCTGCGCCAGTCGTCATCCGTGACGTCCGGGTCGTCGGGCACCAGGTGGCTCATCACCAGCACCTTGACGTTGGCGGCGTCGGCGATGCGGCCGACATCTTCGGCCGCGGTATGGCTTTCAAGAAGATGCTTCTTCAGCGTCGCACCGTTCTTGACCCGGGTGACGAGGCGATCGACCCAGGGCAGATACAGCGCCTCGTGCACGAGCACGTCGGCGCGCTTGGCAAATTCGGCGAGCTGCGGATTGTAATTGGTATCGCTGGAGAACACGACGACGCCGTCCGGCGTCTCGAACTTGTAAGCGAAGTTATCCGTTATCGGCGGATGCGGCGTGCGAAACGCGGTGACTTTCACGTCAGCCGTCTGCAGCACCACGCCATCTTCGGTGATGTCTTTGGCGATCAGAAGCTTGCGCAGGTCGGGACGGCCTTCGTCCTCGATGCGGGTTTCGATATCGAACCTGTTCAGTTCGAAAAACGTTTTCGTCATCGCCTCGATGCCCTTCGGGCCGAACGAATGGATCGGCGTCGAAAGTCCCGTGGCCCAGGCATTATAGACGAGATTGCCGTATTCGAGATTGTGATCGGAATGGTGATGGCTGATGAAAATGTATCTCACCGTTTCCAGCGGCACGCCCGCGGCGACAAGCTGGCGACTGACGCCCATCCCGCAATCGATCACGAAAGGCGTGTCGTTCACGACCACGAGATTTGCGGGATTCGAGCGCCCGAGTCCGACACGCGGCCCACCTTTCGTTCCCAGGAAGACGATGCGGGTGCGCGGCTTTGCGGCTTGCGCAAACGCCGCCGGCGCAGTCAGCGCCGCGGCGGCGGAAAGCCCCAGTTTCAATACATCGCGGCGATCGACCATCACATCCTCCCCTCGGATTTTCGTTTGCTGCAAGCCTAGCCCGCGCGAAGCACACCGTCGAGAACCGGCAGACCGAAGACCACCGCGAACGCAATCAAGGCGTAACAGATCGCGCGGAACAGGGCCTCGCTCGCGCGCCCGAATAATGAGACTCCGAACTTGATGCCGAGCGCATAGACCGGGCCGACGACCAGTGCGAACAGGATTGCATCGCGCGTGATCAGCCCGCTCACGGCATAGCTCACGAGCGAAAAGAAATCGGACGCACCGAAGAAAAGCACGATGTTGGCGCGCGCGACGACCGAAGCGATCGGACGTCCCAGCCAGTAGCCGACGATCGGCGGCCCCCCAGTCTGCGCCAGACCCGAACAGAAGCCGGCGAGAGCGCCGATGCCGACGGACAGCGCGACATGGTCCTTGCCGCGATAGCGCCAGCCGGACAGCAGCAGGATCAGGAGCGCAAACACGAAAAAGGAGATGATCCAGCGCGTGGTCACGGGATCGAGCCGGCTCAGGAGGTAGGTCCCGACGGGGACTCCGAGCAGCGCGCCGACCGCGATGATCCCGGTGGCCTTACGGTCCGCCTTCGTCCACGCATTCGGGAGAAGCGGAGCGGCGGCAACGAAGTCGATGATCAGGAGCAGCGCGGCGACGAGGCGCGGGGAGGCCACGCTGCTTGCGAGCGGCATGAAAATGAGCGCCGAACCGAAGCCGGAGAATCCGCGCGCGGTGGCGGAGACGAAGGCGATCGCGCAGATCGCGATCGCGGCGCTGGTGCTGACGTCGGCCGGGATGATGCCCGACAGACTCATCCGCGCAACGTGCCTCCGGTCTTTTTCGTCACCTCGGCCACGATCTTTGTCGCCACCGCATCGATCTCTTCGTCGGTCATGGTTTTTTCGCGCGGCTGCATGGTCACGGCGATTGCGATCGACTTCTTGCCCTCGTCGATGCCTTTACCCTCATAAACGTCGAACACCGTGACCTCGGAGATCAGCTTCTTGTCCACGTTTTGTGCCGTGCGCACGATGTCGCCGGCTTTCACGGCGCGGTCGACGATGAAGGCGAAGTCGCGCGACACCGGCTGGAACAGCGAGAGCTCGAGCGGCGGCTTGGCGCGGGTCGGCTTCTGCCTGGCCGGAGGGATGCGATCGAGAATGACCTCGAACGCAACCACCGGACCGTCGGCGCGCAGAGCCTGGAGCGTGCGGGGATGCAACTCGCCAAAGTAGCCCAGAATATTTTGTGGACCGATCTGGATCGTGCCGGAACGTCCTGGATGCAGAAAACTGGCTCCGCCCGGTACGATTTGCAGCGCCTGCATCGGCGCGCCGGCGGCGGCAAGCACCGCGAGTGCATCGGCCTTGACGTCGAACGCATCGGCTTGTGCCGAACCCGACCAGTGCCGTCCGATTCCCTTCGACGAGGCAAAGCCGCGGCGGACGCCCGCGGCGGCGACCAATTGATCCTCCGGCCGATCGCCCTCGAAGATCTGGCCGACCTCGAACAGGGCCACATCGGCAAAACCACGGTCGACATTCGACTGTGCGGCCGCGATCAGTCCGGGCAGGAGGCTCGGCCGCATGTCGGAAAGATCGGAGGCAATCGGATTGGCGAGCGTGAGCTCGCTCTTGCCGCCGCCGAACAATTCGGCCGCCTGTTTCGAGATGAACGACCAGGTTACCGCCTCGACCATGCCGCGCGCAGCGGCCGCGCGCTTGGCGCGACGAGTACGGAGCTGTATCGGGGTCAGCACCGCTTTGCGCGGCTCTTCGCCACGCTCGAACGGCGTCTCCGGCACCTTGTCGACGCCGACAATGCGGACGATTTCTTCGACAATATCGGCCTTGCCTTCCACGTCGCTGCGCCAGGATGGGATTGCGACCTTCATCACCGGCCCGTTGCCAGCCGTCATGAAGCCGAGACGGGTCAGGATGCCGCGCATCTCCGGCAGCGGCACCTCGACGCCGGCCAGCCGCTTCACCTCGGTCAGCGGAAAATCGATCACCCGATCGTCACCATGGGCCTTGCCGACCACGACACTTTCCGATGGCGTGCCACCGCAGATTTCCATGACCATGCGCGTGGCAAGCTCCAGCCCCGGCACCATGAAAGCCGGGTCGACGCCGCGCTCGAAGCGATAGCGCGCGTCCGAGCTGATGCCGAGCTTGCGCCCGGTCTGCGCGATGTTGATCTCGTTCCACAGCGCGGATTCAATCAGCACGTCGGTGGTGTTCTCGTCGCAGCCGGACGCCTCGCCGCCCATGATGCCGGCAAGCGATTCGACGCCATGCTCGTCGGCGATCACGCAGACGTTGTTGTCGAGCGTATAGGTGCGGCCGTCGAGCGCGAGCAGCGTCTCGCCGTCGCGGGCACGGCGCACGACCAGATTGCCCTTCACCTTTTTGGCATCGAACACGTGCAGCGGTCTCGCCCGGTCGTAGGTCATGAAGTTCGTGATATCGACCAGCGCGTTGATGGGCCGCAGCCCGATCGAGGTCAGGCGCTGCTGCAGCCATTTCGGCGACGGACCGTTCTTCACGCCGCGCACCAGCCGCAGCGCGAAACCGGGGCACAGCGTCGCGTCGTCAACCGTTACCTTGACCGGGCAGGGGAACTCGCCCTTGACGGGCTTGA
>Ga0306924_10000837_pt1 | contig 26914 bp, 22 predicted proteins | sample sta12Can44000111_FD_203756 | JGI IMG/M metagenome (GOLD analysis project Ga0306924, IMG submission 203756) | Lab enrichment of tropical soil microbial communities from Luquillo Experimental Forest, Puerto Rico - statanox.12C.anox.44.000.111 (v2)... | ecosystem: Environmental > Terrestrial >... | reverse complement strand
GACGCCGCGCAACAGCACGCTCTGGCTCAACATGGGAATGCCGGCATCGATGAAGCGCGCGCAGGCCGCGCGCGCCTTCGCCGTGAGCTCGCGCGCATGGTTGGCATGGAGCACCACGTAAGTCGCCTTCCCCCGCGCCTTGAGCGCACGCACCACCTGGGCCGTCACGCGTGAAGGCTCGACCACCGGCACGCGGGTGTGCACCCGGATGACTTTGACGTGCTGGATCGCCGAGAGCGCCGCCACGAGCTGCTCGAGCCGGCGCGGGGAGAGCACGAGCGGATCGCCGCCGGTGAGGATCACCTCCCAGATTTCAGGATGGGCGTGGATATAGCCAATCGCGGCATCGAGCTCTGCGCGCGAGAGCGGCCGTTCGCGCCCGACCACTTCCCGGCGGAAACAAAAGCGGCAATAGGCGGCGCAGATATGGACCGGCTTGAGCAGCACCCGGTCGGGATAGCGATGCACGATGCCAGTAACGGGACTGTGGACCTCGTCCCCGATCGGATCGCTGATCTCCTCAGGGTGGCTCGCAAGTTCCGCCTCGTCAGGAATGAACTGGCGCGCGATGGGATCGGACGCATCGGCGCCGTCGATGAGTTCGGCCACGTCGGCGGTCAGCGCGAGCGCATAGCGCGCAGCAACGGCTTCGATCCCAGCGCTGCGTTCTCGCGGGATCGATCCGGCCGCAACGAGATCATCGGCTCGGCGTAAGATCTTGCGTTTTGCTCTCATGAGGCCTGTTCCCTGCCTTTGTAGGGCGCGTTTGCTGATGGTGCTGGGGGTGGCAAATGTCAATGCGCGTCCATTTCCTAGTCCCGCCTCAGTACGCGCGGGCGTCCAGTGAAAGCTTCTTCCGCTCGTCCCCGCGAAAGCGGGGCGGGAATGAGCGGAGCTTTCCCGCAGGGCCGGCGCGTCCTCCGCTTGCGGGACGGCAAAATTCCGTGTTGGTAGGGGCTGCGCAACTGCGGAGCGAGCACAGATGAAAAACTATCTCGACGGCGGCGAGGCGATCCTCGAGGCATTTCGCCAGCTCAAGATCGACTACATCATGTCCTCGCCCGGCTCGGAATGGTCTCCCATTTGGGAGGCGTTGGCGCGGCAGAAGCTCGAGAACAAGGCGGGCCCGACCTTCATCGAATCCTGGCACGAGACGCTCGCGGTCAACATGGCGGCCGGATACACGCTGATGACGGAGCGGCCGCAGGCGGTGCTGCTGCATGCCGGCGTCGGCATGTTGCAGGGAAGCCTGGGCATCCATGGCGCCTTGCAGAACGAAGTGCCGATGGTCGTCATGTCGGGTGAATCGCAGACGCTGGGCGAAGACCCGGATCTCGACATCGAGCAGCAATGGTATGGCGGCCTCACCGTCGGCGGCATCGAACGCTTCGTCGAGCCGGTTTCAAAATGGGCGCGCGCCGTCACCAGTCCCTATACCCTTTACGAGAGCGTGATCCGCGCCGGCGAAATGGCGCAGCGCGCGCCGAAAGGGCCCATCTATCTCAATGTGGCGCTCGAACACATGCTGCACGACTGGACGCCGCCCGCGACGCCGCGCGAAGTGCCGCCGGCGCCGATCGTGCAATCGCGGCCGCAGGACGTTGAGAAAGTTGCCGAGCTTGTGCGCAACGCCAAGAGCCCGGTGATCGTCACCGAAACCGCCGGCCGCGATCCGAAAGCATTTTCAGCGCTGGTGGAATTCGCCGATCTTCTCGCCATCCCGGTCATCAACGGGCGGGTCAACTCTTACGCCAACTTCCCCACCAATCATCCGCTCTATCTCGGCGTGGGCAGATACAAGGCGGTCGAAGACGCCGACCTCGTGCTGCTCGTCGGGGCGCGCGCGCCGTGGTATCCGCCGCGGCGGCGGCCGACGCGCGGCAAGATCGTCGCAATCCACGACCATCCGCTCAAGGAGCATATGGTCTACCAGAACCTGCACGCTGACATTTATCTCGAGGGCGACATCGCGGAGTCGCTGCGGCTGCTGATCGCGGCAGCCAAGTCGGCGAAGATCGACGCGGCGGCGGTGAACGCGCGGCAGCAGCGCTGGACGCGCGAGCACGAGAGCTACGTTGCCGAGCTCCGCGCGGAGCGGGAAAAAACGCAAAATGGCAGCGCGATCGATCCGCTCTCGCTCTTAAGCGCTCTTGGCGAAACGATGCCGGCCGATACCATCTACGTCGACGAGACGATCACCCATTCCATGCTGATCCGCCAACACCTGCCGCAGACCAAGGCGCAAAGCTTCTTCCGGGGCTCGGGCGGGCTCGGCCAAGGCATCGGCACCGCGCTCGGCATCAAGCTTGCGGCGCCGCAACGTCCGGTGGTGCTGCTCATCGGCGACGGCTCATTCCTCTATAACCCGATCATCCAGGCGCTCGGCGCCTCCAAGCGGCATGAGCTGCCGATCATGATCGTCGTCCTCAACAACAAGAAATACGAGGCGATGCGTAAGGGCCATGTCCATCACTATCCCGATGGCGCCTCGGCCAGCAAAGACCTGCATTTCGGCGTGACCATCGACGGGCCGGACTACGAGAGATTGGGGAGCCATTTCGGCTTTCATGGGGAGCGGGTCGAATACCGCGCCGAATTGGAGATCGCGCTGAAAAGCGCGCTCGCCGCCACGAAAGAAGGACGGACGGCGATCCTCAACGTGATGGTGAGCCGGTAATACCAACGGCCATTCGCATCAATCACTCGAATAGCCGATTGCGCGGGTCATCTTACCCCACGTGGCGATTTCGCTCTTGAAGTAACGTGGCGATTTCGCTCTTGAAGTAGTTGCTCGCCTCGGCGACGCCCTTGATCATGACGTCGAAGCCGATGATCTTGAGCTTCTGCTGCGCTTCCGGCTCTTGCATAATGGCATTGATTTCTGCATTGAGCTTGGCAACGACGGCGTCGGATGTCTTCGCCGGCGCGAAGAAACCGACCCACGAGCCCGAATAGATGTTGGGAAATCCCATCTCGCCATAAGTCGGAACGTCCGGCACCGCGGAGTTGCGGGTCGCACTCGCAAGCCCAATGCCGCGGATAAGCCCTTGCGTAATGGACGGTACCACCGTGGGCAGCGTCAGCACGAGGGCATCGACGTGGTTGCCGACGGCGGCGGCAACCGCGGGGGCCCCGCCGGTGAACGGCACGTGCAGCGCCTGGACCTTGGCGACCTCGCGGAAAAAATACTCGGCGCCGATATGCGGACCGGTGCCGACGCCGGCGCTGCCATAGGTGAAACTCTTCGCCTTCCCGTTCTGGATGAACCCCCGCAAATCCTTGGCTGGATTGCTGGGATGAATGGCAAGCACATCCCGGCTGAACGCCACGATGGCGATGGCGCGCAGATCCTCGGCTGAGAAGCCTTTGTTCTTGGTGGCGGTCTCGTTGACAGCGAGCGATGTGGTCGTGGCGAGGATGGTATGCCCGTCGGGTGCCGCGCCGCTCACCGCCTTTGCCGCGAGATTGCCGCCGGCGCCGCCGCGATTTTCCACCACCACTGTATGGCCGAGGCGCTCGCTGAGCTTCTGTCCGACCAGGCGGGCAACGACGTCGGCAATCCCGCCGGCGGCGAATGCAACTTGGAACGTGATGGTCTGCGTCGGATAGCTCTGCGCCGAAGCCGGCCGCGCGAGGGCGCTGATGGTTGCCGCCAGCAAGAAGCAAAGCGCAGCGCGGAAACGAAGCATACCGTGTCCTTTCATTCTCAGTCCTCTCGGTGCTCAGTGCGCCTGCATGATCGCCTGAATCTGCGGCCAGGCCTCCGCGCCACGGCGCCGCATGAGGTCAAGGTAAGCGGGGTTCTCCCACTTGACGATGCCTTCGTAAAAGCTCGGCCGTGCCTTGCAGCGCCGATACCAGTCCGCGAGGCGATCGCGCTGTCCGGTCATGCCAAGGATGTCGAGGTGTTCGAGCCGAGCGAAATACGGAGTAAAGGCGACGTCCGCCAAGCTGTACTCATCGCAGGCGAGCCATTGGTGTGCGGCAAGGGCTTCTTCCATCTCGTCGAGGAGCAGGACCATGCGGTCTACTGCAATCATGAAATGCTGCGAGTTGGTTCCTTTCTCGATGACATCGCGCCGACGCTCGCGTTTGAACACATTGGGTATGGCTTCGAGCATTTTTTGACCTAACTCGCCGCGCTCGATGTATTGATGCCGGAACGCAATGCCGAAGCTCAGCACGGCGGCTGAGGCATCGTGCACGTCCTCGTCGAGCTGCTTTGTCCACAACCGCACGCGGGCGCGATCATAAGGATTTTTCGGTAGCAGCCTCGGGTCGGGATAGGTTTCCTCGAGATATTCGAGGATGACGTTTGATTCCGGAACGACCTTGTCGCCGTCGACGAGCGTCGGCACCACCGCGCGGGGGTTGAGCTTGCGGTACCAGGGCTGCTGGTGCTCGCCTGCGCGCAAGACAAGGTGGCGGCTTTCCCATTCGAGCCCTTTCTCGGCGAGACAGAGCCTCACCTTCTGGGCGCAAAGCGACATATCGTTGTGATAGAGCGCCAACATTGCTTCCTCTCTTCTACCCTTGCCGTTTCAGGTCGCTGGCAGCGGCGTCCATATGACGTCATCGATATGGGCGGCTCCGGTTGCAAGCATGACCAGCCGGTCGAATCCGAGCGCGACCCCGCAAGCTTGCGGCATCCCCGCAAGCGCGGCTAGAAAATCCTCGTCGATGGGATAGCGCTCGCCGTAGATGCGCTCCTTCTCCGCCATTTGCTGTTCGAGGCGTTTGCGTTGCTCCGCAGCATCGGTGAGCTCGCCGAAGCCGTTTGCAAGCTCCACCCCGCACGCATAGAGCTCGAAGCGCTCGGCCAACCTGGGATCGGATGGCTTCGGCCGGGCGAGCGGCGATTGCACCGCCGGGTATTCGTAAAGGATCGTCGCGGGTCCTTGCCCGAGATGCGGCTCGACCTTTTCGACGAGCACACGGCTGAAAACGTCGCCCCAGGTGTCGTCGGCGGCGGTACGTACCCCCGCGGCCGTCGCCGCGGCGGCCAGAACGCCGCTGGGCTGCGGCGGCAGCATAGTGGCGAGATCCATTCCGGCATAGCGCGCGAACGCCTCCGCTACCGTCAGCCGCTCGGGCACGGCGAACGGATCGATCGCGCGATCGCGGAAGGAAAACTGCTTGGCGCCCGCCGCCTTGGCCGCGGCCCCCAGAACCGCAGCGCAATCCTCCATCAGACTCTCGTAAGGCGCCTCGGCCCGGTACCACTCGACCATTGTGAATTCGGGATGGTGCAGCGCGCCCCGCTCCCGGTTGCGAAAGGTGCGCGCGAACTCGACGATCCGGCGCTCGCCGGCCGCCAAGAGCTTCTTGCAGGCAAACTCGGGCGAGGTGCGCAGATAAAGCGGCGCGCGCGTTCCGCTCGGCGCCACCACCTCGGTCGCGAAAGCATGCAGATGCGTTTCGTTGCCCGGCGAGACCACCAAGGACGCGGTCTCGACCTCGACGAAGTCGCGCGCCGCGAAAAACTCCCGCAATGCCGCCGCAATGCGCATGCGCGCCACCAGCAAAGGCCGCCGCGCGGCATGCAGGGCCCAGAACGGCGACGGCATCAGCACGCTCCTCGCACCGGGAACTCCGCCGTCCGGCAGCTAGGAAAACCGCTGGCGAATGGCAAGAAGATCAGTATGGTGGCCCGACATTTGCGCCCGGCACCGGTCGCGCGCGCATTGGACAATCGAGGAAACCTCGCCGTGAGAGTCATCGCCAGCTCGCTCCGCAAGGGCAATATCGTCGAATTCGAGGGCAAGCTCTACGTCGTCCTCAACGCCGAAAGCTTTCATCCCGGCAAGGGGACCCCCACCACCCAGGTCGACATGCGCCGCATCAGCGACGGCGTGAAGGTGGCGCAGCGCTTCAAGACGACCGAGCAGGTCGAGCGCGCCTACGTCGAAGATCGCGAGCATCAGTACCTTTACCAGGACGGCGACGGCTTTCACTTCATGAACACCGAGACCTATGACCAAGTGACGTTACCCGCCGACGTCATCGGCAACCAGGCCGCGTACCTGCAGCCGGAAATGAAGGTGATGGTCTCGGTGCACGAGGGGGTGCCGCTCTCGATCGAGCTGCCGCAGAAGGCGACCCTGGAAGTGGTCGAGACCGAGCCGTCAGTGAAGGGCCAGACCGCCGCCTCTTCGTACAAGCCGGCGCTGCTGTCGAACGGGGTGCGCACCATGGTCCCGCCGTTCATCGGTACTGGGACGAAGATCGTGGTCATGACGGCGGACGGCTCCTACGTGGAGCGCGCCAAGGACTGAGCCCGGAAGATTCCGCAACCTAATTGCAACACCTGCCGGTCTGTTTGCGTTAACCTACTTGGCAGAATCTGCCGTCGCGGCGATACTTTGATTCGCGCACGGACGTCGCGGCGACTGCTCCGGCGAGGTATGGAGCGTCATGTCGCGATTCGGAATTGCGGGCCTCGCGCTCGCGGCTGGCGTCATTGCGGCGGCCGCGCAGGACATGAAGAGCCCACGCATTGCTCCCACCCACGTGGACTGGGACGCGGTGGCGATCGAACTCAGGGCGATCGAGCCCCAAGAGCCGTTCGTCTTGCCGGAGCTGATCGCCAAGCTCAACCGCGCAACCAGCGAGCGGTTTCCAAACATCGCCGCCAGCCCCGTCCCGGTGCTGCTGCCCTTCGACACGGCCGCCTTTCTGCGCGATCTCGCCGCGGCATCGAACGCGGCCCCTGCGGACGCCAATGCGCCGGCCGACAATTATCTCTTCGGCTTTAACTCGGTGCCGCTCTTCTACCCCGGACCGGCGGGCTACGACGCCGTTGTCGTCGCCCGCGCGCAGGACATGCACGAACTCGGCATCCGTTTTTCCGATCCGGTCTACGTTCACATCGGCGGCTCGGCGTTCCTTTATGAGCTCGACGAGCCTAAGGGCATGATCGGCTGGCCGGTGCATGGCCTCGACGAGATTGCCGGCATCCGGCGCATCTACCTGGAAAGTTACGTGCGCTACACCTTCGTGCGGTACGGCGTGCCCTACGTCGTGGCAATCGAATGCTCCGACGGCGCAGCGCGGTTTCGCAAAATGTCGTGCCGCGACGCCGACAAGGTCGCTGTTCGCTTGATCAAGGCGCTCCACGTCGTGGGCGGAACGCCGCAGGCGCAACCGGAGGCGCTCACGGCCGACACGATCGATCGCCCCAGCGAGCAGTCGAGCGTATTTACCTACCACAGCCCCGGCAACCTGCTCCCCGGCACCGGCTTCAGGCGCAACAGCGGGGTCGCGGATTACACCGTCTATTCCAAGATCCGTTTCCCGCTCGCCGACGCGCCCGCCTTCGCCAACTCCCAGTCCTTCATGAATTGGGGCGATTGCGACGCGACCGGACGTTCGGGTTTGGGATTTCTGGATGGGGTGAGGGCCTATCGCTGCCGCGTCAACGGACAACGACTCATTTTGGACGAATCCGCCGCTGACAACTATTCCTATCCATGGCGGGATAATTTCTGCGAGCATCGCTACTTCTATGTCGGCCAGTGCCCGGGCGGTCTAGGTCACCAAGGTCAAGACATCCGTCCGGCGTCCTGCAAGCAGCGCATTCAAGGCGCAAACCGCTGCGAGCCGTATCAGCACGATGTCGTGGCGGTGCGCGACGGGGCGGTGCTGCGCGCACCGAGCCAGGAGGCGCTGCAAATCGTCGTCAACGCGTCCAACGAGCGCGTGCGCTTCCGCTACCTGCACATGTTGCCCAGGCAATTCAACGCGGACGGCATGGTGAGCGGCCGCCTCGTGCACGAGGGCGAGGTGATCGGCAAGGTGGGCAACTTCTTTCGGCGCGAGCGCGCCACGACCTATCATCTGCATTTCGATATGCAGGTGCCGACGAAGTACGGATGGGTATTGGTCAATCCGTATATGACGCTGGTCGCTGGCTATGAACGGCTCATTCGCGGCCGCGGTCAGGAGATCAGGGACGAGGAGAACCGGGAAGACGTTCCCACGGCCTCAATCAAGCAATCGCCCACCACCGCCCCGACGACGCCGGACGCCACGGCCGCAAAGACGACAGAAACGGCTGTAAAGTCGCTGCCCGAGGCAACGGATTCCGGGACAAAGCGCGATGAGCGAGTGGATGAATCCTCCCCTGTCAAGGCGAGCCTATCTGTCCATGCTGGCGGCGGCCGTGGCAGCGTGGAGCACAACGGCCCGCGCACAGGCAAGCAAAGCGTCGTTCGAGCAGTGGGTCGCGGCGTTCCGCGCGCGGGCGCGCGCGCGTGGCATATCCGACGCCACCTACACGCGGGTTATGAGCGATATCAAACCGGATACAGCAGTTTTTGAGCTCAACCGCTACCAGCCCGAATTCAACGAACAACTCTGGCAATATCTCAATCGTCGCGTCTCCGACTGGCGCATCACGACCGGCAAGGAGAAGGCGAAGGAATACGCGCCGCTTCTGGCCCGGATCGAGAAAGACTACGGCGTCGACCGCGGGATCATGCTCGGGCTGTGGGGGATCGAATCGGCGTTCGGCGATCCGGATGTGCAGAAAAACCACATGCGACCGATCATCCCGGCGCTGGCGGCGCTGGCGTGGGGCGAGCCGCGCCGCCGCGCCTACTGGGAGCAGGAGCTGCTCAACGCGCTCGTCATCATCGAACGCGGCTGGAGCACGCCTGAAGAGATGCGCGGCTCCTGGGCCGGCGCCATGGGCCACACCCAATGGATGCCGGAGGTGTGGCTCAATGTCGGGGTGGACTACGACGGCGATGGCCGCGTCAGCCCGTTCGGCAAACCCGACGACGGGCTCGCGGGCACTGCGCAATATCTGGTCAAGCGCGGGAAATATCGCGCCGGGGAGCACTGGGGCTACGAGGTCCGTGGCGTCGGCCGCGCGGGCGAAGGGAAGTCACGCACCTACGACGCGTGGCAGCGAGCCGGCGTAACGCGCGCGGATGGCAGCGCGTTTTCGCAGCCTAATGCATCGGCAAAGCTTTGGGTGCCGGTGCCGGGAGGACCCGCGTTTCTCCTCGGCCCCAATTTTTATGCGGTGCGCTCCTACAACCCGTCCATGAATTATACGCTGTCGATCGTGCATCTCGGCGACCGCATCATGGGCGCAGGGCCGTTCGTGCAGCCCTTCCCCGGCGGGGAACGCACCCCGACCTTGGCCGAAGTCCAGGAAATCCAGCAGCGGCTGACCGCGCTGGGCTTCGATACTGGCGGCACTGACGGGCGCGTCGGCAATGACACCATGATGGCCGTGCGCAATTTCCAGCGCAAAGTCGGCATGCAGCCCGCCGACGGCTATGCCGGCGTCAAGCTTCTGGCGCGGTTGCGCCAGGGCCTCTGATTCGGTTCTATGGGCCTCATCTCGGAGAGCCCAAGGATCATCCCGTGACGACTGCAAAAGCCAAGGTGGCGCCTGCCGCCGTGAAGCCTGCGCCTGCGGCACATCCCTCGCTGCGCGCGCTCGAGCGCCCCGCCAATCTGACCGGCACGAACGCGCCCGCCTTCGGGAGCGACGTCGTCGCCGACACGCTGCGCGCGCTCGAAATCCCCTATATCGCGCTCAATCCCGGCGCGAGCTATCGCGGACTGCACGATTCCATCGTGAACTTCCTCGGCAACGAAACGCCACAGATGCTGCTCTGTCTGCACGAGGAAAGCGCCGTCGCCATCGCCCACGGCTATGCCAAGGTGACGGGCAGGCCCATGGCCGCGGCCGTGCATTCCAATGTCGGGCTATTTCACGCCACCATGGCGATCTTCAACGCCTGGTGCGATCGCCAGCCGGTCGTCGTGCTTGGCGCGACGGGGCCGGTGGACGCCGTCAAGCGCCGGCCCTGGATCGACTGGATCCACACCGCCCGCGACCAGGGTGCGATCATTCGCAACTACACGAAATGGGACGACCAGCCCGCCTCGCCCGGGGCTGCCCGCGAGGCGCTCCTGCGCGGCACCTGGATGGCCAGCACCGCGCCGTGCGGCCCGGTCTACATCAACCTCGACGCCGAGATGCAGGAGGCAAAGCTTGCCGAGCCGCTCGCGCCGATCGATACCGGTCGCTTCATGCCGCCCGCCGATCCCACGGCGTCCGCCGAAGTCGTCGAGAAGGCGGCGGCAATCCTCAAAGGCGCAAAGCAGCCCGTCATTCTCATGGGACGGGTTTCGCGCAGCATCGAGGCCTGGAATGACCGCGTGGCGCTCGCGGACGCCCTCAACGCCAAGGTGATCAGCGATCTCAAGATCGCTTGCGGCTTCCCGACCGATCATCCGCTGCATGCCGGCGCGCCGGCCTCGAACGCCATGGTGCCCGAGGCGATTGCCGCGATCAAAGCGGCGGATGTGATTTTAGCGCTCGACTGGGTCGACCTCGGCGGGGCGTTGCGCAATGCGCTCGGCCAGGAGCCACCGAGGGCAAAGATCATCAGCGTCAGCGCCGACTTCCACGTCCACAACGGCTGGAGCATGGATTACGAAATGCTGCCGCCGGTCGACCTGCTGCTGCCCACGGCACCCGATGCCGCGGTGCCGCTGCTGCTGGCCGCGCTGGGCGGCAGCAAGGCGCCCAAGCCGACCGAGGTAAAGCCGAGAGCGGAAAAATACCAACCGTCCGCCGGGCCCTTGCGGGTCGATGACCTCGCGCGCTCGCTCCGCGCCGCGGTGGGCGAGCGGGAGGTGACGCTCACGCATCTGCCGCTCTCCTGGAACGGGGCAACGTGGCCCTTCCGTCATCCGCTCGATTACATCGGCTCGGAGGGCGGCGGCGGCGTCGGCGGCGGACCGGGGATTTCCGTCGGGGCGGCGCTGGCGCTCAAGGGCTCGGGACGGCTGCCGATCGCCATCTGCGGCGACGGCGACTTCTGCATGAGCGTCACCGCGCTTTGGACGGCGGTGCATTACCGCATTCCGCTCCTCGTCGTCGTCTGCAACAACCGTTCGTTCTTCAACGACGAGCTGCACCAGGAGCGCGTCGCCCGCATCCGCAACCGGCCGCCGGAGAACCGCTGGATCGGGCAACGCATCTCTGATCCCGATATTGATTGTTCGGGCCTGGGAGCGGCGCAAGGTGCGGTTGGATTCCCTCCGGTGATGAAGACCGGCGATCTGGTGCCGACGTTCGAGAAGGCGATCGCGGCTGTGGAAGCGGGCCAGGTGGCGGTGGTCGACGTCCGCGTCGAGCCCGGCTACTCGGCCGTCGCAACCGCGGCCATGCTGCGCGGAACCGAGAAGGGGTGAGATATCTCCGCTCGCACGAGACGGGCCGCGCCTAGATTGCAAAACTTTCGTGCGTCGCCGGGTGGAAGAGTTCTTCCGGCGCCACCAAACGCGACGAAAGTCCCTGCGCATGGTGGTGACGCAGGAAAGTCTGAAGCTCCTTGCGATTCGGCCCGAGCCCGTAAGACCAGAAGTCATGCCCCATGAGCTCGCGGGCCGAGCGCAGCTGCTCTTCCACGAAGGGCAGCGTCACCTTGCTCGCGGCAGTGTCCTCGAGCGCTGCGAGGCATTGCGTCTTGGCCTGTTGGAAGGCCTTGAACACCGCCGCCGGCAGCCACGGATTGGCCTCCACCAACTCGCGTCGGATGCCGGTGACATGCATGATGGGAAAAAAGCCGGTGCGTTTGAAATAATCCCGGCCCGCGGCGATCGGATCCGCAAACAGCCAGCCGATCTGGGGATTGTTCTTGCCGGCAAGGCTTGGCACGCGCGGCGCGATGAAACCGTCGATCTCGCCGCGCTCCAGGAGTTCGGAGATGGTTACGCCTGCCGGTGCCTCCTCCATGCGCACGCCGGGAGGAAGCTTGATGGCGATTTTCTCCGGCCGCCCAGGATGCTCGATCCCTCCCCGCATCCAAATGATGTCGGAGGGTTTCACGCCGTGGTCGTCTTCGAGAATGATGCGCGCCCACACGCAGGCCGTGAGCTGATACTCCGGCAGCCCGACGCGCCTGCCCTTGAGATCGGCGGGCGACTTGATGCGATCCCGACGCACGTAGATCGAGTTGTGACGGAATGCCCGTGAGACGAATGCCGGCACGCCCACATAGGGGCAATTGCGTTCCGCGACCTTCACAGTGAAGCTCGACATCGACAACTCGCAGATGTCGAAATCCATGCTGCGGAAGGCGCGAAAGAAGATTTCCTCCGGCGGCAGGTTCATGAACACCGGATCGACGCCGTCGATCTGGACCGCGCCGTCCATGAGCGGGCGCACCCGATCGTAGTTGCCGACCGCGACGGAGAGCTTCAGTTTCGACATTGTCGTTGATCTTTCTGCAGGCGGCGTCATGCCCCCCGAAGGCGGGGCGATAACAGCGCATATGGGCTCGCCACCTTAGCAGCTTGAGCACCCGGCCCGGGCTGGCATCGCGATGCTAATGAATGCCGAGACTTGCGTCAGCCGGCGCCATATCGATGAGCCGCAGCTGCACCCGCTCGGTGCCATTCCAGCGGTCGAGGCACAACGTGCCGACGGCGTGGACCGATTGGCCACGCGCTCGCTCGAGCGCGATCCCAAGCTTTTGTCCGGCGGCGCGAAATGCGATGGCGTTGATGATCGAACCGTCGCCCGCGCGCAATCGCGCCCGCATGTGCGACTGGCCGACCGCTTCGGCATAGACCAAGCTATGCGCGGGAAATGCGATGACCGGCTCGGGGTTACCGGCGCCGAAGGGACCGGCGCGGGCGATCATCGCCACAATGTCGTTGTTCGCAGCAGCAGCAGTTACCGCCCCGTCGATCAGCAACGCATCGTCGCGTCGCGCTGCTTCGACCGTATCCGCCAGCGCCTCCTCGAGATAGGCGCGGAAGGCGTTGAGCTTGTCTTTTCTCAGCGTGACGCCGGCCGCCATCGCATGGCCGCCGCCTTTGATCAGGAGGTCCGTACTTACGGCGTGGCGCACCGCGCGGCCGAGATCGACGCCCGTGATCGATCGGCCGGAGCCTGTGCCGATGCCGCCCGGCTCGAGCGCGATCGCGAAGGAAGGCCGCCCGAACCGTTCCCGCAGCCGTGCGGCGACGAGGCCGACTACGCCCGGATGCCAGCCCTCGGCGGCGGTCACGACGACGGCGCCCTTCTCCTCCGCGCCGAGGGCGGCCATCGCCTCCGCCTCGGCCTGTGCCACGGTCGCGACTTCGATCACTTGGCGCTCGCGGTTGAGGCGGTCGAGTTCGCCGGCGATGCGCGCGCATTCGGATTGATCCTCGTGCATGAGCAGCTCGACGCCAAGCGTGGCTCGACCGATGCGGCCGCCGGCGTTGATGCGCGGGGCTAAGAGAAAGCCGAGATGCCAAGGCTCGGGCGGACCGCCGAGCCGCGCCACATCCATCAAGGCGGTAAGCCCGGGATTATCGCGCCGCCGCAGCGCCAACAGACCTTTGGCGACAAAGGCGCGGTTCAGGCCTGTGAGCGGCACCACGTCGGCGATCGTTCCCAGCGCAACCAGATCGAGATAGCCGAGGAGATCCGGCTCCGGGCGCTCCGGCGTCCAAAATCCGCGCAGGCGAAGTTCGCGGTTGACCGCAACGACGGTCATGAACACGAGACCGACGGCGGCAAGGTGGCCCAGCGACGAGAGATCGTCGAGCCGGTTGGGATTGACCACCGCCAACGCCGGCGGCAGCCGTTCGTCGGCCAGGTGATGGTCGATCACAATCACGTCGAGGCCGAGCTGACGCGCCTCGCGGAGTGGCTCGTGGCTCGTGGTCCCGCAATCGACGGCGACGAGGAGGCTCGCTCCTCGCGCGGCGAGCGCGCGAACCGCCTCCGCATTCGGCCCGTAGCCTTCGAACAGGCGATCGGGAATGTGAATGAGCGGGTGCAGGCCGCAATGGCGCAAGTATCGCCCGAGCACTGCCGCCGAGGTGGCGCCATCGACGTCGTAGTCGCCGAAGATGGCGATCGTTTCCCCGCGAACGATCGCTTCCACCAGCCGGATGGCGGCGGCGCGCATGTCGGCAAGCATATGCGGATCCGGCATCAGCGCCCGCACCGTCGGATGGAGGAAGCCTGTGACCTCGCCCACCTCCACTCCCCGGCCGGCGAGGATGCGCGCCAGCAGCTCCGGCATGTTCTCGTAGCGCTGCGCCATCGCCAGCGCGCGCGCCGCGCCGCGCTCGTCGAGCCGGTCGCGCCAGGCGCGTCCGCAAGCGGACTGCTCCACCCCGAGGAAAAGGCGCCGCTTGGGAAGGGTTTGCGCCGGCAGGGCGATCGTCATCTCAGGCACCGCGAATCGCATCAAAAAAGCTTGCGATATTGAATAAATCCCGAGCGCTCCGCCAGCTTGTCGTAAAGCGCACGCGCGCTCGCATTGGTCTCGTGGGTGAGCCAATAGACGCGGCTCGCGCCCTCGCGGCGCGCTCGCTCTTCCACCCCCGCGATCAGCGCGCGCCCGAGACCACGATGGCGCGCGTTTTCGGCGACGAACAGGTCTTGCAGGTAGCAGTAGTTGCCGACCGTCCAGCACGAGCGGTGGAACAGGTAGTGCGCAATGCCGCAGAGTCGCCCGTCGACATAGGCGCCGAGCGCCTCCATCGGTTCGGCCGGATCGTGCAGGCGCGCCCAGGTCACGCGCGTGGTCTCGTCGGGGATCACGACCTTGTAAAAGGCCTGATAGCCCTTCCACAGCGGCTCCCAGGCGGCGCGCTCGTCCGGCCGCAGCGGGCGGATCTCGACCTTCGGTACGCCCATGCGGCACCGGGCAATTTGGCTATTCGGCTGCGGCGGCGTGAATGCGTAACAGCTCCGGTATAGTCTGCGGCGGCCGGCGGCCGAACCCGCATTCCGTCGCGATCGCGAAGTTCTTCACATATTTTTCCGCCGTTGCGAGCCGGCGGCGCGTTCCGCCCACGCCATCGGTGTAGTGCACCAGGCCGAGACACAGCTGCGTCTCGGGGCGACGCTCGAGCCGGCGCAGCGGCTCGAAATACGCATCGTCGCAGCGATCGCGCGGAACCGGCATGTGGATCAATTGGATGGACCGTCTGATCATGCGCGAGAGGTGGTTGGCGAGAACAACCATATCGCCCATGTCGATCGGCTCGACGACGTGTCGGTGGTTGGAGTCGCCGTAGCAGAAGTGAAACAGCAGCTCGATGTTTGCCGGTACGTGATCGGCGAGCCCAACCAGAATCGTTGCGAATGTTTCGATCATCTCCTTCTTGTTGCGCCCGTAGGCATTAGGCTCGTTGCGCTGCAGCCGCGCGAACACGGCGGAAGCGACGTCGAACTGGATGGCGAGTTGATCGTGCGGAATGGCTTGCGCGAGCCGATCGATCTCACGGCACAGCGCCTCGTTATAAATCGGATCAATCGCACGATGCAGGTCGTCCTGCAGGAATAGCCAGATCACCGAATGCGCCGGCACCAGATCGACTTGGAACCGGCAGCGAGCCGGGATCATTCCCTGCTGCTTCAGATGGGCGAAGTCTCGATAGGAGCGCATCGCGGTGTCTGCGTAGAGGAGATTGTCGAAGCTCACATCCTTTGCCGACGCGCCGGGCTTGAGGCGGTAGCGCGTGCGCGGCGGCGCGGTCGGATGCAGGCGAAACATCTTCTCCGATTTTTCGAACGCTGCATGATTGGCGAATATCGGTTCCAGATGCGCAATCCAATCGCTGCGCTCGCCGGTCTCCCCGTCGGGGATGCGCAGAAGGTGCGGGCCGAGCGCGGCGCTCACCGTCGCGAATACTTCGGTCGCGTTGGCAAGCGGGACGCTGCCGACAAGGTGGATATGGCGAGAGGCCACGTCCTTCACCCGTTCACTCAATCGAGCGGCACCCGAAATTCGGTGGCCAAAGGCGCAAAGTCCATCCATTGCTCGCATCGCGGCATCGCTTGTGCATAAGCCCGCTTCGATTGCGCGCTGGCGGCGCCGGTCTCTTGTTCCTCGATCAGGCTGGTAAGTGCCTGCGCAGCCTGCGCACACACACGCCGCACCGGGGGAACAGTCTGCGGGCAACGGCTGAGCGCTTCTTCCGCCGCCAGCGCATCTTTATTCGAAATCGATGCAGCCGTCGCGCGCGCCCGGGCGAGGAGATAGCTGAACGGGCGGGTATCGAAGCCTTTGCGACGATCCGCCGTCTCCTGTTCGAGCGCGCGTAGGGCCTCGACGTGTTTCTTGATCGCAACGCGAACGGCTTGCGGCTAGCCGCGGCAGGACGCCGCCTCGACGCCCGAGGGAAGCGAAACCGCCAGTACCAGCGCCGCCGCACTAAATCGTGCTGCAGTTCTCCGTTCTCGCCGGGGACGCAGCAGATGATCTTGGACGGCGAACATGTTGCTGTGACCGCAAGCGCCCAGTTGCCTCGCCCACTTGCCGCGGTTGCGATCGACGTGACTGGCCGGGCCGCTCAATCCAAATGAAACTTCTCGAGTTGCCGGTGCTCGGCCCTGATCCACCGCACCGTGCCGGTGATCGAGCGCATCACCACGGTTTCGGTTTCGATCACATCCTTGCGGACCCGCACGCCATCGAGGAGTGCGCCGTCGGTGACGCCCGTCGCGGCGAACAGGCAATCCCCCTTCACCATATCGCCGATCTCGTATTTCTTGCGCGGATCTTTGATGCCCATTTTCTTGGCGCGCTCGCGCTTTTCTTCGGTGTCGAGCACGAGCCGGCATTGCATCTGACCGCCGATGCAGCGTAGCGCCGCCGCGGCCAGTACGCCTTCAGGAGCCCCGCCGATGCCCATATAGATGTCGATACCGGTATCGGCAGCGTCGGCCGTATGGATCACGCCGGCGATATCGCCATCCATGATGAGCCGCACGGCCGCGCCGGTCCTGCGCACGCCGGCAATAAGGTCGGAATGGCGCGGGCGATCGAGAACAAGCGCGGTGATCTCGGCCGGCTCCACGCCCTTGGCTTTGGCCAAAGCGCGGATGTTTTCGTCGGCAGGGGCGTCGAGATCGACAATGCCCCCCGGATAGCCGGGACCGATGGCGATCTTCTCCATGTACACGTCGGGGGCGTTGAGCAGCGTGCCCGCTTCCGCCATGGCCATGGTGGCGATCGCGCCGGGCATGTTCTTGGCGCACAGCGTCGTGCCTTCGAGCGGATCAACCGCGATGTCGACCGCTGGCCCGTTCTTGTTGCCGACGGTCTCGCCGATGAACAGCATGGGCGCCTCGTCGCGCTCGCCCTCGCCGATCACGATCGTCCCGTTGATGGGAAGGTTGTTGAGCTCGCGCCGCATGGCGTTCACCGCCGCCTGGTCGGCCGCCTTCTCGTTGCCGCGCCCGGTCAACCTCGCCGCCGCGACCGCCGCGCGTTCGGTCACCCGCACGATCTCCAGCGTGAGAACGCGTTCTATGGCCAAGTCCGGCTGGATGGTGATCGATGGCACGACTCCGCGTTCCTCTTTCTTCATGCTTTGCCCCTCGCGCCCGTCTCGGCGTTCGTCGTGCCACGCACTTCGCTGCGAAGTGGCAATGGAACGTCCATCCTATCAGTTTTTCTCGATCCGGATGACCTGAGGTTTACCCAGGATCACCTTGTCGCGATCGACTGCGGCAAGCGCCTTGCGCACGGCGTCCTCGGTGGTCGCATAGGTGATCAGGATCACCGGCACCGGTTCGCCCGAGCTGCCGGCGACGTCGCCGCCGTGCGGCGGCTCGCCGCGGTGACGCTGCACGATCGATTCGAGCGAGATGTTCTGCTGCGCCAGCCGCTTGGCAATGGTAGCGGCGGTGCCCGGCTTGTCCACGGCGAGGAGCCGGATGTAGTAGCCGCCTTCGTGACGCTGCATCGGCGCTTTCTTGCTGGTAGCCAACCGCGCCGAAGGACGGCCGAACGGCGCAGTGCGCACCCCACGAGCAATGTCACCGATATCCGATACCACGGCGGACGCCGTCGCCAGACCACCGGCGCCCGGGCCGACCAGCGTAATCGGCGCGATTGCCTCGACATCGATCGTGACCGCGTTTGTCACACCCATCACTTGGGCGATCGCGGTCTCCTTCGGCACCATAGTCGGATGCACGCGCTGCTCTATGCCCTTCTCGGTTTTGAGCGCGACGCCCAGCAACTTCACGCGATAACCGAGCTCGTCGGCCCATTCGAGGTCTTCCGGCGTGATGGAAGCAATGCCTTCCACATAGACGGCGCTTTGATCGACCTTGGTGCCGAAAGCGAGGCTCGCCAAGATCGCGAGCTTCTGTGCCGTGTCGTAGCCCTCGATGTCGAAGGTGGGATCGGCCTCGGCGTAACCGAGCCGCTGCGCTTCCTTGAGGCAGTCGGCGAAGGCGAGCTTCTCCTCTTCCATGCGCGTCAAGATGTAGTTGCAGGTGCCGTTGAGGATTCCATAGATGCGCGCGAGCGAATTCCCCGCCAATCCCTCGCGCAACGCCTTCACGATCGGAATGGCGCCGCCGACCGCAGCCTCGAAGTTGAGTGCCACATGGTTCTTCTCGGCAATGGCCGCCAGCGCGATCCCGTGCCTTGCAAGCAGCGCCTTGTTGGCGGTGACCACCGATTTTTTCGCACCGAGCGCAGCCGCGATCGCCGCCCTGGCCGGATCACCCTCCCCGCCGATCAGCTCCACGAAGACGTCGATCTCGTCGTCGGTCGCGAGCGTCACGGGGTCGGCGACCCAGCGCAGCTTCTTGCGACCGGTATCGCGTTTCTTGCTGCGCGAACGCGCGCTGACCGCGACGACCTCGATCGGACGGCCGCAACGGGCGGCGAGCGCATCGCGCTGGAGTTCGATCAGCCGTGCCACGCACGATCCGACCGTGCCCAAACCGGCAATACCGAGTTTCAAGGGAGCAGGCATCGTCGGCCTGTGTAGAAGCGGAGCGTCTAGCGCCGCTGAGCCAGGGGGACGACGTTGTGCAACTTTTTGGGGCCGGTTTCAAGAAAGCGGCGGATATTGCGCGCGGCCTGGCGAATGCGCTGCTCGTTCTCCACCAGTGCGATACGCACGTATCCTTCGCCATACTCGCCGAAGCCGATGCCGGGAGAGACCGCGACCTCCGCCTTCTCGACCAGGAGCGTGGAAAATTCGACGCTGCCGAGGGTCTGAAACGGCTGCGGAATCGGCGCCCAGGCGAACATCGAGGCGCGCGGAGGAGGAATCTCCCAGCCTGCGCGAGAAAACGATTCCACCAGCACGTCGCGCCGCCGTTTGTAAATCTCGCGCATCTCGCGGATGCAATCGTCGGGACCGTTGAGCGCGGCCGTGGCCGCCACCTGGACCGGCGTGAAGGCGCCATAATCGAGATAAGATTTCACCCGCGCCAGCGCCGCGATGATCCGCTCGTTTCCGACCGCAAATCCGATGCGCCAGCCCGGCATCGAATAGGTCTTCGACATCGAAGTGAACTCGACGGCGACCTCCATCGCACCCGGCACCTGTAGAACCGAGGGCGGCGGATTGTCTTCAAAGTAAACCTCCGCATATGCGAGGTCGGAGAGCACGAACACGCCGTGCTTCTTCGCAAATAAGATCAGCTCCTTGTAGAAGTCGAGATCGGCGACTTCTGCGGTGGGATTGGAGGGATAACAGACGACCACCGCGATCGGTTTGGGAATGGAGCGCACGATCGCGCGCTCGAGCGCCTCGAAGAAGGAAGGCGTCGGCTCCGACGGCACTGCGCGGATGGCACCGCCCGCCATCAGAAAACCAAAGGCATGAATCGGATAGCTGGGATTGGGCACCACGACCACATCGCCCGGTGCCGTGATCGCCTGTGCGACGTTGGCGAAACCTTCCTTCGATCCCAGCGTGGTGACGATCTCCGTTTCCGGATTGAGTCTTACGCCGAAGCGGCGCGCGTAATACGCGGCCTGCGCGCGGCGCAACCCGGCAATTCCCCGCGAGGACGAGTAGCGGTCGGTGCGCGGCTTACCGATCGTCTCCTTGAGCTTCTCGATGACGTGGCCCGGCGCCGGCAGATCGGGATTGCCCATGCCGAGATCGATGATGTCGGCCCCGGCGTTGCGCGCCGTTGCCTTGGCGCGGTTGACTTGTTCGAAAACGTAGGGCGGCAGGCGCCGAATGCGGTAAAATTCGTCCATGGCCCCGGCTCCTTTGGCCTGCGCGCCGACGCTCCGCGAGCAGGCCGGCGCGAGCCTTCTATCACGGCTTGTCGCCCTCGCCAGCGGCCTTGGCGGCTTCCGCAGCACGGTTGCGGGCCGCGGCCAAATCGGTCTCGAGCTTCGTCTGTTCCGCGTCGGTGAGCACCGTCGTCGGACGCGGAGGCGGCAAGTCGTGAACCGCCGGATAGGCTGCCGAAGTTGTGCCACGTTGCGGGGCGCCGTCGGGCAAGCCGCCGAGCGCAGTCGGCAGGTGGTCGGCGACGGTGCTACCGGCCGAGCAGCCGCCGAGAACGCCAGCGCCGGCAATGAGCGCCGCCGCGAGGGCGCGCTTCGCCAGCCACCAGTGGGACTGCCCTACGGACATCATGCCGGTTCAATTTTCGGCCGGATTGCGACCCCGCGCGCCAACCGGCCGTTCCCCCTCTGCAAGCCGAAACTGCTGCCAATTCAAAGAATTGCTGCCAGCTGTAGCGCCGCAATATGACCAAACCAAGGTTAAGCACCAGCCTCGGTTCGCGGGCCAGCGCAGCGGCGAGCCGCTGGTGCGTCTTGCGGCGGTTGCGGCTAGTGTCCATCTGAGCCCCGAAAGGCCGGGCCCACGCCGAACCGTGAATTGAGGCCTTACCGTGAGAGCCCCATCCGAACCGATCAAGAGCGGCTCCGCCGATGCGGAGGAGTTCGCCCGCAACATCGCTCGCATGATGGAAGAGGGCGGGAAGGCCTTGGCCGCCTACCTCAAGCCGCGCGAAGAAGGCCGTCGCGACGATCAATATGCCGAAATCACCGACGTGGTGAAAACCATCGGCCAGGTCGCAGATTACTGGCTGCGCGATCCGCAGCGCGCGCTCGAATTGCAGACGAGCCTAGGCAAGGCTTATCTCGACTTATGGGCCAATGCGGTGAAGCGCATGGCCGGCGAGCAGGTCCAACCGATCGCCGCGCCCGATCCGAGGGACAAGCGCTTTGCCGATCCCGAGTGGTCGACCAATCAGTTCTTCGATTTCCTCAAGCAGGCCTATCTCCTGACGGTGCAATGGGCGAACCGGCTGGTGCGCGACGCCGAGGCGCTCGATCCGCACACCCGGCAGAAAGCAGAGTTCTATATCCGTCAGATCGCCAATGCGATCGCGCCGTCCAATTTCGTATTCACCAATCCCGAGCTCCTGCGCGAAACGCTCGCCTCGAACGCAGGCAATCTTGCGCGCGGCATGCACATGCTCGCCGAGGACATCGCAGCCGGGCGGGGCGACCTCAAGATCCGTCAGTCCCGGTCCGAAATGTTCGAGGTCGGCCGCAATCTCGCGCTCACACCGGGCAAGGTCATTTTCGAAAATGAGCTGATGCAACTCATTCAGTACGCGCCGTCGACGCAAACCGTGCTGAAGCGGCCGCTGCTGATCGTGCCGCCCTGGATCAACAAGTTCTACATCCTCGATCTGACGCCGGAAAAATCCTTCATCAAATGGAGCGTCGATCAGGGCCTCACGGTATTCGCCATCTCCTGGGTCAACCCGGACGCCAAGCTCGCCCAGAAAAGCTTCGAAGATTACATGCGCCAGGGTCCGCTCGCCGCGCTTGACGTCATCGAAAAAGTCACCGGCGAGCGTGAGGCCAATGCGGTTGGGTATTGCGTCGGCGGCACGCTTTTGGCCGTCACGCTCGCCTACATGGCGACCAAACGCGACGAGCGCATTGCCTCGGCCACGCTTTTCGCTGCGCAAGTCGATTTCACCCACGCCGGCGATCTCAAGGTTTTCGTCGATGAAGAGCAGATCGCGGCACGCGAACGGGAGATGAGCGAGCGCGGCTATCTCGAAGGCAAGAAGATGGCGACGGCCTTTAATCTCTTGCGTTCGAACGATCTGATCTGGCCCTACGTGATCAACAATTATCTCAAAGGCAAGGAGCCGGCGCCTTTCGACCTGCTGTACTGGAACTCCGATGCGACGCGAATGCCGGCGGCAAACCACTCCTTTTATCTGCGCAATTGTTATCTGGAGAACCGGCTCAGCAAGGGCGAAATGGTCATCGGCGGCAAGAAGCTCGACCTCAAGAGCATAACCGTTCCGATCTACAATCTGGCCACGCGCGAAGACCACATTGCCCCGGCGCGATCGGTATTGTTGGGCACGAAATTCTTCAGCGGACCGGCGCGCTTCGTGCTGGCGGGCTCAGGGCACATCGCCGGCGTGGTCAATCCCCCCGACAAGATGAAATATCAATATTGGACCGGACCCAAGCCTACGAGCGGCAACCTCGAGAAATGGCTGGCAAAGGCCAAAGAGCACGCAGGGTCCTGGTGGCCGGATTGGGTCGAGTGGCTCAAGGCGCAGGATTCGACCGAGGTCGCGGCGCGCGACCCCGGCGGCGGCAAGCTTCCGCCCCTGGAAGACGCGCCGGGAAGCTATGTTAAAGTCAGGGATTGACGGCCGCCGCGCCGGCTGCGCAAGAGTCTGAGTCAGTTCACAGGGGAGGAGACCGATGCGTCTTAAAATGCTGCTCTCGCTGATTCCGGCCGCCGTTTTGGCCGCTACCCCCGCGCTCGCGCAGGAACTCACGGGCACGCTCAAGAAGATCAAGGATACGGGCGCGATCACGCTCGGACACCGCGAGTCCTCGGTGCCGTTTTCCTATTACGACGATAAGCAGCAGGTCGTGGGCTATGCCATGGATCTGTGCGCCCGCATCGTCGATGGGGTGAAGAATGCGCTCAAGCTCCCCACGCTCGAGACCAAGCTCAACCCGGTCACCTCGGCCACCCGCATCCCGCTGATTGCGAACGGCACGGTCGATCTGGAATGCGGCTCGACCACCAATAACCTCGAGCGGCAGAAGCAGGTCTCCTTCACCATCACCCATTTCGTCACCGCCAACCGTTTCGTATCGAAAAAGTCCGCAAACCTGAAAACGGTTGACGACCTCAAGGGAAAGACGATCGTGTCGACCTCGGGCACCACCAACATCAAGCAGATCACTGAGATCGGCGCACAGAAGGGCCTCAACCTCAACATCCTCGCCGCCAAGGACCACGCCGAGGCGTTCCTGATGGTCGAAACGGGCCGCGCCGCGGCCTTCGTCATGGACGACATCCTGCTCTACAGCCTGGTCGCGGGATCGAAGGCGCCGCAGGATTACGAGATCTCCGCCGACGCGCTTTCAGTCGAGCCCTACGGCATCATGCTCCGCCGCGAAGACGCGCCATTCAAGAAAGTCGTCGATGAGACCATGATCGCCACCTATCGCAGCGGCGCGATCAACGCGATCTATGACAAGTGGTTCCTCAAGCCGATCCCGCCCAGGGGAATCAACCTCAATGTGCCGATGAGCGCCGCCTTCAAGAAGGTGATCGCCAGTCCGACGGATAGCGGTGACCCGGCGGTATACTGAGCGCGTCGACAGCCGATAACGGAGATCAGCGATCGAGGACCTCTGATCGCTGACATCCCGCTGATCGCTAGCTGATACGGGAGTCGGCGTGAACTACCACTGGAACTGGGGCATCTTTTTCGAGACCTCGCCGGATGGGGTTCACACCTATCTCGAAACCCTTCTGCTCGGCACCGGCTGGACGCTCGCAACCGCGCTCAGCGCGTGGTGCCTTGCACTTGTCATGGGATCCCTCGTCGGCGTCATTCGCACGACGCCCAACCCCTGGCTGGTCCGGCTTGGCAACGCCTATGTCGAATTGTTCCGCAATATTCCCCTGCTGGTGCAGATGTTCCTGTGGTACTTCGTGCTGCCGGAGCTGCTGCCGACGGCGGCCGGCGACTGGCTCAAGCAGCTTCCCGACGCCTCGTTCTACACGGCCGTGGTCTCGCTCGGTTTCTATACCTCCGCGCGCGTCGCCGAGCAGGTGCGCGCCGGAATCTTGAGCCTCGCCCGCGGCCAGGGCTGGGCCGCGCTCGCGCTCGGGTTGACCCGGACGCAGGCCTACCTCTACGTGCTGTTACCGATGGCGTACCGCGTCATCCTGCCGCCGCTGACCTCTGAATTTCTCAACATCATCAAGAACAGCGCCGTCGCGCTGACGATCGGTCTCATGGAGCTTACGGCGCGCGCGCGCGCCATGCAGGAATTCACGTTCCAGGTGTTCGAGGCGTTTACCGCCGCAACCGTCATCTACATCGTGATCAACATCGTCGTGACGTTCGGCATGCGCTGGATCGAGCGCCGCACGTCCGTCCCCGGCTTCATCGGCGCCGCACCCGCGGCCGCGGCCACGCACTGAGGCGATCGATGTTTGCCGATTTCGACTTCGACGTCATCATTCGCTCGCTGCCCTACCTCTTTTATGACGGCATGACGTTCACCCTGATGCTCACCGCACTGGCGACCTGCGGTGGCATCATATTCGGTACGCTGTTGGCCATGATGCGGCTGTCCGGCGCTGCCCCGCTCTCATTGCTCGCCGCCGGCTATGTGAACCTGATGCGATCGGTGCCGCTGGTGCTGGTGATCTTCTGGTTCTATTTCCTGGTGCCGTTCATCGGTCAGTGGGTCACCGGCGCGTCGCAACCGATCCAAGTCGGCGCGTTTGCTTCCTCGCTCGTCACCTTCACGCTCTTCGAGGCCGCGTATTTCGCCGAGATTATGCGCGCCGGCATCCAGTCGATCCCGCGCGGCCAAGTCGGCGCCGCACAGGCGCTCGGCATGACCTACCTGCAGACGATGGGCTACATCGTGCTGCCGCAGGCGTTCCGCAACATGCTGCCGGTGCTGCTCACGCAAACGATCGTGCTGTTTCAGGATACGTCCCTGGTCTATGTGCTCTCGATTACCGATTTTCTCGGCGCAGCCTCGAAAGTGGCGCAACGCGACGGGCGCTTGGTGGAGATGTACCTGTTTGCCGCATTGGTCTATTTCGTGATCTCGTTCGTAGCCTCGCTGCTCGTGCGCGGACTGCAGCGGCGGGTTGCGATCATCCGCTGAGGACAGCTCATGATCACGCTCAGCAAAGTCAGCAAGTGGTATCCCAATTTTCAGGTGCTGAAGCAGTGCTCGACGCATGTCGAGAAGGGCGAAGTGGTCGTGGTATGCGGCCCCTCGGGCTCCGGCAAGTCGACGCTCATCAAATGCGTCAATGGACTCGAGCCGTTCCAGGAAGGCTCCATCACCGTCGCCGGCATTTCGGTGAGCGATCCCAAGACCGATTTGCCGAAGCTGCGCGCGCGGATCGGCATGGTGTTTCAACATTTCGAGCTGTTCCCGCATCTGACCGTGATGCGGAATCTCGAATTAGCGCAGATCAAGGTGCTCGGCCGCAAGCAGGATGAAGCGGCGGCAAAAGGCATGCGCCTGCTCGAGCGCGTCGGTTTGACCGCGCATGCCCGCAAATATCCCGGCGAGCTGTCCGGCGGCCAGCAGCAGCGGGTGGCGATCGCGCGCGCGCTTGCCATGGACCCGATCGCCATGCTGTTCGACGAGCCGACCTCCGCTCTGGATCCCGAGATGATCAACGAAGTGCTCGATGTCATGGTCGGGCTCGCCAAGGAGGGCATGACCATGATGGTCGTCACCCACGAAATGGGTTTCGCGCGCCGGGTTGCCCGTCGCGTGGTGTTCATGGACAAAGGCGAGATCGTCGAAGACGCGCCGACGGCCGAATTCTTCGGCAAGCCGCGCAGCGAGCGCGCGCAGGTTTTTCTATCGAAGATCTTGCAGCACTGAGTCCTGCTTTCGCCTCGGTCCGCCGACCCTCAAGGAAACAGCGCCACCTGCTCAAGCCCCAGCGTCTCGGGAAAGCCGAGCATGAGGTTCATGTTCTGCACCGCCTGGCCGGAGGCGCCTTTGGTCAGGTTGTCGAGCGCCGCACAGATGATGGCGCGCCCTTCCACGCGGTCGTTGGTTACGCCGATGAAGGTCATATTTGAGCCGCGCACGTGGCGCGTCTGCGGCACCTCGCCGAATGGCAGCACGTGCACGAACGGCTCCTCCGCGTAAGCTTTCGACAAGATCGCATGCAAGCCGTCGGGCGAAGTCTTGAGGCCTCGCACGTAGATGGTCGAGAAGATTCCACGGTTCATGGGAACGAGGTGCGGCGTGAAGCTGACGACGACCTTGCGCCCCGCGGCTCTTGAAAATTCCTGGTCGAGCTCGGCCATGTGACGGTGATGGCCGACGCCATACGCGTGGAAACCCTCCGCGACCTCCGAGAACAGCATCTCTTCTTTCGCGGCCCGCCCCGCGCCGGTCATGCCCGACTTGGCATCAATGACGATTTCATCGGGATCGATCAGCTTCGCGCTCAAGAGCGGAATGAGCGGTAGCTCCGCGCAGGTCGTGTAGCAGCCGGGATTGGCAACGAGGCGCGCAGCCTTGATCTTGTGGCGGTAAATCTCGGTGAGGCCATAGACCGCCTCCTTTTGCAGGTCCGGCGCGTGATGCTCGTGGCCATACCATTGGGAATAGACCGCAGGGTCGGCGAGACGGAAGTCTGCGGAAAGATCGACCACTTTCGTCTTGGGCGCTGCGGCAAGCAGCGCCTTGATCACGGTCTGCGTGGTCGCGTGCGGCAACGCGCAGAAGGCGAGATCAAGCGCGGCCTTCTTCCAGTCGACGCTATCGACCGCTACGAGTTTCGGAAACGCATAGGGCGAGAATTGCGGAAAGACTTGCCGCATGTGCTGCCCGGCGCGGCGCTCGGCGGTGAGCAGCGCAATCTCGACGCGCGGATGGCGGATGAGCAGCCGCAGCAGCTCCGCGCCGGTGTAGCCGGACGCGCCGAGCACGCCGATCTTGGCTTTTCCCTCTCCCTCTTTGGCCATGAAATATTCCTTCTCGCAGTCCAGCGAGCCGACCGGACGAGGAGAGTGCGGCGCAGGATATCAGGATCAGTGCCGCGGAACCTCATCCGGCGGCACGAGGGACGATCATGCGTGATCGCGGGCCCGTGC
>Ga0306924_10000834_pt1 | contig 26971 bp, 21 predicted proteins | sample sta12Can44000111_FD_203756 | JGI IMG/M metagenome (GOLD analysis project Ga0306924, IMG submission 203756) | Lab enrichment of tropical soil microbial communities from Luquillo Experimental Forest, Puerto Rico - statanox.12C.anox.44.000.111 (v2)... | ecosystem: Environmental > Terrestrial >... | reverse complement strand
GCGCCGATCACCACCGACGAGGCGTACTACGTCGACTGGGCGCGCCACCTCGCGCCGGGGTACCTCGATCACCCGCCGCTCGTGGCGTGGCTCGTCGTCGGTCCGCTGCGGCTCCTCGGGCGCCACGAGCTCGCGGTGCGCTTCCCGTCCCTGCTCCTGCAAGTCGGGACGACGCTGCTCGCCGCCTCGCTCGCGCGCGCCTGGGCCGGAGCGCGCGCGGCGGTGCTCGCGGCGGCGCTGCTGCAGGTCGCGCCCGTGTTCTCGGTCGGCGCGGTGCTCGCGACCCCTGACGCGCCGCTCGCGTTCGCGTGGGTCGGAACGCTGTGGGCGGTCGACCGGGCGCTCCGGCGCGACCGCCGCCTGTTCCTCCTCGCCGGGGCTTTCCTCGGGATGGCGGCGCTCGCGAAGCTCACCGCCGGGCTGCTCGCGGCGGGCGTGCTGGTCGCGCTCCTCGCGACCCCCGACGGGCGCCGCGCGCTCGCGACGCCGTGGCCCTGGCTCGGCGCCGCGCTGGCGCTCCTCCTCGCGTCGCCCATGCTGCTGTGGAACGCCGAGCAGGGCTGGCCGTCGTTCGCGTTCCAGCTGCGGCACGGGCTGTCTGGGCGGTCCTTCTCGTGGGCGCGAATGGCGCAGTCGGTCGGAGCGCAGGCCGCGTACGTCTCCCCGGTGGTGCTCGCGCTCGCCGCCGCCGCGGCGTGGCGCGCCCTCCGATCCGGCCCAGCGCAGGCCCCGGCCCGGCTCGCCGCGGCGCTCACCGCGCTGCCGGTCGCCGCCTTCTTCACGCTCTCGGCGGCGCGCACCCCGGGGGCGCTCCCGCACTGGCCAGCGCCGGCCTGGCTCTCGGCGCTCCTGCTCCTCGCGAGCGCCGGCACGCGGTGGGTGAAGCTCGCCCTGTGGACCGGCGGCGCGGTGGTGGCGGCGCTGCTCCTCGCGTTGGCGCTGCCCATTCCGTGGGCGAGCCCGCTCGACGAGCTGCGCGGCTGGGAGGAGCCGGTGGAGGCGGCGCGCCGCCTCGACCCCGCCGCGCGCCTGGCGACGACGCACTGGATGGCGGTGGGCCACCTCGGGTGGCGCTCGGACGAGCCGCTCGCCTACGTCTCCGATCGGCTCGCCGGACCGACCTTCTACCCGCCGTCGGCACCCGACCCGCGCCCGCTGCTCCTCATCGCGCCAACAGGCCTGGGGCCGGACCGCGCGAAGCTGGAGGAGCTCCTCGGTCCGCTGGAAGAGCGCGGAGAGGTCGCGGCGACCTGGCACGGGCGCGTCGTGCGCCAGTACCGCCTCTACGCACCGCGGGCGCCGGATCCGTAGGGCGGCGGTCCTCTCCTCGGACCGTCCTTGGCGAACGGTTCGGTCGAGGAGGGCTCACGGAAACCGCGTGCGACCTGGTGCCGGGCGTGCATGAGCCGTTGGTGGAAGTGGAGGTGCAGCGGGTTCTCCTCGCCGCGTCGGGGCGCTGCGACGCCAGGCGTCGCTTCGAAAAAGGTCAACACTCGGAGTTGATGCCTGATAGCGTACTCGATGCAGGCAGCGCCCCGATGCGCACCGCTGGGGAGGCGCCCATCCGCAGAGGCGCGACACACTTCACACCGAGGACATGATGCGCACCGAAAAGATTGGAATCCGCACGGCCCTGCTGTTTGCGATCATCGCCACGTCAGGATGCGCAGGCACCCACGTCAGCAAGTTCTCGTACCAGAGCGACGCGTACAAGGTGAACGTTCCGGTCAAGGACGAGGGTTGCTACGACGCCTCCGTCCTGCTGAGCTCCGACGCGGCCAGAACGCGCGACGTCGCGAACAAGGTCGTCGTCGCCCTGGATTCCACCATCACGGAGTCGACCGAAATGTCGATCCAAGCGCAGCGGAATCGGCACTTGGGTGTGTTCGTCGGGAGCGGCGGCGAGGAGCTCGCGGTCGCGTGGAAGGCGGTCGACGGCGGCAAGACCTTCGTCACCGCCACGACCAAGACGGGCTTCGTGGGCGGTGCGGGCCAGAAGGCCTGGTCCTGTGAGATCGTCGACAAGATGGTCGAGTTGGCCTCTAGGTAGCGCTCCCGAAGGCTTTCTCCCCGGTTTCGGGGGGAGAGCTTTCGTCGTGAGAGGGTCATGGCCTCCGTCGTTTCGCGCGGCGGAGGGGATCCTTGAGAGGAGGCTCTCGTGAGCCGGTGGCCTTTGCTCGTGTGCGTCGTCTCGCTGGCGTCGTGCGCGACGAGCACCAGGGTGGACGCGTTGAACGGCGGCTCTTCGGCCAGGGATGGCGACTGCGAGATCACGTTCTTCAAGGACGCGAAGCCGAGCGTTCCTTTCGAGACCCTCGGGAGGATCGAATCCCACATCGCGAAGAACTTCTTCTTCGGTGGGAAGGCGAAGCTCGAGGACGAGGGCTACAACGAGTTGAGAGCGAAAGCCTGCGGCATCGGCGGGAATGCCGTCGTGATCGATGACCACATCCAGACGTCCGCGAGCGAGATGACGCATCTGCACATCTGGGCGACGGTCATCAGACTTCCCGGCGCGCGCTAGTGGCGTTCACGCTCAGGCCGGTGCGATTGTCGCCGCGAGGCGGCGCTCCGCTCAGGGCGAACGAGGGCACGCATCACCGCGCAGTCGTCGAGTACCCCCGCAGCTCCACCGCCAGCATCGGCTCGAAGAGCATGGACGGATCGCGCTCGAGCCAGCTCCGCGCCACCACGCACGGCGGCAGGTAGCCGGGGATGTGCTCCCAGCGCGCGACCGGCGCGACGCGCGCGGCGAGCGGCTGCGGCAGCCGCGCGAGCGCGCCCCGCGCCAGGATGACCACGCCACCCGACTCGAGGGTCGAGGCGAGGTCTGCGCGCTCGACGCGGTGGACGGGACGCCCTGCGCCGAGCGTGAAGATCCCGGGGACGTAGTCGTAGACGTGGAGGTCCCGCCCGCGCAGGGCCACGATCGCGTCGCGCGGGATGACGGGCGGGTTCACGGCGGGGATGGCGAAGGCGAGCAGCAGCGCCAGCCCGGTGCCGGCGCCGGCGGCCGCCGCCGCGAGCCGCTCGCGCGCGCACAGCACCGCCGCGGCGCCGAACGCGACCGCGGCCGGGGCGAGCGCCGCGACCGCCACCGGCGCGAGCGGCCACCGCAGCGTCGCCAGCGTGACCGCCGCCAGGGCGGCGAGCAGCGCGGCCGTGCCGAGGCGCGCCCATCGCGGCGGCGCCGCCCGCGCGGCGAGGAGCGCCGCCGCCGGCGCGCAGCCGAGGCCGTAGTGTGGCCACTTGAGGGACGGGATGGTGAAGACGCCCAGCACCGCCGCCATCCAGACCAGCGGCAGCAGCGAGCCGGGCTCGCGCCAGGTGCGGAGCGCCCGCGGGAGCGCCGCCAGGACGAGCAGCGTCCACGGCAGGAGCAACACGAGCCACCCGCCGAGGAGGGTCATCTCGCCGCCGAGCGTCCAGGGGTGCCGGAAACGGTCGAAGTTCTGCTCCACGACGAAGAACTCGTAGAAGCGGCGTCCGTGGACGGCGAAGCTCGTCAGGTACCAGGGGAGCCCGATGAGCGCGCCGAGCGCGAACGCACCCGCCGTGTACCGGCCGACGAGGAGGCGCGGCCGGCGCAGCGCCACGTACCCGCCGGCGAGGAAGAGCACGATCACCGCCCCGACCGGCCCCTTCAGCATGAAGGCGGTGCCGGCGCCGGCGCCCGCCCAGAGGAGCTGCGCCGGCCGATCCTCCTCGCACGCTCGCCACGCGCCGTAGGCGGCGGCGGTGAAGGCGAGGGCCATGGGCGCGTCCATCATCGCCAGCCGGCCGAACTTCACCCACCCGAAGGCGCTCCCGACGAGCAGCGTCGCGAGGAGCTCCGCGTGCTCTCCGTACATGCGTCGGGCGAGCGCGCCGGTGAGCAGCGCCGCCGCGATGGCGCACAGCGCGGCCGGGAGGCGCCCGCCGAAGAAGCCGCGGCCGAACGCGCCGTAGGCGACGCGCTCGGCCCAGTACAGGAGCGGCGGCTTGAACCACTTCGGCTGGCCGTCGAGGGTCGGCGTGAGCCACGCGCCGTTCGCGTCCATCTCGGCGCTGATGCCGAGGTAGTACGACTCGTCGGGGTGCGTGCCCGACGACGAGCTGCCGAGCGCGGGCAGATAGAGGAGCGCCAGGAACCCGAGCGCCGCGAGGCGGATCTTCATCGAGCTGGCATCCATACCGCAGGAGGCGCGGCGGCGTCAGGGCCTCACATCGTCGCGACGGCTTGATGTCGTAGGAGGTGCGACAAGGGGTCGCGCCACGGAAAGTCGTGCGATGTCGCCGAGGACGACCAGCTCGTTTCGTGACGGCTAGGCCGGAAGGAGGGTATTCTACGCACCGTCAAGCTGGCGCGCTGCCCGGGGGGGCCGCCCATGCGTTCGTCGCTGATCGACGACGGAGACGTGAGCGGAGTCCCGCCGCGCGGGACCGGGTGGGTCGCCGATGCCCTCGCCGCGGCCTACGCCTGCGCGTGGAGCTGGGACGAAGAGCCCGGCCGCCTGGAGTGGGAGGGTGCGCCCGCCGAGCTGCTCGACGAGGTCCCGGAGACGCTCACGGCGCTCGAGGCGCTCGTCCACGAGGACGACCGCGCGCCACGGCGGGCCGCCATCGTCCGCGCCGTGGAGCGGGGAGAGCCGTGGACGTGCGCGTTCCGTCTGGCGGGCCGCGACGGCCGCTGGATCGAGGAGCGCGGCCGGGGCTTCACCGGTCCGGCGGGGAAGGCGCGGGCCACCGCGCTGCTCGTGGACGTCACGCGGCAGCGGGAGGCGGAAGCGGCGCTCGACCTGCGGTTCCGCCGCGAGGCGCGCGAGCGCCACGAGGCGCAGGTCGCGACCGGCACCGCCGAGGCGGCGCTGCGCGCGCTGGCGCGCTCGGAGGCCTTCCTCGAGTCGATCTTCGCGTCCATGGCGGACGGCGTGGTGCTCTTCGCGCCCGACGGCCGCATCACCCGCATCAACCCGACCGCGGCGCAGATGCTCGGGTTCGGTGAGGCCGAAGCCAGGATGACGAGCGCCGAGCGCATGGGACAGGTGCGCCTGCTCGACGCCGATGGCAAGGCGGTGCCCCACGATCGCCTGCCGGTGGTGGCCGCGCTGCGCGGCGAGTCGGCGCGCGGTCAGACCTACTGCCTCGACCTCACCGACGGCCGTAAGGTCTGGGCGGTGTGCGGCGCCGCGCCCATTCACGGCCCGGACGGCGCCATCGCGGGTGCCGTCCTCACGCTCGGCGACGTGACCCGCCTCCGCGAGGTCCACGAGCAGCGCGAGGACCTGTCGCGCATGATCTCGCACGACCTGCGCACGCCGCTCGGCGTCATCCTGGCCCAGGCCAAGCTCATCGGCCGCCGCGCGGAGTGCCCCGACGCGATCCGGGCGCGCGCCGACGCCATCGTCACGAGCGCCCAGCGCATGACGGCCATGCTGAACGACCTCGTGGAGTCGGCCCTCCTCGAGGCGGGAAAGCTCCGCCTCGACCTCGAGCCGGTCGACCTCGCCGCCATGGCGCGCGACCTGCGCGGGCGCCTGGCGGCCGCCTACGACGGCGACCGCATCCGGATCGACGCCGCGACGGACGTCCCGAAGGTGAGCGCCGACCCGGCGCGCCTCGAGCGCGTGCTCGTCAACCTGTTCACGAACGCGCTCAAGTACTCCGAGGCCGGCTCGGAGGTGGTGGTGCGCGTGACCGGTCAGGGGGGCGAGGCGATCGTGGAGGTGGAGGACCGCGGTCCCGGCATCGACCCGGGCGACCTGCCGCACCTCTTCGAGCGCTACTTCCGCGCGCTCGGCCACCGGCGCCACGACGGCATGGGGCTCGGCCTCTACACGGCGCGTTGCCTGGTGGAGGCGCACGGCGGGACGATCGCCGTGACCAGCGAGCCCGGGCGCGGCAGCGTCTTCCGCGTGCGCCTGCCGGTTTGAGACGAGTGTGTGTGCCCGTCGCGCCTGGCACCGCGCGCGCGGCTGGGTTACACAGCGCGGGTGGGCAAGCCCGGCGCGAACGATCCTTGCTGGTGCGGCAGCGGTCTCAAGTACAAGCGATGCCACCGCGAGGCGGACGAGGCGGGCGCCGGTGGGCCGCTCTCCCGCCCGGGCGCGGTTCGCCCGGGCGTCGTCTCGCCCCGGCGGGCGGTGCCGCCCGAGATCCCGCGACCCAGCTACGCGGTGACGGGCCGGCCGCGGTCGGCGCCGCGCCTCGCCGATCCGCAGCTCCGCCTCGAGAAGATCCGGCGCGCCTGCCGGGCCGCGGCCGAGGTGCTGGCGGAAGGGGCGCGGGCCATCCGGCCCGGCATCACGACCGACGCGATCGACGGCATCGTCCACCAGGCCTACATCGCGCGCGGCGGCTACCCGAGCACCCTCAACTACCACGGGTTTCCGAAGTCGCTCTGCACCTCGGTGAACGAGGTCATCCTGCACGGCATCCCCGACTCGCGGCCGCTGGAGGACGGCGACATCGTGAACCTCGACGTCACGATCTACCTCGACGGCATGCACGGCGACTGCTCGGCGACTTACGGGGTCGGGAAGATCGACGAGGCGTCGCAGCGGTTGCTCCGGGTGACGCGCGAGTGCCTCGAGCTCGGGATCTCGGCGGTGCGGCCGGGGCGGCCCATCTCCGACGTCGGCAAGGCGATCGAGAAGCACGCCTCCGCCCACGGCTACGGCGTCGTGCGCGCCTTCTGCGGCCACGGTATCGGCGAGGACTTCCACATGGAGCCGCAGGTGCTCCACTACTACGAGCCGCGCGCGCGCACCCCGATGGAGGAAGGGATGGTCTTCACCATCGAGCCGATGCTCACCAGGGGCCGGCCCGAGCACGTCGTGTGGCCGGACGGCTGGACGGCCTCGACCGCCGACGGCCAGCGCGCCGCGCAGTTCGAGCACACCCTCGTCGTGACGCGCGACGGGGCCGACATCCTGACCGTGGCGCCGGCCGAGCCAGTGGTCGCGCAGGTCCGCTGACGACGCGTCCGGGGCCTCGACTACGCGTCGGGGTCCTCATCGAGGTCGGGGTTTCCGCAAGCGCGCGCCACGCGCGACAGGAGCTGCTCGATCCCGAACGGCTTCATCAGCACGTCGCTCAGCGTGAACGGTCCGCGAAGACCCTGGGCGAGGCCGGTCATCAGCACGACCGGCGGATGCGCCTCCGCGTGGTCGAGCGCCTTGAGCAGCTCCGCCGCGCTCATCGTGGGCAGCACCAGGTCGAGCAAGATGGCGTCCGGCGCGGGCGCGCGGCGCAGGAGATCGAGGGCGGTCTCGCCGTCGAGCGCCGTCTGGACCTCGTAGCCGGTGTAGCGGAGGACGTCCGCGATGCTCTCGCACAGCTCCCGGTCGTCCTCGACGACGAGCAGGCGGTAACCGTTCTGGACGGCGCTCATATCCCTCCGATTCCTGCTCAGGTGGATACGAGGGTTGACGCACCATGGGGCCGAACGTGGCGGGCGGTCGAGCGATCGCCCCGAAAAAGCGCTCTCGCTCGGCCGGCCCCACTCTTCAGTGGCGCCCCGTCCGGAGCCACAGCTCGACCTGGCCGGCGACGAACGGGACCGCGGCGTCGACGCGCAGGACGCGCGGGCCGAGCGAGAAGCTCTCGAAGCCGTGCCGCGAAAGCGCGTCCGCCTCGTAGGGCGTCCACCCGCCCTCCGGCCCCACGGCCACGACCGCACGCGGCGCGCGCGGCGCGAGGTCCTCGATCGGCGCGGCCGCCGCGGGGTGCGCGAGCAGCCGCTGCGCCCCCGGGAACGCGGCCTCCAGCTCGTCCTCGACGAAGGGCTTGAAGAACCGGCGCACCTGCACGTCCGGCGCGACGGTGTCGCGGCCCTGCTCGAGCCCGAGGCGCAGCTCGGCCTCGAGCGCGCCAGGGGCGAGCAGCGGAGAGCCGAAGTAGCTCTTCTCGACGCGCCAGCTGCCGAGGAGCACCACGCGACCGACGCCCATGGCGGCGGTGGCGTGGAGCACCTTGCGCAGGATCTTGGGGCGGGGCAGCGCCAGGAGCAGGTCGACCGGGGCGCGCGGCGGGGGCGGGCGGTCGAGGACGACCTTCAGCGTGACGGCGCCGGGAGCCAGGGCCAGGACCTCGCCGGTCCCGAGGAGCCCACCCACGGCGCCCACCTGGAGGCGCTCGCCGGGCGCGGGGCGCAGCACCTCGAGGACGTGCGCGGCGCGCCGCCCCTCGAGCCGCACCTCGCCGCCGGGGCCGATCTCGGCCGGATCGAGGAGGATGAGGTTCACGGCGGGCAGCCTACCTCGCGGGCGTGCCGCGCGGCAGCTCAGCGGCGCACGTGCCGGAGCCGCTGGGACTCGCGGTACGGGAAGATGTCGACGATGTCGCCGGCGCGGTGCCGCGCCTGCATGCGCCGCCAGAAGTCGGCGGTGAGGATCTCGCCGTGGGCGGCCACGAACGCGCCGCGCAGCCGCTCGGGGAGGCCGAGGAAGGCGAGGAACTCCTCCGGGAAGACGTCGTCCTCGCCGACGTAGAAGGTGGGCTCGCCCGCCCAGGCGTCCTCGTCGTCGCGCGGCCTGGGCAGGTCGCGGAAGTTGCACTCGGTGACCAGGCACAGCTCGTCGTAGTCGTAGAAGATGACGCGCCCGGTGCGGGTGACGCCGAAGTTCTTGAGCAGCAGGTCGCCCGGGAAGGTGTTCGTCGCGGCGAGGTCGCGCAGCGCCTGGCCGTAGTCGAGCAGCGCGTCGCGCGCGGTCCACTCGTCGCGCTCGCGGATGAACAGGTTGAGCGGGCTCACACGGCGCTCGGCGTAGAGGTGGCGGATGAGGACGCGCTCCCCCTCCGACCGCACCGTCTCGCCCGACTCGGCCAGGAGCTCCGCCAGCAGCTCCGGCGCGAAGCGGTCGCGGTCGAACACGAGGTGCTCGAACTCCTGCGCGTCGACGAGCCGGCCGGCGCGATCGTGCCGGAAGACGAGCGCGTACTTCTGCATCACCTCCTGGCGCGTGACGTCCTTGGGCGGCGCGAAGCGGTCGCGGATGACCTTGAACACGACGTCGAGCGAGGGGAGGGTGAAGACGATCATGACCATCCCGCGATCGCCGCGCGCAGGCTCGAACCGGTCGGTCGTGCGCGCCAGGTGCGTCACGAGCTCGCGGTAGAGGACGGTCTTCCCGTGCTTGTTGTGGCCGATGGCGATGTACAGCTCGGAGAGCGGCTTCTGCGGGAGGATCGACTTCAGGAACGCGATCACCTCGCTCGGGCGCTCCGCGTCGACGTGGAAGTAGGAGCGGGTGAAGCTGAAGACGATGCTGGCCTCCTGCGCGCTGAGCAGCACCGCGTCGAGGAAGACGCCCCCCTCGTCGTGGAGCAGCGCGAGCACGACGGGCGAGACGGACGTGCCGCGGCGGATGCGGCCCACGAGGTAGGCGCCCTTCCCGCGGAAGAAGATCGGGTTCAGGATCTCGATCGCTTCCACGGGCTGGGGGTCGTCGGCGGCGCGCAGGTGCGCGTCGAGCTCCGCGGCCGCGAGTCGCGCGTCGGACGACACGTCGCGAAACGGCACCGCGAAGGCGTGGTCGGCGAGGACGGCGCGCACGAGGTCCTCGCTCGCGCCGCGCGCCGGGTAGGCGGTGTAGACGCAGGGTCCGCCGAGCGCGGGCCGCGTCTCGATGTCGGTATTCACGAACTCGGCGCGCGGGTTCACGCCCACCGTCCCGAAGAGCCGGCGCGTCACGGAGTTGAAGAACGTCTTGGCCAGCTCCGGGTCCGGGCGATCCGCGAGGTCGTGCTCGAACTCCGATTTCATCCGCTCCCGGAGCCGCGGGTCGGCCGCCGCGTCGCCGAGGACGCCTCGCAGCTCGCTCACGGCGCGCGCGATGGCGCGCGGCCGGAGCTCGAGCCGCTCCAGCGCGTCCGCCTGCGCGCCGCGCCAGTCGCGCGCCTCGAAGCGCAGCCTCGCGCGCCGGGTGATGTGCTTGAACTCGACCTGGTACGACGCGAACGACTCCCGCACCGAGGCAGCGCCCCACCGCGCCAGCTCGATCCGGGACTCGTGCAGCATCGACGGGGTCAGAGGGTCGTCCAAAACGCCCGTCCCTTCGCCGAGTCGAGCGATCCGCGTCGCATCGCTTCGTTGCTCCTCCCTCGCATAGCCTCCGGCTATGCTCGGTCGTCGCGCCTCGCCGGGCACCCGCGCCGCGCTCCGATCATGCGCGGCGTGGGTGTCGCGTCTCGCTCGCCTGGCTCGGTCCCGGGCATTTTGAACAACCCTGTCAGGGCCTGCGAGGGGATCCTCAGCGCGGCGCCCGCCGCTGGCACGCCGCGAGCTCTCGCGCGAGCGATTTCAGCTCGAGGTCCCAGCCCAGCGGATGGATGGGATCGATCGCCGGGAGCTGCCCGTACGGGGTGAAGAGGATGGCACCCGAGTAACCCTCCGGACCGGCCAATCCGTCCAGGAACCCGAGCGGATCCTCCAGGTCGATCCCGATCATGTAGAAGAGGCGCCGCAAGTAGCGCGACCGCTCGGGGCGGCACCGGTCGGGGCCCCTCGCCGGCTCGGCTGCGGGCTCCTGCCGCGCCGCGACGGCGAGCAGCTCGGGGGGCGGCGGCACGCGCGAGCCTGCCCGGTAGACGCCGAACGTACCGACCCCGGGTCCGAGCGGGCCACCTTCGACGCGGATGAAGCCCTCCGGGGTGCGCACCTCCGATGCGTTGGGGCGCGCCGGCAAGATCTCGACCGCGGCGCGATCGGCGCGCACGGTGCCGGCGGGAGCCTGCTGGGCGGCCGCCGGAAGCGCGATCGCGATCAGGGCGACAGCGAGGGAACGCATGGCGACACCTCCGCCCCGCAAGGTGCGGCCGCGCCTGCGCGGCGGCGAGCCCCCAGGCAGGCGGGCGTGCGGGCGCCAGAGGGGTGTGTTTGCCGTCGCTTCGGGTTCACCGTGGGTCAGGCATCGGGAGCGGAGGCGAGCGGCCCCGTTCGCCAGCCGAGCCGGATCGACAGGACGCGGGTCGAGAAGGCGACGGCGATGCCCACCGCCGCGGCGGGGTGGGGATCGAGGTGGGCCCCGGCGACGCACGCCAGGAACGCGCCACACCCGGCGACCGAAGACAGGGCGTACCACTCGCCCGGCTTGAAGATGAGCGGCTCCTCGCCGGTGAGCAGATCGCGCACCAGGCCGCCGCCGACGGCGTTGATGGTGCCGAGGAGCAGCGCGGTCGCGATGGGCAGGCTGGCCGCGAGCGCCTTCTCCGCTCCGACCACGCCGTAGATGCCCAGCCCGAGCGCGTCCACCAGCAGGATGACGAGCCGGAGCCGTTGGAGCCGGTGGAGCTGGCCGCGCAGCACTGCCACCGCCCCCGTTCCCAGCAGGACCGCGGACAGGTAGCGCCCGTCGGTCAAGAGCACCGGAGTCCCGCGCTGGAGGAGGATGTCGCGCAGCAGGCCACCCGCGAGCGCCGTCACGAGCGCGAGCACCGTCGCGCCGACGAGGTCGTAGCCCTTGCGGACGCCCGCCAGCGCGCCGGTGATGGCGAACAGGAAGATGGCCGCCAGGTCGAATCCGACCGCGGTCTGGAACGGATGCTCGAGCATGAGGAACGCTGCGCGACCTCGTCTATCAGAAGCGGCCGCGCCCAGGCGGGAACGCCGCCGTGATCCGGTGAGCTTACACGGAGCGAAGTCCCTTTAATCCCAGGGGAAGCTGGGGCATCGAGCGCTCGCGCCCGACCGCGGCGAGAGCTCCAGAAAAGAGAAGGGCCCCCGCCGCAGCGGGGGCCCTCCCGACGGCGGGGACCGGCCCCGCCTCGACAGCCCGGCGATCTACTTCTTCTTCTTGGGGGCGGCGGCGGGCTCGGCCGCGGGGGCAGCGGCGCGGGTGCCGCGCTCGTCCATGCTGCTGAAGAACGCCGTCTTCTGGACGGAGCCACCATCAGCCTTCATGGCGTGGCAGACCGCGCAGAAGACGTCCATGTCCTTGCCGCCCTTGGTGTCGACGCGCAGGTACTTGTAGTTGGGGTTCGACGGGTGCGGGTCGTGGCACCCGATGCACTCGAACCGGCCGTCGCGCATCAGCTCGGCCGGCACCTTCGCGACCTTCGCGTTCACCTGCGCGATGCCGAACGGGTGGCTGGAGTGCTGCGAGACGGGGGCGAAGCCCTGGCCGCCCTTGTCCGAATCCTGGTGGCAGGCGAGGCAGAGGCCGGTGCTGCCCCCATACGGCTGCTTCGTCTTCGGGTTGAGGTACTTGGTGTTGGGCTGGACGGCGAAGATGAGCTCGCCCTTGGCGGCGTGGAGCGAGTGGCAGCCGCCGCAACCGACGGCGTCGTGACCACCGGCGGCGAAGGCCGCGGCGGGCGCGAGGGTGACGAGGGCGATGGCGAGCTTGCGGACGGCGAACATTGGATCTTCCTCCCCAGGGACCGTCGCGGGACGGCCCAACGTTGGCGCGCACTGTACGGGCGAGCGGGCGACCGTTTCCTTGACTTGCGACAAAGAGGGGCCCCATCCGTGGCGCGCAGGTGTCGCTGCGGATAGGCTCGGCCCCCCGTGACAGCTCGCCCCATCGCCGTGCTGCTCGACCTCGACGGTACCCTCGTCGACACCGTCCCCTTCATCCTCCAGTCCGTGCGCGCCGCCTTCGAGGGGCGCTCCCGCCGGCCGAGCGAGGAGGAGTGGATCGCCGGCATCGGCAAGCCGCTGCGGGTGCAGCTGGCTCCGTACGCCGAGGGCACGGCCGACCTCGACGCGCTGCTGGCGCGCTACCGCGCCTACCAGCGTGAACACCACGATCGCATGACGCGGCCGTTCCCAGGCGCGGTCGAGGCGGTGCGCGCGGTGTCGACGGCCGGCTACCCCGTGGGCGTCGTGACGGGCAAGCTCGCCGACACCGCGACCCGAGCGCTCTCGCTGGTCGGGCTCGCTCCGTACGTCCAGGTCCTCGTCGCCGCCGACAGCTGCCCCCGGCACAAGCCGGATCCGGAGCCGGTGCTGCTCGCGCTGGCGCGGCTCGGCCGCAGGGCGGACGAGGCGCTCTTCCTCGGGGACTCCCCGGTCGATCTCCAGGCCGGCCATGCGGCCGGGGTGACGACCGTCGCCGCGCTGTGGGGCGCAGCCTCGCGCGAGGCGCTCGTCGCGCTGCACCCGGCGCACCTGCTCGACGACATCGCGGGGCTGCCCGCGCTCGTGGCGCGGATCGCTGCCGGGGCCGCGGCGTGAGCGCGCCGCTGCCGATCCGGATCGTCCTGCTGCGGCCACGCAGCGCCGAGAACGTCGGAGCGGTCGCGCGCGCCATGAAGAACTTCGGCCTCGCGGACTGGGCGCTCGTCGCGTCGGCGATGGGAGATCTCGGGCCCGCGCGGCGGATGGCCGTGCACGCCGGCGACGTGCTGGAGGACGCGCGTCGTTGCGACACCCTGGCCGAGGCCGTCGCGGACTGCGCCTGGGTGGTCGGGACGACGCCGCGGCGCGTGCCGGGGCGCCGCCACCTCGGGCCGGCCGACCTGGCCCGGGAGGCGCTCGCGCGCGCTCCCGCTCGCACGGCCATCGTGTTCGGAGACGAGCGCAGCGGGCTCAGCAACGCCGATGCGCTCCGGTGCCACGACCTGTCCGCCATCCCGGCCGACGCGGCGCAGCCCTCGCTCAACCTCGCGCAGGCGGCGCTCCTCTACTGCTGGTCCTTGCGCGAGGCGGCGCTCTCCGCGGCGCCGCACGCGGCAGCCCCCCGCGCCGCGGCTGCCACCGACTCGGAGCTCGCCCTCGTGGAGGACCGCCTGCGTGGCGTCCTGCGCGGCGGGGGCTTCCTCGCCGGTCCGGAGCGGCACGCGGTGCGCGATCTCGCCGGCACGCTCCGCCGGGCGCGCCTGTCCCGCCGCGAGGCGCGGCTCTGGATCGCGGCGCTGTCGCGGATCTCCCACTCGCTCGGCCGATGAGCTGATCGGAGGGCCAGGTGGGCGCCCGCTCCTCGCGCCCGGCGTTGCGGTTGTTGCGGGGCGACCCCAGCCGCAGCTTAGGCGCGACGGCGCGACGGGGCGTGTGCAGGGACGGAACGACGGGTCGCCCGCCCGACCGCGGCGCGGACGGTGCCCTTCCTGAGCATTCGAGGGCGACATCCGGCGCCGCGGTCGTCTTCTGCGAGGGCCGCCGCCGCATGGTGCGGTCGGCGAGGCATGGAGAGGTGACCACATGAAGCTCAGGTACACGATGATCCTGGCAGGTGCGCTGGCGCTCGCTGGCGCGTCGGGTGCTCTGGCGCAGAGCGGCACCGGGAGCTCGGGCACGAGCGGGACGGGCAGCGGGACGGGCACGAGCGGCACGGGAACGAGCGGCACGGGAACGAGCGGCACGGGAACGAGCGGCACGGGAACGAGCGGCACGGGAACGAGCGGGCCGGGTGGTGCCAGCTCCGGTACGAGCTTGAGCCCTTCGCCCAGTGGGATGGGCTCGGGCTCCACGACCGGCAGCGACACGAGCGGCGGTACGTCCGGCGGCACCGGCACTTCGGGGTCGAGCGGCTCGACGGGCTCCGGGACGAGCGGCGGCTCCACGGGGTCGGGATCGAGCGGCGGTTCCATGCAGTCGGACGCCGGGCAATAGCGGCGCCGTGGCGGACCGAGAGCGGGGACGTCCGCGCTCTCGGTCCGTTCCGTCTCCCCGGCTGAAAGCTCCCGGGACTATGCGGACGGGCAGCCCTCGCTGATCTCCGGCAGCACCTCGTAGACGGATGCGTGGAGGTGCGAGGCGGGTTCGATCTCCGGTGAGGTGGGGACGCGGTAGCTGGCGCGCTCGCGGAGGCCGGAGCGCGGCGTGTACAGGCGGCCCGGGTCGCCGGCGAGCACGAGCTTGCCGCGTCCGGCGAGCTCGCCCATCCACCGCATCGCCCCCTCGGCCAGCGCGCGCTCGTAGAACACGTCGCCGGCGAGGACGACCTGCACGTCCGGCAGGGGATCTCCCAGCACGTCGCCCTGGCGCCAGCCGACGGTCACGCCATTCAGGACGGCGTTGAGCTGCAGCGCGACCCGTCCGAACGGATCCCGATCGCAAGCCTCCACGCGCGCCGCCCCCGCGCGGGCGGCGGCGATCGCCACGAGACCGCTGCCGGAGCCGAAGTCGAGCACCGTCCGCGCCCGGACGAGCTCGGGGTGATCGAGCACGTGGCGCGCCAGCGCCTGTCCGCCGGGCCACGCGAACGCCCAGAAGGGCGCCGGATCCCAGCCGTCGAGCTCGGCCTGCGTCGCGTGCCAGAGCGGCGTCAGCTCCGAGGCCTGGTAGGTGACGAGCTCCGGGACGATCGGCACGGCTGCTGGCCGCGTGCGAGCGCGGATGAACGCGGAGAGCTCCGGCTGAAGAGGCGCGGTCGTCATGCCGCTCCCTCGTAAGCGAGGGAGCTCGCGATGTCACTTCGCAGCGGGGGCGGCCTGCAGATCGGCGATCGCCTGTTGCGCCTGGGCCGCCTGCGGGCTGCGCGGATCGACCTCGACGACGTGCCGCCACGCCGCGATCGCCTTCTCCCGGTCCTTGAGGTCAAAGGCGTAGACGACCCCCAGGTTGTACGAGCTCTGCGTGTGGCGCGGGTCGATCTGGCTCGCCTTCTTGAAGTTCGCCACGGCCTTGTCGAACGCGCCGAGCTCCCGGTACATGACGCCCTGGTCCGTGAGGACGTCGGGGTTGTTGGGCGAGAGCTCGAGCGCGCGGGCGTAGGCGTCGATCGCCTTCTGCCGCTGCTTGGTGTCGAAGTAGTCGTTGCCGAGCGCGATCCAGCCCTGCACGTTCTTCGGGTCCTGCGCCACGAGCTGCTCCTCGCTCGCGATCCGGCGCTGGACGTCGGCGCCGCCCGGGGCCGGCATCGGCAGCGCGGGGGCCGCCCCCATGCCGCCGCCCGCGCCGCCGGCGGGCATCGGCGGCGGAGGCGGCTCCCGGTCGGTGCGCTTGCAGGCGGTGACGGCGAGGGCGACGGTGAGCGCGAAGGGCGCGAGGCGCAGCAGGTGACGGTTCAAGGTGGGCCTCCTCTGGCGCCGGTCGGCGGCGCGGGGCGGTGATTCTCGCATGCAACGCGCCGCGGCCGGGAGGTCATGTGAGCGCAGGCCCTGCCCCCCGGACGCTTCGCGCTTCGAGCCCTCGCGACTACGCCTTCTTCTCGTCCCGGCGCTCCTCGATCTCCTTCGAGAGCGTCTCGAGGAGCCGATCGGCGGCCGGCGGGCCCTTCTCGCCGGAGCCCTCGCCCTCGGCGCGACGGCCGGTGAGGTGCGCCTCGCCGGGCGCCCAGCCCGGCTGGACGGTGGCGGCGACCTCCTCGGCGGAGCTGCGGAAGACCTTCACGACCGGGCGCAGGGCCGCCGAGAGGGCCAGGTAGAAGCCCACGAAGGGGAGGAACATCAGGAAGGCAGCGCCCATGATGGGCGCGACCACGAACGCGAGCAGCAGCGGGACGTGCACGTAACGCTCACCCGCTTCGCCGGGCAGCGCCTCGCCGTCGCTGGGCATCGGGTGCAGCGCCCAGCTCTTGGCGCTGAAGTAGTAGCCCTTCTTCACGCGGGTCCCGGCCTCGATCTTCGTCATGGCTCGTCTCCTCGGTCGTGCAGCGTGGGAAGCTCGTTCGACCTCGACGAGGCCAATCTCGCTCATCTGCTCCAGGCGCGAAATTGGGACGATGACGGAAAGTGACGGGTTCCTGTCCGGGGGGCGCGAGCTCCTTCACAGGACGCGGCGGGCGCGGGCCACCCGAGGCGCGCATCGGGAATCCACCCGAGGCCGGGCGACCCAGGGGGCTTCAGAGATCGACGCCAGGCGCCGCGGGCGCCGGGGCGATCGGCTCCGGCTTCTTGCGGTCGCGCAGTCCCTGGCACGGATCCTCGCGCGGGGACGCTGGCGTGAAGACGACGAAGTCGAACGGGAGCTCGCCGGAACCGAAGGCGGACGCGTAGTCCGCCGGCGTACGCATCGACTCCGAGACCTCCTGGAAGGCGACCGCGCGGCGCGAGCGCGCCGGCGCCTCGCGCGCGAGGTAGCTCGGCACGGCGCGGTCCGTGCGGACGTGGCCGGAGCCCGCGATCAGCACGGCGCCGTCCGGGCGACCGCGCGCGGCCTCCAGCAGCCGCTCCGCCATCTGCGCGTCGCGGGCTCGCTGCATCGTGACGAACGGATCGAGCATGGAGCGCGGCATCTCCCGGCAGTGCGACTCGTACATCTCGTCGCGGATCTCGTCGCTCGCCTCCTTCGAGAGCGGCCCAGCGCGATCGAGCATGGCGCGCACGCCGGGCGAGAGGGAGCTGGCGCCGGTCCGCACGACGTCGTGCACCTGCTTGCGCGACAGGTTCGCGGCGGTGATGGGGAGCCCGGCGCGGAGCGCCACGTCGAACACGGGCCGGTAGAGCGCGAACTCCGGCCAGCCGCTCTTCGCCCACGCGACCGCGCCCGCCAGGGCATCCGGGTCGTGCGGGGGAGGGCCGACCAGCGCCTGGTCGACGTAGGGTTGCTGGGCGATGTCGAGCATCTCGAACGCGACCGCGGGCCGGCGCCCCGCCGCGACCAGCGCCGCGAGGGCGCGTGCCTGCAGGCGGTGGTGCTCCGGGTTGTCGTGCGTCTCGCCGAGGAAGACGAAGTCGGCGGCGACGAGAGCCTGGTACAGCGTCGCCTCGTCGACGAACCGCGCCGCCCGGACATCCCAGATCTTTCCCGCCAGCGGGTGATCGCGGTGGAGCAGGGCTTCGGCGCCTCCGCCGTGAGACCGGGAGGCGCAGGCGAGGGCGAGCAGGAAGGGAAGCGCGAGCAGGGGTGAGGGCCGGTGGGCCGGTCTGGGCATCCCTGCGTTGTAACGTGGCGCCGCGACTGGAGCGAGCGAGCACGACAGCCGACGACCTCCGCGGCCTCGACCCCGGCCGGCGGCGCGCTCGAGATCTCCACAGCCGTGTCCACACCCGTCTCCACCGCGGTGCTCACCGCCCAACGCGCGCCCCCCCTCGGCGGGCGCCCGCTTTTCCGGCCGCTCTGCGGGCGGCAGCCCGCTGACGTCCTCGGGAGGAGCCGCTATGGTGCGCGCCTACATGACGCGAATGGCCATGAGCTGCTCCCCGGCGCGGGACGAGTGCGCCGGCGGCCTGGTGCCCGATCGTGTCGGGGACCCGGCGCGGCTCCTCGACAGCATCACCGATCACGCGATCTTCGCCCTCGATCTCGCGGGCCGCATCACGACCTGGAGCCGCGGCGCGGAGCGCCTCCTGGGTTACGCCCGGAACGAGATCGTCGGCGAGCACGTCGGGCGGCTGCACCTCGGGCAGGAGGTCGCCGAGGGCGGCGTCGCCGAGGGGCTCGAGCAGGCGCTGCTGCACGGCCGGCACGCGGAGGAGGGACTGCGGGTACGGGCCGACGGGAGCACGTTCTGGGCGCAGGAGGTGCTCAACCCCCTTCGCGACGAGGCGGGGCGAACCTGCGGCTACGCCGCGATCCTGCGCGACGTCTCCGAGCGCAAGCGCCGGGAGGACGCCCTGCACCGCGTCGCCGACGCGAGCATCGCGCTGCGCGCCCGTGACGAGTTCCTCTCCCTCGCCTCGCACGAGCTGCGCACACCGCTGACCGCCCTGCGCTTGCACCTGCAGACGCTGGCGCGCTCCGCCCGCCGGAAGCCGGAGGAGACGGTCGCGACGCTGCCCACCCGGGCCGCCAAGCTCGAGCAGCACGTCGATCGCATGAGCGCGCTGATCGACACCCTGCTCGACGTGGCCCGGATCGCGTCGGGCCACCTCCACCTCGATATCGCCCCGGTGGAGCTTGGGCCGGTGGTGGCGCGGGTCGTCGAGCGCCGGCGCACCCACCTCTCCGATCCCGGGAGGCTCCGGCTCGCCGTCGAGGGGGTCGTCCTCGGCCGGTGCGATCCCGTGCGCCTCGAGCAGGTGGTCGCGAGCCTCGTCGACAACGCGCTCAAGTACGGTGGCGACGAGCCGGTCGAGGTCGCGGTGGCCCGCGAGGAGGATCGCGCCGTCCTGATCGTGCGCGACCGCGGCATCGGGATCGCCGCCGAGGACCAGGACCGGATCTTCGAGCGCTTCGAGCGTGCGGCTCCGGTGTCGCAGTACGGTGGGTTCGGCTTCGGGTTATGGGCGGCGCGCGAGATCGCCAAGGCCCACGGGGGGACGATCCGCGTCCACAGCCACCACGGGCGCGGCTCGACCTTCGTGGTCGAGCTACCGCTCGCCCGCACCGCCTGAATCCGTCACCGGAACTGAGGGTGCGCGCGGAGACGATCCAGCGCGTCCCCGGGCGCGTCGTCCGGCCACGGGTTGGAGGAGCGGGTGAGCCGCTCCAGGAACAGCCCGTCGAGCGGGCGTGCGAGGTCGGCGCCGGTGACCGCGGCGGCGGTCGTCTCGGCCTTCGGGCCGGAGGGATCGCCTGCGCCGACGAAGAACCCGGCGAGGAGGAGCGCCGTCCGCACCCGGGTCGCCGCGCTGTAGGTGTAGAGCGCCGCCTGGGGTCCGCACCGCGCGCGCAGCGCGGCGAAGGCGGACACGGACCACAACGCGCCGTCGTGGCGCGGCGAGAAGGGGTCCCAGAAGACGAGATCGGCGCGCGACGGCGCGGCGGCCAGCGCGGTCAGCGCGTCACCCTCCGCGAGGCGCCAGCTCGCCCGCAACTCCTCGTGGCGGCCCGAGGCGAGGAGCGACCGGGCCGCGGCCACGTCTTCCGGCGCGAGCCCGAGCCGCGCCGCGCCGTCGTCGCTGACCGCGAGCTCTAGCGCACCGAGCTCGCGCTCGAAGCTGACGATGGCGAGCCCGCGTCCGCCGGGCGGCGCTTCGCGCGCGGCCCGCAGCGCGGCGAGCGCGTTCGACGCGGCGCCGAGGCCCACGTCGAAGAGGACGAGCGGAAGGCCCGCCTCGGCAAGCTTCTCCCGCAGCCGCGACTGCGCCACGTACAGCCGGTCCGACTCGGCGGCGGCGCCGATGACCGGGTGCATGACCTCGCCGACCGTGCGATCGAGCACCGCCGGGGCGCCGGACGAGGTGCTCACGATCGCGAAGCGGGCCGCGCTCTCCTCGCCCTGGACAGGGGGTGGGAGCGCTCCGTTTCCTGCGGCCACAGCGCGACGCCCCGGCGCCCGCCCCGAGGCGTCGTGCTCGTGCCGGTCGATGGCCGTGAGCGTCTCGCGCAGGAACGCGAAGTACCGGCCCTCCTCGATGGCGGCCCGCGCGCCGCGCATGAGGGCGAGGTAGTGGTGGAGGTTGTGGACGGAGAGGAGCCGCGGCCCGAGCGGCTCCTGGCACTTCATGAGGTGGTGCAGGTACCCGCGCGTGTGGAGGCGGCAGGTGGCGCACGCGCAGGCGCCGTCGAGCGGCTCGTCCGAGAGCCGGTGGTCGCCGCGGGTGAGGCGGACGCGCCCGGTGGAGGTGAAGGCGGTGCCCTGCCAGGCGAGGGTGGTGGGGATGACGCAGTCGAAGAGATCGACGCCCTGCGCCACCGCCTCCAGCACGTCGGGGGGTGTGCCGACGCCCATGAGGTAGCGGGGGCGGTCGCGCGGGAGGAGCTCCGCGGTCCATCCCACGATGTCGCGCCGCTGCGCCCGCGTGTCGCCCACCGCCAGCCCGCCGATCGCGAAGCCGTCGAACGGGTGCGCGGTGAGGAAGCGCGCCGATTCGGCGCGCAGCGCGGGGTCGAGCCCGCCCTGCACGATGGCGAAGAGCGCCTGCGAGCGATCGGTCCTCGCCGCGAGGCTCCGGAGCGCCCAGCGGTGGGTGCGCTGCATCGCCTCGCGCACGGCGGCGGCCGGGGCGGTCGAGGGCAGGCACACGTCGAGCACCATCATCACGTCCGAGCCGAGCGCCGTCTGGATCTCGATCGATCGCTCGGGGGTGAGGTCGAGCTGGCGCGCGTCGACGTAGCTGCGGAAGCGGGCGCCCTCCTCGGTGACGGTGCGGTCGGAGGCGAGCGAGAAGATCTGGAAGCCGCCCGAGTCGGTCAGGATGGGCCCGTCCCACCCCATGAACCGGTGCAGGCCGCCGAAGTGGCGCACCGCCTCGGGGCCGGGCCGGAGCAGCAGGTGGTAGGTGTTGCCGAGGATCATCGTGGCGCCGGCGGCGCGGACGTCCTCGGGGGTGAGGCCGGTGACGGTGGCGCGCGTCCCGACCGGCATGAACGCGGGTGTCTCGATGGGGCCGTGCGCGGTGAGGAGCGTACCGCGGCGGGCGCGGGTCGCGCCGTCCTCGCGGCCCGGGTGGAAGGCGAAGCTCATGGCGCCCGCACCATGCCACGGGCCGGCCCGCGAGGGGAGGCTCGCCGGAGCGAGGATCGCCCCATCGCGTGGCCGGGGTGGCGCCGACGTGGCCGGTGACTACGTCCTCAGCGAGCGCGCCATGCCTCGCTCCACCGCGTCGATGAGGTAGGGCCGCAGGTCGCGCGCGGCGATGATCCGGTCGAGCGACCCGACCTTGAGCGCGCGCTCGACGCTGTGCGTGCGGTCGAACTCCTCGCCGACCTCGCCGAGCTTCTCGGAGCGGACGAGCGCCACCACGTCGGCGAGACGCGCCCGCGCGGCGCCGCCGGCCTGGGCTGCCCGCTCCGCCTCGACCACCCGCGGGTCCTTGCGCGTCCGCGTCTCGACCTCGCGCGCGAACACCACCGCCGCCGCCGGCGTCCCGCCGATGACGGAGGCGCGCGCGCCCTCGACGGCCGCGATCTCCATCTCTTCCCGCAGCGTCTTCGCGAAGACCACGAACGCGCCGCCGTGGTAGCGCGACACGACGCAGAAGACGATCGGGCCCTTGAAGTTCACCACCGCCCGCCCGATCTCGGCCCCGTACTCGAGCTGGAGGCGACGCATCGACTCGGGCGAGCCGTCGAACCCCGAGAGGTTCGCGAGCACCATCAGCGGGCGGTTCCCGCTGGCGGAGTTCACGGCCCGCGCGATCTTCTTCGACGACTGTGGGAAGAGGGTGCCGGCCGACCACACCTCCGGGCCGTCCGCCGGCACGAACTCGAGCCGCGGCAGCGGGCGGGACTGGATCCCGACCAGGCAGACCGGCCAGCCGCCCAGGTGCGCGTCCCACACGACGGCGGTGTCGCCGCCGCGCAGGTCCTTCCAGCGCTCGAGGGGAGGGTGGTCCTGATCGACGGCGGCCGCCATGACGCGCCTGATCTCGAAGGGCTTCTTGCGGTCGGGGTTCTTCTCCTGGCTGAAGACGTCGCCCACCGTCTCGAAGCCGGCGCCGCCCTCCGGGCCGTGCGGGTAGAGGCGGACGTCACGGTCGCGGGGGTCGGCGCTCGGCGCCTTGCGCGGGAACCGCTCGCCGGGCGCGCGGTACGCGTGCTCGTGGTGGCGGAGCAGGATCTGGATCGCCTCCGGCACGCCGCGCGCCTGGTACTGCGCCTGGCCGTTCGGGCCCATGATGCGGTCGTACCCGCCGATGCCCTCGTTGTCCTCGGCCGAGACCGAGCCGGAGTACTCGAGGGCTTGCTTCCCGGTGAGCACCATCGAGCTGCCCGGCACCATGACGAGGATGCCCTTCGTGTGCATGAGCATGGTCGCCTCGGCGTCCCAGTATGGCTGGGCGCCGACGGTGATGCCCATGACGACCACGTCGATCTCGCCGCCTCCCTGCGTGAACTCGATGATCCGGCGCAGCACGAGGGAGACCCAGTCCATGTTCTCGGTCCCGGTCGTCATCGAGATCTTGGCCCCGGCGCACACCTCGAACCACTCGAGCGGCACGCCGAGCCGCTCGGCGAGGTCGATGGCGGCGGCGATCCGGCGGCACTCGGGCTCGGCGACCGACCCCATCTCGCGGCCCGGGTCGCCCATGACGATCACCCGCTGCATGCCCTCCGGGTAGCGGTCGGTGAAGCTCTTGATGACCCCCACCACGACGTTGGCGGTGTTCTGGCCGGGGCCGCGGTGCACCGGGACGAGCCGGTGCTCCGCGTCCAGGTCGTGCTCGACGAACTCGCCGCGGGGGACGCCAGCCTGCGCCTCGGCCGGCGCCAGGAGGCGGATCAGCTCATACGGGTGGACGAGGCCGCGCCGCCGCAGCTGCACCACCTTCTGCTGGTACTCGCCCATCGGCTCGAGCGGCCGGTCGGTGGGCTCGTCCCAGCGCAGCGCGATGCCCTGCTCCTCGCGGGCGATGACGCGCAGCAGCGCTTGCCGGAGCTCGCCGGTGATCGGATCGGGCAGGCGCGCGTCGACGAGCGCCATCTCGAGCCCGGCGCCGGCGGTGGCGGGCGCGAGCCGCTCGGCCAGGCGCGCCGCCTCCTCGCGCGTGATGGGGAGCGGCGGGCTCACCGTGAGCAGGATCCGGTTCCACTCCAGGCGCTGCCCGGGCGGGCGCCTCGCCTGGAACCGCCGCATTCCGGCGACTGCCTCGTGGAACAGCCGCTCGAACGCGGGGAGCTGCGTGAGCCGGCCGCGCTCGTCGCGGACCGCGGTCACGTCTCGCACCTCGGCCATGGCGAAGAGCCGCTCGTCCTTCGGGTTGGACTGCGCCTTCGCGTGGTAGAGGTACACGTCCTCCACCGAAGGGAGCCGCGCGAGGTCGAAGCGCGCCAGCCGCTGCAGTTGCATGCGCTCGGCCAGCATGGGGTGGACGCCCCGGTACCGGCGGTCCTCCGCCAGCGCGCCTCCGTCCTCCGGTCGGAACGTGAAGTTTCGCTGGCTCTCGCTCCCGAGGCCCTGGGCGGTGAGCGCCACCACCAGCACCGAGACGCGGCGCAGCCCGGGCCCGAACCCCGCCTCCGCCAGGGCGGCGCGCAGCGCCTCCGCCTGGACGTCCTCCGGCTCGGCGGCCGTTTCCTGGGCGAGGTAGAGCTCCGCGACGAGCTCGCGCCCGGGCGGAACGTCCGCCTGCAGTCGCGCCAGCCGCCTCGCCGCCCCCTTCGCCTCGCCGACCGGGGCGTACGTCGACGCCACGCAGAACTCCTCTCCGTTCCGCTGGTACTCGGCGGTCGCGCAGGGCTGGCCGTCGATCTCGCGCACCGAGACCTTCCCGAGCGGCCGGACCCGGTAGAAGCGGCGGAGCAGCGTCTCGACCAGCGCCCCGCGCATGGACGGGGCGGCGGCCGACATGTGCGACACGAGGAGCGCCACCATCCCCTGGCTCGCCTCGACGAGACGCGCGATGACCTCCTCGCGCTCTCGCTCGTGGGCCACCGCCTCCGGCAGCAGCTTAAGATCCGCGGCGGCCTGGGCGTAGGCCGCCTGCCGCGCCCGCTCCAGCGCAGGCTGGTCGAGCCGGCGGTAGCGCACCTCGCGCGCCAGGTCGGCGAGCGGCGGGAAGCGCTCGTTGCCCAGCGCGATCAGCTGATCGAGGAGGTCGCGCGCGCCCGGGCCGGCGAGGCCGCGCGGCGGGTCTTCCGCCAGCCGGCGCTCGAGGAGGCCGAGGATCGGTGCCACCTGCTCGTCGGCCCGGTCGTGCGCCTTCTGGATGCGCAGCAGCGCCAGCGACAGCGCCCGCTCGCTCGACTCGAGCGAGACGCCATAATGGGCGAGCGCGCGCGTCAGGAGGCGGACGAAGTCGGGGGACAGGCCGGCGCCGCCGGCGGCCGGCTCGTGGAGGTACCGCCACAGCTCCTCGAGCGGCGGCTTGCCGCCTTCGGCCGCGCCGGAACGGACGCGGCTGAAGAGCGACTGCATGTCGGCGAAGGCGCGCAACGCCTCCTCCTCGAGCGTGAGCACCTCCGGATCGTCGGTCTGTGCCGTCGCCGCGAGCTCGCGCCAGCTGCCCGCGAGCCGGCGCGCGTCGGCCGCCGCCACGTCGAAGCCGAGCAGGAGCCGGCGCAGCTCCTGAAGCGCGCCCAGCCACCGCTCGCGGGGGCCGCCTGGCGGCGCCGACACCGGGATCGCGAGCGCGATGGGGGGCGAGGCCGGCTCGGCCCGGTCGCGCACCGCGTCGAGCTGGAGCAGCGGCGCTCCGGCGTCGACCTGGCCGTTCACGGCGACCAGCACCTCGCGCACCACGCCCGCCTCGGGCGCGGTGATCTCCGTCTCGACCTTCATCGACTCGATGCGCGCGAGCGGGTCCCCGGCGGCTACCTCCTGGCCGGGCTCGACCGCGATCGCCACCACCACCGCCGGCATCGGCGAGACGACCAGCCCCGCCGGCTCGCGCACGACGTGGTGCGGGATGCCGTCCACGTGGACCACCTGGTCGAGCCCGTCGCCGGAGAGGAGCACGCGCGCGCGCTGGCCCGCCCAGGCGAACCGGCGCTCGAGGCGCCCCAGCCGCTCGACGCGGACCTCGACCGGCGCGCCGCCCTGAGCCGCGACGCGGTAGAGCCGTGGCGCGATCTGCAGCACCTGGAAGCGGTGGCGAACCCCGCCGTGGCGCAGCTCGACGAAGCGGCCCGAAGACGGGCCCACCCGCGGCCGCCCGCGCCTGGCCTCGGCGAGGAAGCGCGCCCGCTCCAGGTCCAGCTCGGCCTCGTAGGCCTCCACCGCGGCTGCAAGGAGCGCCGCCTCGGGCCGTGGAGAGACCATCGGCTCGCCAGCGGCGAGCGCCTCCACCTCACCCAGCCCCGCCTGACCCTCGCGCACGGCCCGCGCCCGGCACAGCGCGAGCAGCCACGCCTTGTTGCTGCCGCTGCCGCGCAGCAGCACGTCGGCGTCCGCGAGCGCCTGCTCCACGCGAGCGAGCGCCTCCGCGCGCGTGGCGCCGCGCGACACCACCGTCGCGAGCACCCCGTCGCCCGGGGGGGCGCGCTCACCCTCGTCGACCGCCGCGTCGGCGCGGACGCCGAGCCCGGAGGGCAACCTGAGCAGCAGCACCCGGCCGGGCTGGGCCCCGTCTTCCCGGGGGGCGCGCGCGGTGAGGCGCGCGGCGAAGGCATGGCCATGGACCGGGGCTGGCGCCTCCTCGAGCGCTTCGCCGGTGGCGAGCCGGAGCGCCAGGCCGACGAGGTCCGTACCCGAGAGCGCCTCGACCGCCGGCGCCGAGGGCGCGAAGGGCTCGAGCCCGACGAGCGACCAGCGGCGCGTGTGCGGGTCGACGAGGAGCTGCACGGCCACGACGCCGATCCAGCCGGCGATGGAGGCGGCGCGCACCGCGAGGTCGCGGGCGAGGCCGTCGCCGGCGGCGGTGAGCGCGGGCGAGGGCGACTCGGCGAGGAGCGTCAGGCCCCCGAGGCGCAGCGAGGCGTCGCCGACGCCGAGGGCCCAGGCCCCACCGCGCGCGTCGCGCGCCACGAACACCTCCACGAGGTGGTGGTCGGGCGGGGCGGAGCCGATCGCGCCGCGGTTGACCCCAAGCTGAGCCGCCAACCGATCGAGGCCGTCCGGCGCGGCGAGGAGCCGGAGCGCGCCGAGAGGAGTTCCGAGGTGGCGGATGCCGAGGCGCTCGCAAGCTTCCCCGAACGTGAGCCGCTCGGCGGCGCTGGCCGGCCCGAGCCAGGCGCTCTCGGCCCGGGCCGCGCGCAGAAACTCCTCCGGCGTGCCCGTCGCCTCCACGGACTCGTCGGCCTCGCGGATGAAACGGCCGGGCCGATCGCGTGGTTCGTGGAGCGCGACGACGGTGCCGGCGCGCCCGGAGCGCGCCAGCTCGCGCACCGCGCGCAGCACGCGCCTCGCGCCCTCGCCGCGATCGAGTACCGCCACGCGGTCCAGCCTCACGGTTCGTTCCATCGCGCCCTCGGAAGTGAGCGGTTAGATAGCGCGTGGCAAGCGAGGCGCACGCCGGATCGGATGTCGCACCCCGGCGGAGCGGTTTTCACCTAAAGTCGTTGCCGCGGTGCGTCGAGGGTGGGTGGCTGCGAGGCGGCGACGCGACGGGTTCCATGCAGCGTGGCCACGGCTGCTGCGGCCGAATCACGTGCCCCCTCGCGCGTTCCGTCGTACCGTCGCCCGATGGCCGCCAAGCTCTATCTCGAGGATCCCTACCTCCGCGAGTTCGACGCCGAGGTCCTCACCTCGACCGACGGGTGGTGCGCGCTCTCCCGCACCGCGTTCTACCCCGGCGGTGGCGGGCAGCCGCCGGACCGGGGACGGCTCATCGCGGGAGGGGAGGCGCTGCCGGTGGCGGAGGTCCGCGAGGACGAGGCGGGTGAGGTCTGGCACCGCGTCCC
>Ga0306924_10000831_pt1 | contig 26995 bp, 20 predicted proteins | sample sta12Can44000111_FD_203756 | JGI IMG/M metagenome (GOLD analysis project Ga0306924, IMG submission 203756) | Lab enrichment of tropical soil microbial communities from Luquillo Experimental Forest, Puerto Rico - statanox.12C.anox.44.000.111 (v2)... | ecosystem: Environmental > Terrestrial >... | reverse complement strand
ACGATCTCCAGGAAGAACAGGCAGCACATGAAGATCAGCAAGTGCCGCCATCGCCGGAAGACCATGATCAGCACCACCACGGATAGCCCCACGACGGAGACTCCCCAGCCAGCTCCGGCCGCGTTGATCGCCCTGGCGATATCGGTCAGCCAGGGTGTGCGTACGTCGGCGAGGAGGCGCAGGATTCGGGTGCTGGTCCCGTCGCCAACCCGGAGCCACGGCGTGTCCTCTGAGATGAGGAAGGCACCGGTCACGATGACGATCACCAGCAGCAGCCACGCCGTGGTGGTGATGGTGATGGGATGCGGCAGCGGCGGGGGGGCACCCGTCGGCCGGCGGCGCAGCCGGGCCCGCTGGACCGCGGTCGCACCGGCTGACTCAGACGGCCCCGGAGGGCCAGGCGGCGCGGGCGTGCCGGACGGGCTCGATGGCGGTGCCGAGGCCCGCTCGGTGTGCTCGCTCACTGCGCACCTGGCCTGCTGGGGATCATCCGCTCCGCACGCAGCCAGCCGTCGGCGACGGTGCGGGGGCCGCGCCCGCCGAGTTCCACCCGCGCATCGAGGCCACGCAGTGTGAGCGTGGAAAGGCGAGCCGAGACCTCGTTGAGCACCGCGAGCAGCCGCGGGCCGTACCGCTGGGCGGTGCTCCGGCGGATCACCGGGGTGATGTTCTCAGCCGGCTGCAGCGCCCGGGTGTCGGCCAGCATCACCAGGTGATGCGCGGCGATGCCGGGGTCGGTGGTGAAGAGCAGCGCGACCCCGATCTCGCCTGAGTCCAGCGCCTGCAGGGTGAGCGGCCCGCCGGTGTCGGTCGGCGTGAAGGTCTTGAAGCGCAGCCCGTAGGTGTGCTCCAGGCCGAGCAGGCAATCGGCCCGCTCCCGGCACTCCGGTGGGCCGCCGAACACCAGTCTCGGCGCCGCTGTGGCCAGGTCGGGGATCGACCGCAGGTGATAGCGGGCAGCGGTCGCCGCCGTCACCACGATCGCATTGGCGTCCTGCGCCGGGGCGGGCTGGGCTGCCACCAGACCGTGGCTTTCCGCCGACCGGGCCAGGGACCGGTAGGTCGCGGCCGGGTCGGACGTGGCTTGCTGGCGCCCCAGGCTCAGGAAATCCAGCGCCGAACCCGAGTATTCCGGAACGAGCTGGACCAGCCCATCCTCCAGCGCCGGGTCGACCAGCTCCCGGGTCCCCAGGTCCGGCAGGACCCGGACCGGAAAGCCCCTGGCGGCGAGGGCATCCGCGTAGATGTAGGCCAGCAGAATGCTCTCCGGGAAGTCGAACGACCCCACGGTTACCGTGGCGCCCGGGCCCTGGGCTGACGGCGCCCGGGGCAGCAGGTGGCCGCCGGAGCCTGAGCACGCAGCACACAGCGCAGCAAGCACTAGGCAGGCTGCGCGAACCCCGTACCGGTGCGGCGGCATCGCTTAATCATGCGCCCGCCGCTGCGCACAGACCAGGGTGATCCGACGGGGGTAGTACAGCGGCGGCAAAACGCGGAAGCCGGGAGATGACCCCGCTGGTCGCCCGCCGGCGGGTCAGTCAAGGACCAGCACGCTGCGGGCCCCGCTGCCCGCGCGCAGCGCATCGAATGCGCCGTTCAGGTCCGCCAGCCCGACGCGGCGGGTAATCAGCTCGTCCAGCAGCAGATTGCCGGCCAGATAGTCCTCGACCAGCGCGGGCACGTCGTGCTGCAGCTGCGCCGACCCGAAAAAGCAGCCCCGGATGACCTGCTCGTTGATAAACCGCGCGCCACTGAGTGTCACCTTGGCCTGCTGAGGCATGAGCCCGACGACCACCACTTCGCCCCCGATGTCGAGAGACGACCACGCCTGCTGGACCGCCTGCTCCCGGCCCGCCACCTCAAAGGCGTAGTCAACCCCGCCCAGCAGCCGGCGGATCGCCCTGGCTGGATCCTCCTCCCCCGCGCGGATGACATCGGTCGCGCCGAACCTGCGCGCCAGTTCAAGTTTGTCCTCGGTGAGGTCGATCGCGACGACCCGGGCAGCGCCGGCCAGGCGTGCTCCCTGGATGACGTTGAGGCCGACCCCGCCGCACCCGAAGACCGCGACCCGCGACCCCGGCTGGACCTGCGCGGTGTTGCGGACGGCGCCCACGCCGGTGAGCACCGCACAGCTGATGAGCGCGGCCCGGTCCAGCGGCATGCGGGCGTCGATCGCCACCGCACCAGACTCGGGGACCACGGCATACTGCGCGAAGGAGGACACCATCAGGAAGTGGTGGAGCGGCTCGCCACGGCGGGAAAGCCGGAGCGAGCCGTTGAGCAGGCTTCCGTTGCTCATTGCCCGCCCCGCGAGCTGGCAGTAGTTGCGCCGTCCCCGGACACAGGCCGGGCACTCACCGCAGGACGGGACGATCGACACCACGACGGGGTCACCAGCCGTCAGCCGCGTGACTCCCGGCCCGGTCTGCGCCACCACTCCGGCCGCCTCATGGCCGAGCACCAGCGGGAACGGTGCCACGGTCCGCTTTCCGTCGATGACGCTGAGGTCACTGCCGCACAGACCACTCGCAGCCACCTTCACAAGCACCTCGCCGTGGCGCGGTGGCGCGAGGTCGACCTCCTCGATCCGCAGCTGCTGGCCCACGCCATCGAGCACGGCTGCAGCCATCTTCATCGGGCGCTCCGCTGAGTTGCCATTCATGTATTTTCGGCCACGTCAGCCACGTATTCCAGGGCCGGCCTAGGTGGCGGCCGCCGGGCGCGGCCAGGCGGGGGTGCTGGCCGGTGTGCTGCCTGCGTAACGCCGGGCGAACCGGCGCAGGATGGCCGGCGGCTGGGTGACGTTGCTGCGGTGGGCGCGTGCCTTCAGCTCGTCGGCTTGCTCCGGGTCGAAATACCCGGCGTATTTGTAGACCTCGATCCGGGTGCACAGGCCGGCCGCGTCCAGCTCGGGATGGAACTGGGTGGCATACACGGCCGAGCCGATGCGGAACGCCTGCACCGGGCAGGCGGGAGAACTGGCCAGCAGGACAGCACAGTCCGGCAGCCTGCTGATCGCTTCCTTGTGGCCGACGAACGCCTCAAAGGTGGCGGGCAGCCCGTTCAGCAGCGGATCTTGCCGGCCGTCGCGGGTGAGGGTCACCAGCACCGCGCCGATCGGTTCGGCGTATCGCCGGTCCACGACCGCACCCTGGTGGCTGCCGAGTGTGCCGATGCCGTAGCAGGCTCCCAGGAACGGGAAGTCCGCGCTGATCACCCTGTCGAGCAGCCCGCGCACGTCCGCTTCGATCCGCCGCTGCACGGGCGACTTCGAACGCTCCGGATCGCTGGTGGTGAAAGGCCCGCCACCCAGGAAGATCCCCGACCAGTCGTGCAGGGCGATGCCACCAAGCGGCTGCTGCTCCAGCCGTCGGCGGTGCAGGTCACGCTCGGGCAACCCGGTGCAGGCCAGGAACGACTCGTACTCGTTGTCCGCGGCGGCATCATCGGCGCGGACGGCGAGCAGCAGGAAGGGCTTCACAAGATGACCCTAGTGAGCTACGGCTGCTGGCTCAGCAGATGCTGCCCATCCGGCCACGACGGGCTGTGCCGCGGGACCTGAACCGTCCACGGCCGGCTGCATCGCTGCGCCATGCCGAGGCCGGCACCGCGTCGTCAACGCTTGTTGACAGACCCATGTTGTCAACATATGTTGACGACATGGGAAACGAGGTGCAGCTGGCCGAAGCGGCCAGCGGCGGGGACCCGGCTGAAGGGTTGCGCGCGGCCCGCGCGCTGCGTGAGCTGGCGGAAGCGCTGGAGTCGCTGCAGGTCGGCAACGCCCGGGCGCACGGCTGGTCGTGGGCAGAGATCGCCTTCTTCCTGGGCGTCAGCAAGCAGGCCGTGCACAAAAAGCACGCGAGCCGGCTCCCGCCCGGCTAACACCGCATTGCCGGAGAGGAGACATGGGGTGTTCGAGAGGTTTCACCAGGACGCCAGGCGCGTGGTCGAACGCGCCCGGCACGAGGCAGCCCAGGCCGGGCAGGGCCAGATCGGCTGCGAGCATCTGCTGCTAGGCCTGCTGGCCGAGCCGGGCCTGGCCGCAGCGGCGCTGACGGCCACCGGGCTGGATCTCCGCGCGCTGCGGGAACGGCTGCCCCAGGCGAGCCAGCAACAGCCGAACCCGCTGGACGCCGAAGCGCTCGCGTCGGTGGGCATTGACCTGGACCAAGTCCGGCGGGCAGCCGACGCCAGGTTCGGGCCAGGCGCGCTCGGCCGCGCCGCACAGGCACGCAGGCCAGGCCGGATGCGCTTTACCACGGACGCGAAAAAGGCGCTGGAACTGGCCGTGCGGACAGCGGTGGGCCGGCGGCACCGGGAGATCACCGGCGGGCACCTGCTCATCGGAATCATCGACCAGGGCCACAACGGCGCGCTTGACCTGCTCGCCGCTGCCGGAGCGGACGCCGCGACGCTGCGCGCTGACGTGCTCCGCCGCCTGTCCGCAGCCGCCTGACCACGCCGGTTCCGGCTGGCAGCGCGGACCTTGGTGTCCGGGCCGGACGATCCGGGTCCGGTGAACGAGCCGCCTGCTGGTGGCCGGCAGGCCTAGCATAGGGCTGCCCACAGAAGGAGGCCGGGGATGTCGGGTTTGGTCAGGGTCATTCTGGCGGTGCTAGGCGTTCTGGCCGTGATCGCCGGCGTCATCTATCTGGTGGAACCCATCCACTCGCTGCCCACGTTCTTCCCCGGCTACGCCGCCCACCAGGCGGGCCATCATCACATTCGCGGGTACGCGGCGATCGTCGTGGGCATCGTCCTGCTGGTCATTGCCGCAGCGGCCGGGCGTTCCCGCCGCCGCTCGTACTAGCGCCGCGGCCGGCAACGTTCGCCCGGGTGACGAAGCGGCGCGGCATAGGCGTTTCCACGGGTCCGCGCCGCCGCCATCGCACGCGTGCGCGGGGAACCGGCCGCTGGCCCGAGAACGCCCCCACCGGCCAGGCGTGCTGCCGGGCATCAGGTCTGGGACTGCCAGGGAGTGAAGCCGCGGCTGGGATCGTGGCAGGGAAGTGCCCAGGAGTCCGGGGGCACCACTCCCGGGCCGGCACGTCGTGGTAGACGATAGGACTGGCGGCCGAACCTGGGGAGATCAATGAGCGCGGTAAGAAAGATCGCTGAGATTCCGGCGGGGCGCCGGACCAAGTGGCTGGTAGTCGGCTTCTGGGTGATCGTGGTTGCGCTGGCGTACCCGCTGTCGGCAAAGCTGATGGGCGCGGAGAAGAATGACGCGTCCGCGTGGCTGCCGGCCAGCGCAGAGTCGGTCAAGGTGCTGGACGTGCAGGAACATTTTCAGTCGCCCAACATCTTCCCGGGGGTCGTCGTCTACTACCGTGCCTCGGGCCTGACCGCCGCGGACCGGGCCAAGGCCGCTGCCGACGCACGCTCGTTCGCCGGACTGCATGGTGTGGTGCCCGGCCAGGTGGCGGGCCCCATCCCGGCCGCCGATGGGAAGGCAATGCAGACCATCGTGGCGGTCAACCTTGGCACGCAGGGCTGGAACGGGGCGATTCCCGTCGTCGCCGCCATGCGCGAGACCGCCCGGTCGGGCGCGAACGGCCTGACCTCCCATGTCACCGGCCCGCTGGGGACCGCGGCCGACAACGCCAAGGTGTACAAGGGCATTACCAGCACGCTGCTCTACGCGGCGCTGGCGGTGGTGATCGTGATCTTGCTGATCACCTACCGGAGCCCGGTGCTGTGGCTACTGCCAGTTGTCTCCTCGGTGGTGGCGCTGACCGCCGCCGAGGCGGTGATCTACCTGCTGGCGGTGCACGCCGGGCTGACGGTGAACGAAGAGAGCGCCGGCGTCCTGGACGTGCTGGTATTTGGCGCCAGCACTGATTACGCACTGCTGATAGTCGCCCGCTACCGGGAGGAATTGCGCCGTCATGACCGCCGCCAGCTGGCGATGGCCGAGGCGTTGCGGCGCGCGGGCCCGGCGATCATCGCCAGCGGCGGCACCGTCGTCATCGCGCTGCTGACACTGTCACTCGCCCAGCTTGGCTCCACCAAGGGCCTGGGGCCGGTCCTGGCGATCGGCGTCGCCGTCGGCATGCTCGCCATGCTGACGCTGCTGCCAGCCCTGCTGGTGATCTTCCCGCGCGGCATCTTCTGGCCCTACAAGCCCACTTACGGCTCCGCCGAGCCAACCACCCGAGGACTGTGGGCGCGGGTCGGCTGGGCCATCGCACCGAGGCCGCGGCTGGTCTGGATCACCACCGCCGTGATCCTGGGCATCCTCGCGCTCGGGCTGACTGGCCTGAAGGCCAGCGGCCTCACCAACGCCCAGGCCTTCCGCGGCCACCCTGACTCCGTCACCGGCGAAACGGTGCTCGCCGCCCACTTCCCGGCCGGCGAAGGCCAGCCCGTCATCGTTGTCGGCAGCCCAGCCGCGGCCGCTCCGCTGCGGGCCGCCTTCGCGGCCACCCCCGGCATCACTAATGTCAGCCCGCCGGTCAGCCGGGCCGGCTACGTCGTGCTGCAGGGCACGCTGACCGCTGCGCCAGACAGCCAGGCCGCCTACAACACCATCGACCGGGTCCGGGCCAGGGTGCACGCGGTCCCTGGTGCTCACGCCCTGGTCGGCGGCAACACCGCGGTCAACCTGGATGTCGCCCGCGCGGCGGCGCGCGACCGCAAACTGCTGCTGCCGCTGATCCTGGCGGTGGTGTTCATCATCCTGGCCATCTTGCTGCGGGCGCTGGTAGCGCCGCTGATCCTGACCGCCACCGTGGTCCTGTCCTTCGCTGCCGCGCTCGGCGTCAGCGCCTTCTTCTTCAACCACGTGCTCCACTTCGGCGGCGCCGACACCTCGTTCCCGCTGCTGGTCTACGTGTTCCTGGTCGCGCTCGGCATCGACTACAACATCTTCCTGATGACCAGGGTCCGCGAGGAAGCCCACCGCCGTGACACCCGCCACGGCGCCATCGTGGGCCTGGCCGCCACCGGTGGGGTGATCACCTCCGCCGGGTTCGTCCTGGCCGGCACGTTCGCCGCCCTGGCCACCATCCCGGCCACGTTCCTGACCGAGATCGGCTTCGCGGTCGCGTTCGGCATCCTGCTCGACACCATCATCGTCCGATCCGTCCTGGTCACCGCGCTCAACCTCGACATCGGCCGCTGGATGTGGTGGCCCAGCAAACTCGCGCACACGCCCGACCCCGCCCCCGCAGAACTCAGCCACGAGCGCGACACTGCCCTGGCCCGGGGCTGACCCGCTGCTCCAGGCCCAGGCGGAGCACCCGTGACCTGGGCTGGGCTCCTGCCAGAGGTAAACAGCCGGTAACGTACGCATGGTGGGGGCACGGGTGCCAGCGCAGGTGCGGCTGGCCGAGCTGATGGATGCTTGCCCGCTGATCAGGCTGGTGAGGCGGCACGCGTGCCGTTGGGCGGCCACGCACCCTGGCGGGTATCCCGGGGCCCGGTTATGTGCGTGGAAGCTATGCGCGCGCGGGTGCTCGGGCCCCTGGATCTGCGGCTTGGAGAGCAGCAGCTTCCGCCGCTGGATTCCGCCCGGGCGGAATCGCTGCTCGCCTATCTGCTGCTTCACCGCGATGCGCCGCAATCCCGTCAGCGCCTTGCGTTCTTGCTGTGGCCCGGCTCGACAGAGCGCCAGGCGCACACAAACCTGCGCAAGGTGCTGTACAACTTGCGCCGTGCCCTGCCCGGCGCAGAACAGCTGATCGAGATCGGGCCGCGGACACTTCAGTGGCGCGCCGACGCGCCGCTGTGGCTGGATGTCGACCATTTCGAGCAGGCGCTGGCGGAAGGACGGCTGGAGGAGGCCGTCGAGACCTACGCCGGCGAATTCCTGGAAGGCCGCTACGACGAGTGGCTGGCGGGCGAGCGGGACCGGCTCGCGGGCCTCCACCTGGAGGCGCTGGATCGGCTCGCACGCCAGCATCAGCAGAACCAGCGCTGGCCGGAAGCCATCCGGTGCGCTGAGCGGCTGGTGGTGCACGATCCGCTGCGCGAGGAGAGCCATCGGCTGCTGATGCAGCTCTGGGGGGCCGCCGGGGACCGTGCCCAGGCGGTACGCGCTTATCACGCGTGTGCCGCGACACTCGAGCGCGAATTGGGCATTGAGCCATCGCCGGAAACCCGGGCGATCTACGAGTCGCTGCTTGCCGCCGCACGGGCCGGCGCCAGGCCGTCAGTGGCCGGGCCGGCCAGCTTGGCGGCATCGACCGCGGGCCGCAGCGCACCTGGTGTGCCGCCCTTCGTCGGGCGTGCTGGCGAACAGGCGCAGCTGGCCGCGGTGTGGAGCGCGGCGTCGGCTGGGCGCGCTCAGCTGGCGCTGGTCACCGGCGAGGCGGGGGTCGGCAAAACACGGCTGGTGGAGGAGCTGCACGCGCACGGCGGCGCGGTGACGGTGGAGGCACGCGCCTACCCGGCGGAGGGCCCGGCGGCGTACGGAATCGCAACGGCATGGCTCCGCTCCCAGCCCGTCAGTGCGCGCCTGTCCCGCCTGGACCGGCCTCACCTGACCGAGCTCGCGCGGCTGCTGCCCGAGCTCGCCGCACGGGTACCGCCGCCCGAGCCGCTGCCCGAAACAGAGTTGCGGCCGCGGCTGTTCGGCGCGATCACCCGCGCGGTACTGGCCGCAGGTGCACCGCTGCTGCTGGTGGTCGACGACGCGCATTGGGCCGACCGGCAGTCGCTGCGCGTCATCCACTACCTGCTGCGCGCCGGGTCGTCAGCGCGGCTGCTGGTGGTCGCCACCGCCCGGCGCGAGGAACTCGACGAGGGCCACCCGCTGACTGGCCTGACCACGGCCCTGCAGGCGCACGGGCGCTTCACCGAAATCAAGCTGGGCCGGCTGGGCCGGGAAGACACCGGGCTGCTCGCCGAGCGCATCAGAGGAACGCCGCTGGATACGGCGGAGCTCAGCCGCCTTTATGGCGACAGCGAGGGCAATCCGCTGTTCGTGGTCGAGGCGCTGCAGCCCGATGCGGCGGCGGCGCCGAAGGTGCAGGCGGTGATCACCGGCCGCCTGGCGCGGCTCTCGCCGCCGGCCGCGACCCTGGCCGGGATCGCCGCCGCGATCGGGCGTGCGTTCACCGCCGACGTGCTAGCGACCGCCGCCGGTCTAGCGGAACAGGTCTTCGTGGGTGCGCTGGACGAGTTGTGGCGCCGCGGAATCGTCCGCGCGCAGGGCCCCAGTGCGTACGACTTCAGCCACGGCAAGATCCGCGATGCGGCCTATGCCACCCTCAGCCCGCCGCGCAGGCGCCAGGCGCATCTGGCGATCGCGCGGGCGCTGGAGCAGACCGGGGGTGCCGCGGCAGCCGCCGTTGCACTGCACTTCGAGAACGCGGGCGCTACCGCGGAGGCCATCGGCTGGCACGAGCGGGCGGCTGAAGACGCCCAGTGGCTGCATGCTCATGCCGACGCGGTTCATGCGCTGGAGCGGGCGCTGGCGCTGTCCGGAGATCTGCCGCCGGGGCGGGAAACTGCCGAACTGCAGCTTCGGCTGCTCACCGCGCTGCCAGCGCCGCTGCTGGCGCTGGAGGGCTACGCGTCCGAGCGCATAGATCAGGTACATACCCGCGCCCTGCAGCTTGCCGCCCAGCTCGGCAGCGAACCGGAACCGCCGCTGGTCTGGTCGCTGGCCATGGCCGCGCTGGCGCGTGGCGACTGGGATGGGGGCCGCGGCTTCGGCGAGCGGCTGCGGGCCCGCGCCGAGCAGGACGATGACCAGGTCCTGTGGGTGGAAAGCGACTACATCCGGGGAATCGCCGCCTACTGGCCCGGCCGTCTGGCCGAGGCGCGCGGTCATTTCGAGGCGGCGATGGCGCGTTTCCAGCCGGCACGGCGGCGGGCGCATGTGCTGCGCTACGGGCAGGACCCGGAGCTGATCGTCCGTCTGCGCCTGGCCCATGCGATGTGGCTGCTGGGGCACGCCATCCAGGCCGACCGCCAGCGTGACCTCGCTCTTGCCGCGGCAGCGGAGTCCACCCACCCCTACAGCCGCGCGGTCGTCTCCGCGTGGGCCGCGATCCTCGCCATGGACCGGGGCGACGCTGCGGACATCGGCCGCCATGCCCAGGAACTGGGCCGATATGCGGCCGGCGACGCTCCCGCCCAGGTCGTGTGGGCGGCGCGGGCGTTCGCTGGCCATGTCGATCTCCTAGCGGGCCGGACCTCAGCCGGGCTCGCCCGGGTACGGGAGGTGCGCGACCAAGTAACGGGCGGCCGGGCACCCGCGCCCGGCGTGCCCGGCGTCGCCACCCGCTTGCTGCTCGAGGGCTACGCAATCGCAGGCGAGCCGAAGGCTGGCGTGGCGTTGGCCGACGAAGCGCTCGGCATGGGCCGTGGCACGGAGCTGTGGGAGGCCGAGATCAGGCGCCTGCGCGCGACCTTCCTCGCGGCGCTCGGCGCCCCGGCCGGGGAGGTCACGGCCGAACTCGCCCGGGCGCTGGCGGTTGCGCGGCGGCAGCAGGCACGAGCTTTCGAGGAGCGGATCCGGGAAACGCTCACGGAACGCTCCCTCAGCCACGGTGGTGCTCACCCATGACCGACCGAAGGGGGAGCGATGAGCACTACCGGTCTGGCGGATGCGCTCCGCGAGGGCTTCTCGGGCCAGGTGCTGGAGCCGGGGCAGCCCGGCTACGACGACTCGCGCCGGCTGTTCAACCCGATGATCGACCGCCGGCCGGCGGTGGTGGCCCGCTGCGCAACCACTCCCGATGTGGTAGCGGCCGTCAGCACCGCCCGTGACAGCGGGCTCATCGTGGCGGTCCGCTGCGGCGGCCACAGCTTCTCGGGGCTCAGCACCTGCGACGATGGCATGCAGATCGACTTGCGCGGCCTCAAGTCGATCACCGTAGACCCGCAGGCACGGACCGCCCGGGCCGGTGGCGGCGTGCTGTGGGGTGAATTCGACGCAGCCACCCAGCAGTACGGGCTCCACACGCCGGGCGGGCGCGTAACGACGACCGGTCTCGGTGGCTTCACCACCGGCGGCGGCTACGGGTGGACATCCTCCAAGTACGGCCTGGCCTGCGACAACCTGATCTCCGCCGAGGTCGTCCTCGCCGACGGCAGCGTTGTGCGGGCCAGCGAGGAGGAGCACACCGACCTGTTCTGGGGCATCCGCGGGGGTGGCGGCAACTTCGGCATCGTTACCGAGTTCGAGTTCCGCCTGCACCCGCTAGGCCCGATCGTGCAGGCCGGATTGACGATGTTCCCGATCGACCGGGCCCCGGACGTCATGCGGCGCTGGCGTGACTGGTCCGACGCCGCGCCCGACGAGGTGGCCACCGGCTGCGCGGTGGTGACTGCGCCGCCCGAGCCGTTCGTCCCGCCGGAACTGCGCGGCAAGCCGGTGTTCGGCATCATCGCCCTCTACGCTGGCGATCCCGAGGCGGGGGCGGGTGCGCTGCAGCCGGTCAAGGACCTCGCTCCCGCGGTCGACCACATCGGCCCGATGCCCTACACCGCCTTCCAGGCGGCCCTCGACCCGCTCGCGCCATATGGTGGCGGCCGTTTCTACGCCCGCGGGGAGTACCTGCCCGGACTCAGCGACGGCGCGATCGACACGTTCCTTGCCCACGCCCCCGGTCTGGCCGCGCGCAGCCACCCGCTGAGCCAGATGATCATCTTCCGGGTCGGGCAGGGCGTCGCGGCGGTACCCGACGAGGCAACCGCGTTCTCGCACCGGGACGCGAACTACCTCTTCCACCCGATCACCGTTTGGGCCGACCGCGCCGATGACGAGCAGATGACCGCGGCCGGCCGTGCCTTCGCGGCCGTCATGCGACCGTTCGGCACCGGGGCCTCCTACCTCAACTTCACGCATGAGGCAGATCGCGTCCGTGACGCCTACGGCGACGAAAAGTACACCCGTTTGGTGAAGCTCAAGGACATGTACGACCCGGCCAACCTGTTCCGGCTCAACCAGAACATCCGGCCCAGCCAGGCCGCGGCCGAGCCTGCGCTTGCGTAACAGGACAGGCGTCAGTCCCGCCGCGCCCGGATCAGCCAGGTTCCGGACTTGTAGACGACGCCGCTGGCGGTGATGTGACGGCCGATGGTGGCCCGCAGCGCGCTGAGCGCCTGGCCGTGCCGCTCCTCGTCGAGGCCCGCAAGCATCCAGCCCAAGAGCCCGAGCGCGAACATGTACGCGTCGTCGGCGTCGGCGCCGAACCACATCGGGGCCTGCAGTGGGCGGATCTCGATACCCGTGAACCCGGCGCCCGCCAGCAACTGGCGCACCCGGCCGGGGTCTGCCAGGGAGAACGGCCCAGGCGCTTGCGGCGAGGGTGCGGGCAGGTTGCGGCCGGCGGCGAGCGCAGCAGTGAGCTCGCCGACCCATTCGTTGACCGGCGGCGGCTGCCAGCTGAGCAGCGCCAGCCGGCCCCCGCTGCGCAGGGCGCGGGCGATGTTCGCGAACGCCGCGGGCGGGTCACCGAAAAACATCGCCCCCGTCCGCGAAATCACCACGTCGAACGAGCGCTCGGCGAAGGGGTAGATCTGCGCGTCCGCCTGCTCGAAACGTGTGTTGGGAATGTCCTCGGCCACGGCCAGCCGGCGCGCCACGGCGATCATCTCTGACGATAGATCCACCCCCAGCGTGCCGCCGGCCGGTGCCCGGCGGGCGGCGTCACGCGTGGTCTGCCCGGTGCCGCAGCCGATGTCGAGCACCTGCTCGCGGCGGCCGATCGCCGCCGCCGCCAGGAACGGGAGATGGTAGGCGGCGACCGAGCGGTCGAAGTGCTCGGCATGCGCCGCCCAGTACGCGCCCTCATCCCCGTCCCACGCCGTCGCCATCTCAGTGTTGGACGGGTCCACCCGCAGGCTGTCGGTGATGCGTGCCATCGCGCGCCTCCTATATGCTCCCTTTGGTAGTAACTAGATACTCCCTAAGGGAGCAATATGTCAACCTCTCCGCTGACCGCCACCTCCTACGCGGTGCTCGGCCTGCTGGCAACCAAACCGTGGAGCAGCTACGAGCTGACCCAGCAGATGGACCGCTCACTGGGGCGGGTCTGGCCCCGGGCGGTGAGCAAGCTGTATGAGGAGCCCAAGAAGCTCGTCGCCCACGGGCTGGCCCGCCCCTCCACCGAACGGAACGGGCGGCGCACCCGCACGGTGTACACGATCACCGCGGCCGGGCGGGCGGCGCTACGCGACTGGCTGGCTGCGCCGGCTGACGGTCCGGTGCTGGAGTTCGAGCAGCTGCTCAAGGTCTTCTTCGCCGACAGCGGCACCACGTCGTCGGCCCTGGCCACGCTGGCCGCCGCCCAGGACTGGGCGCGGGACCGCTGCCAGGAAAGCCTCGTGATCGGCGAGCGGTACGCGCAGGGGCGCGGCCCGTTCCCCGAGCGGCTGGCCGTGCTCCAGCTCACCAGCCGGTTCCTGACCGACTTCTACCTCCTGGTCGGCGACTGGGCCGCCTGGGCCACCGAGATCGTTGCCGGCTGGCCTGACGACCCCCGCCACGCCAGCCATGACCCCGCTGTGCTCACCGAAACCATCCGGCGGGCGACCGTAGGCAGCCAGCGCCAGCGGGGGCAGCGGCCCGCTGGCGCCGCAAGCGAGCACGCCACATGAGTCACTGGCTGCCCACAAATGCGTGGGCCCGGTTTCCGCGCGTGTCCGCGACGGACTGTCGGGTCTCCGCGAGACACTGACGTCATGAGCGACCCCACGACGAGTTTGCGAGACCGTACCAGCGTTCTCGCCGCGGCCCTGGCGCAGTGGGCAGAGCCGGCCACGGCACCCGATGAGGCAGCCATCCGGCGGGCGGCTGTCAATTTGATTGACGCAATAGACGGTCTGCTTCGTGACCTGTATCTGCTGCGCGGGAGCCTGGTCCAGCAGATCCGCCACACCGACGGCCGCGCACACCCGAGGGTTGCTTAACCGGCTATGCACAGAACCGGCTAGCAAAGGCGTCCCATCGAGGCCGTGCGGCTCACGAGCAGCCGCGCTCTGTTGCCTGGCTCGGCTGTTCACCCGGTGGCGCTGATCCGGTCCGCCGCGGCCGGCCGGCTTGCCCGCTGCTAGGTTGGAGCCGTGCCAGACCTGCCCTGGACAGCTCGCACCGAGATGGAACCGGGAACCGAGTACCTGGTCATGGCTTCGCACCTGCCGCTGAAGCGGATCACCGCCACGGTGAGCTTCTTCCGGGCAGTATCGGCGGTGCGGAAGCAGCTTGCTACCACGGACGGCCTGATCGGTTACACGCTGCGGGCCAAGCCGCTGTCCCGCGACTACTGGACCCTGTCGGTCTGGCAAGACGACGCCGCGCTCCGGCAGTTCATGCGCACCCGGCCGCATGTCCAGGTGATGACCTCACTCAGGCCAATCATGGGACCGACGAAGTTCGTCACCTGGAAGATCTCGGCAGCTGATGGGCGGCCCGGCATGACGGGTGCCCTCGAGCATCTCGCTGCTGGCTAGCCCTGTCTCCGCGGGACGTGCCTAACAGGCCGGCGCACCACCGGCACCCGGCACCATCGAAATCCGGGCCGGCGAGCACACCATCACCGCCGCCGATCTTTGCCCGCCGACCTCAGCGAAGCCCTCGGCCCCCTCCTCCACCATCCGGAGCGCCCCAAAATAGGCAAACTCAGGGCCTTTCAGGTCCAACCGGCCGAAACCTCTTCTTCACGTAACCCGGTGTTGCTGTTCACCTGGTTCTGCCACCGTTAGGCCCGCGTCGGCCGGGCACCCGCCCGGCTCGCGAGGCCACGCAGCCTCCAGCAGGGAGGCGCAGGGCGAATCAGGGAGGGTTCATGCGCGTAGTCTCAAAGATCGCCGTGGTGGTAGCCACCGCTGCGATCACCATTGGTGCCGGGATCGGGCCGGCCCTGGCCGACCCGCCATCTGGCACGTTGCCAAAACTGACCGATGTCGTCGGAGTCGGCTCCGACACCACCCAGCTCGTGATGGATGCCATCGCCAAGCACTATGACGGCACCAGCCCGGCGCACAAGCTGTACAGCTGGGACGCCGTCAATCCGTCCACCGGCGCTACCGGCGACACCATCGTCACCAAGGGCAGCAGCAGCAGCGACACGACGTGCTCGATGGCTCGGCCCAACGGCTCGAGCGCGGGCATTAAGGCTCTGGCCGCGACGATCAAGGATGGCGCGAGCCCGTGTATCGACTTCGCGCGCGCCTCGCGCGGCACCCAGACCGGCGACCCCACAGGCCTGCTGTGGGTGGGCTGGGGCAAGGACGCCGTGTCGTGGACCACGCCCAAGAGCGGCAGCGGCAAGCCCACCACGCTGACCGTCGCTCAGCTGACCGCCATCTACACCTGCACGTCCACCACCTGGAAGCAGGTCGGTGGCACTAGCACCGCGACGATCGTGCCGGTCCTGCCGCAGACCAGCTCGGGCACCCGAGCGTTCTTCCTCAAGCAGATCGGCGTCACCACGCCCGGCAGCTGTGTGGTCAACGGCTCGATCAACATTACCGGCGACACGCACAACCCGGTCCCGATCGAGGAGAACACCGGCGTCAGCGTGAGCGACTCCGGCGGCCCCCTGACCGGCAACCAGTTCGAGTTCACCAACAACCCGAACGCGATCTTCCCGTACTCGGTCGCCGTCTGGATCGGCCAGACGCCCAAGCCCCACGGTGGCGGTCACGCCACCAGCAGTTCGGCCCCAGGTGTGCTGAACCAGCCGCAGAAGGTCAGCGGCGTCTCGCCGGTCTCGACCCACTCCACGACTATCGACACGCTCAACACCAAGTTCACCTCCACCCTCACCCGGGTGGTGTGGAACGTGGTGCCGAACGCTGGGACCACGACGGCCCCCAAGATCCCGGCCAGCCTGCTCCCGTTCTTCGGTCCCAAGGGCGCGGTCTGCTCGGACACGGCCGACCAAAAGAGCTACGGATTCCTGCCCCTGTCCGGCTCGCTTTGCGGCACCTTGTTCCAGGCCTCGTGATCGCAAGCTGACCGGGGGCCTGGCCCGCGGCATCAGCTGACGATCTACCGCTGCCGGCGCGGGTACTGCCCGCGCCGGCAGCGCTGCCCGCACCTCTTACGCAATCCCCCCCAACCCGTATCAGCGGTGCACAGGGCGGGTGCGGGAAGCGGATCGGCGCGGCCGTGCACCTTCCCGGGTACAGGCCGGTCAGCAGGCACAAACCCTTTCGAGCACCACATGCGGCATGTGATCAGGCGGCCACAGCGGGCAGCCGCCGTTCCCGGTCAGCCAAGCCAGCACCGGCTTGTTCCCTGTTAGACACCTGCTGGACACCTAGACGCACTGCCGCCGGGATACCGTGGTCCGTCGCCACGCGCTTCTTGCGATCGTGCTGCGGGGGGAGAAAGCGAAACTCCGGTGGGGCCAGAGTAGGGAGACTGAGGATGCGTGAGGCGCGGAACCGGCGCGGCCGTGGCCGCGTCCGGGTGCTGCGGCTGGCAGCAACCGTGGCCATCCTGGCGGTACCGGCCGTGGCGGGCCTGCAACCGGCGGGCGCGGCCGTTTCCGGACCGCAGGCGCAGCTGGCATCTGGCCCGACCGATCACACCACCTGCAAGACCGCCGCCACCGGCTCGGTCACCTGCACAAATACATACAGCGGCAACCATGCCTACGATCCGGCGACCGGCAACCCAGTAACCCAGCCGCCGGCCGTCACGGTGACCCCGACCGCCCACCTGACCAACCAGGTTGTCCATGTCTCGTGGGTCAACTTCACCCCGACCTATACGCCCGACGGCAGCGCCCCCGAGCCGGTGAACGACCCTTCGGGCGGTACCACGGGGAGTCACCTCTACCACGTCGCCATTTACGAGTGCGCCGGAACCAACCCGCAGTCCGAAGTGGGCAACGGCATCAGCCTGCAGTCGAAAGACTGCTATGACCTCTCGAACCTCACCCAGGTGAACACGACGGCGGGTCCTGCCAACGGCGTCATCACGTACACCCAGCCGAATGGCACCGGCCAAGCCGACGTGCTCGTGGAAGCCGGCCCGGAGAACACCTTCCTCCACTGCAATGTGAAGAGCCCCTGCTCGCTCGCCGTGGTACCCAACTGGGGCGGGTCCCCGGGAACCGTTGGCAGCGGCGTTCCGAAGAACTGCGCGGATCACGAGTTCGACTCCAGCGTCGCCCCTGGCCCATTCGGCAGTGACTACTACGTAGGGACACCGTGCTCCTGGGCGGACCGGATCGTGATCCCGCTGTCGTTCACGCCGACGCCGGCCAACTGCCCGTCGAGAACACCGGCGTTTCAGGCGGACGGCTCGCCGATGCTGGAGGCAGCGATGAGCCAATGGGCGGCCGGCCTGTGCACTGGCACGTCCGGGCTGTCGTTCGGGTCCACCTCCGAAAGCGAGTACCTTGCCAGGCAGTTCTTCCTCAACGGCAGCGGCGCGCTGACCGCGGGCGTGGACATGGCGCTGGTGACCCAGCCCGCCACTGCCACGAACTCGAACGGCGCGAACCTTTCCGCCCGTCAATTCACCTACGCGCCGCTGGCCAACTCGGCCATGGCGTTCGCCTACTACATAGACGACCCGAAGACGAACGGGCCGTTCACTAACCTGAAGCTGAACGCGCAACTGGCCGCGAAGCTGCTGACCCAGTCGTACTCGCTGGCCTATGACTGCACCGTCAAACCGGGCCCCCCGCAAAGCCCGCCGCCCGCGCCCAGCAGCACCTGCGATCCCGCCGTCGCAAAGAACACGCGCACGATCTTCGACGATCCGGCGTTCCTCGCCCTCAATGGCGGGGACACGGCGGGCAACCAGCTGAACTTCCCGCCGGATCAGGTGGGAGCGTCCATGTGGGGAACGTTCCTGCCGCTCGTGGTGGCCGGCAATAGCGACATGACCTCCGAGGTCACCCGGTGGGTGGCAGCCGACGGAGCCGCAGCGGGTTTCCTGAAGGGACAGCCCGCACTGTGGAACGGCAAAGCGTACATGACCGTCAACAAGAACTACCGCGGCATCGCGTACCCGACCGGCCAGTTCCAGACCCTGGACTCGGGATTCACCACCGAACCCACCAAGACAGTGACAAATGGTTACGACGAGACGATGCAGGCGAGCTGGAACCCAGTCACCGGGCTCGACACGGTGGCCTCGGACATGGCGATTTACGCACCCACCACGACCAGTCCCGTCCCGACCTGCATCCTTAATCAGGGCCTGGGCTGCAGCGGGAACACGGGGTATGCCAACCTGCGGGTGGTGGGCCAGGTTATCGGCCAGCGCGTCATGATGGCCCTGGTCTCCGAGAGCCAGGTCGCTGCCGACGCATTCCCAGCGGCCGAGCTGGTAAACGCGGCCGGCCAGGCGGTCGCGCCGACGAGCGCCTCTATCGCCGCCGCGGTGAGCCAGATGACGACCAACCCGGACGGGATCACGCAGCAGGCCAACTTCGGCGGCAAGGATCCGAAGGCCTACCCGCTGACCATGGTGGATTACGCCATGGTGCCGACCTGCGGCCTGCCGGCCGCAAAGGCGTCGGCGATCGCCAGGTTCCTCGACTACGTGGCCAGCACCGGCCAGCAGCCCGGCGTCCAACCCGGCCAGCTGGCCCCCGGATACATGCCGCTGACCAGCCACCAGCACGCGCAGCTGCTGTCGGCGGCCAGCGCCGTCCGCGCGCAGCACTGCCGGAGCAGCGGCGGTCACCCCAAATCCACGCCCCCGCCATCCGGCACGGGCGGCACCGGCGGCACGGGGGGCACGGGGTCGAGTGGCGGAAGCTCGCCGGGTCACGGGTCGGCGGGCGGGCCCCAGCCGACCCCAACGGTGCGGATCGGTGGGAGCAGCCACGCCGCGTACGCGGTGAGCAACCCCAACGCGGCGGGCCTGGGCCGGCTCATCCTGCCGATCCTGCTGATCGTGGGGGGGATTCTGCTGCTCGGCGGCCCGGCCGTTTACGTGCTCGGTGTCACCGGCGGGTGGGCCGCGCTCTCCCGGCGGATCCGGTCGCTGCCGGGCCTGACCGCCGGCCTGATCCGCGGAATATTCGTCCCCTGAGCGGGAACCACAGCGACGGCACCAACCCAGCGGAGGCGACATCAGCAGCACCAATCCCGGTGACACCCGAGGCACCGGCCGCAGCGACACCGGCGACCGGAGAGTCGTGAGCAACGCTCCCGATACGCCCACCCTGGTCCAGATGGCCCAAAGACCCCGCCCCATCAAGGCACCGTCCAGCCCTGCCGACAAGGTGTTCCATGGCGTGCTGTACGCCGCCGGCTTCGCGGTGCTGGTCATGACGGGGCTGATCGCCTTGTTCCTGGTCCTGAAGGCGGCGGGCGTGCTGCACCAGGTGGGCTGGCGGTTCCTCACAAATTTCGAATGGCGCTTGTTCGGTAACCACATCGGCGTCGGCGCGGTCCTGATCGACGGCACCATCATTGCCATCATCTCGCTGGTTATCGCCGTCCCGGCCGCGCTCGCCATCGCCCTGTTCATCTCCGAATACGCGCCGCCCGGCCTCCGCCGGGCGATGATCGCGCTCATTGACCTGATGGCGGCGCTCCCGAGCATCTTGTACGGCCTGTGGGGGTTCTACTTCCTGATGCCGCGAGTGGTCGGAAGCGAGCGGTGGCTCTCGGACCACCTCGGCTTCATCCCATTTCTCCGGGTTCCTTACACCACCTTCCAGGCCGGCTACTTCGAGAATTCCACTCTCCTCGCCGGCCTGATCGTCTCGCTAATGATCATCCCCATTGTCGCGGCGATCTCGCGCCAGGTCTTCTCCCAGGCACCGCCGAATGAGCGAGAGGCGGCGTACGCGCTGGGATCGACCCGCTGGGGAATGATTCGCACCGTGGTGCTGCCCTACGGCCGCGGCGGCGTGATCGGAGCGGTGATGCTCGGCTTCGGCCGGGCCATGGGCGAGACCGTTGTCATCACGATCATCCTCTCGCCGGTGTTCACCATCGTCACTCACATCTCGCAGAGCGGGGGGAACTCCATCGCGTCGCTGATCGCCAACTTCGCGTCGGAGTCCTCGCCCCAGGCGCTCGCGGCGCTGATCGCGGCGGGCCTGGTGCTGTTTGTGGTGACACTGCTGGTGAACGCGGTGGCGAGCGTTATTGTTGCCCGCTCTCGATCCGGCCTGCAGACCGCCGACTGACCAGGAGACGACTCGCTGATGAGCGCTATCGCGTCACCACCGGGCTCCGGGGACATCCTCGGGCCGGCATCCGATGATGCCGGCCGTCGCGCCGGTGGCGGCGGCCAGGTCTCCGCGGCCAAGCCGGAGCCGCGGAGGATCCGGCTGCACGCGGTCAATGCCGAGGACATCCTGGCGCCGGCCGCGGCGGCCGTGTCTGCGATCGCGCTGGTCTGGTACCCCTACGAGAACGTGCTGCCGTTCTCCGGGGTGCTCGGCTTCTGGCTGTGCTGGTACATCGCCTTCCTGGCGCTCTACGCCGGGGTGGTGGGGCTGCGCTGGGGACGCAGGGCGATGGTGGACCGGATGCTGGTGGCCGGGACGGTCACCGCCGGCATCTTCGCGCTCGCGGTCATCCTCGACCAGATCATCTACGTGAGCTTCCGCGGCTGGTCGGCGGTGACGCACCTCAATTTCTGGACTCAGACCATGGCCCTGACCGGGCCGCTGCAGCCGCTGACCAGCGGCGGCGTGGTGCATGCCATGGTCGGCTCGCTGGAGCAGCTCGGGATGGCGACACTGTTCTCGGTCCCGCTGGGCGTCACCGCGGCGGTGTTCCTGGCCGAGACGGGCGGGGCCAGAGCGCAGCCGGTGCGCGTCATCGTGACCGCGATGACCGGGCTGCCGGAGATCGTCGCCGGCTTGTTCATCTACACGATGGCGATCGTCACGCTCGGCCTGAACCAGAGCGGCTTCGCCGCGTCGCTGGCGCTGACCGTGATGATGGTGCCGATCGTCACCAGGGGATCCGAGGTGATTCTCCGGCTGGTGCCGAACAACCTGCGCGAGGCCTCCTACGCGCTGGGCGCCAGTCATGTCCGCACCGTGTGGCACGTCGTGCTGCCGACCGCGCGGGCGGGCCTGACGACGGTGTCGATCCTGGCCATGGCCCGGGCGGTCGGCGAGACCGCGCTGCTGCTGTTCACCGCGGGGTTCACCAACGACATGAACGTCAATCCGTTCAGCGGGCCGCAGAGCGGCCTGCCGATCCTTATCTGGGATTTCATCAGGAAGAACCCGACGCCGAACATGATCGACCGCGGGTTCGGCGCGGGCCTTGCCCTGATGATCATGGTGCTGGTGCTGTTCACCGCGGCCCGGCTGCTCGGCGGCAAGGCCCCCGGGGAGATGACCCGCCGGCAGCGCCGCCGCATCGCCCGCGACCGGGCTATGCCCAGCCCGGGGCCTGCGGAGCGGATGCCGTCTGGGGAGGAGGCCGTCGTGTGACCGGACGTGACCTGCGTGCGCTGCCACCTGGCCCGGCAGCACGCACATACGCTCGCAACCAGACATCACTTTCGCGGAGGATCATGATGCGACCCGGCAAGCTGTCGGCTCTTGTCCTGCTCGTCGGCACCGCTCTGCTGGGCGTGGCCGCGTTTGCCGGGCCGGCTCAGGCGGCCAGGCTCGCCGGTGGCGGCGGGACAGCGAGGGCCCGCCCGGCCCAGCCCGCCTCGAACTTCACGCCGCTGCAGGGCTTCGGCTCGTCATGGGCGGGACCCGCGATCAACCAGTGGTCGGCCGACGTCCACAACCAAGGGGTCGTGATCAACTTCGATCCGGTCGGGTCAGCGGCAGGCCGCACGGACTACATCGATGACCAGGCTGACTTCGCCGCCTCCGATATCGCGTTCCTGGTCACTCCCGATCCCTTCCAGGGAGGGACCGAGCACGTCCCGTACGCCTACTCGTACATACCGATCGTGGCGGGCGGCACCACCTTCCCCTACAACATTGTGGTCGGTGGCCGGAAGATCACCAACATGCGGCTCTCCGGCGCGACGGTAGCGAAGATCTTCACCGGCCAGATCAACAACTGGGACAACCCGGCAATCACACACGACTACGGCGCGCAGCTGCCGAGCATCCCCATCACCGTGGTCGTCCGGTCCGATGGCTCGGGCGCCAGCTACCAGTTCAGCCGCTGGCTGTGGAGGCAATACCCGTCGCTGTGGCAGGGGTTCTGCGCCAGATCCGGCGGGCCTAGATCCGGCTGCGGCCCGACCGAGTTCTACCCGTCCAGTGCTCTGCGGGACGGCAAGGCGCTGAGCGGCTCGGACCTGGTCGCCAACTACATCGCATCCGCGTCGAACAACGGGGCGATCGGCTACGACGAATACGCCTACGCCCTCAACAACCACCTCCCTGTGGTGAAGCTGCTCAATCCGGCGGGCTACTACTCTCTGCCCACCCCCTCTAATGACGCGATCGCCCTGGAGAAGGCGAAGATCGATGAGAACCCTCGTGACCTGACGTTTCTCATGCAGAACCTCGATCAGGTGTATAACGACAGGGATCCGCGCAGCTATCCGCTGTCCAGCTACAGCTACGTGATCGTGCCCCGGGACAGCCGCGTGGTCAACGGGCAGACGCTGTCAGCGCCGCCGAGATGGAACACTACGAAGGGGTTCACGCTCTCCACCTGGCTCAAGTTCGTGCTGTGCGGGGCGCAGCAGACGGCCGGCAGCCTTGGCTACTCTCCGCTGCCCTTTCCCCTGGTCACGGGCGGGTTCCTGCAGTTCAGCCACATTCCCGGCCATATCACCGCCATTCCCACCAGGCAACTGAACAACTGCAACAACCCGACGTACCACAACGGGGTCAACTTCCTGACCAAGTTCGCTCCCCAACCGAGCCCGTGCGACTTCCACACGGCTCCCCTCAACTGCGTGGTGAAAAACGGGAAGCCGGTCGCGGTCGCCGCCGCGGGCACCGGCGCGACTACCGGCGCCAGCACCGGCGCAAGCACCGGCGCGAGCACCAGCTCTGGGCAAAGCATCAATCCCAATACCGGGCAGCTGACGGGCGCGACCGGCTCCGGGGCACAGATCAATGCCCAGCCGGTCAGCCTCAGCGGCACGGCTCCGCAGGAGGCGTGGCTGTTCGCCGGGCTTATCGTCCTGGCGCTGCTCGCTGCCATTGCTGCGCCGGCGGTGATTGGCTCCTGGCTGGAGCGCAGGCGCCGGTGATGGCCACCATCGCGCCCGGCGCCGGCGCCGGCGCTCCACCCAGCGCGGAGGCCCCGGCCGGCGCCGAGCAGCAGCCAGCGCAGCCAGCGCGGCCGCCGGCCCGCGACTCGGCCGTGCTGCGCCGGGTGGGGATGACGCTGTCGGTCGCCGCGCTGTTTGTCCTCGGGTTCTTCGTCTACCTGTACGGCCTGTCCGATGTGTCCGAGAGGCACGCCCAATCGACCATGTACAAGAGCTTCGTTGCCGAGCTGGCCCAGGCGGTCGCGCCGGTCGGGCCGACCCATGAGGGCGCTCCGGTCGCGGTGCTGAACATCCCGCAGATCGGCCTGAGGAACACGGTCGTGGTGGAGGGGACCACGTCGCGTGACCTGGCCCTGGGCCCCGGCCACGTGCGCGCGTCGGCGCTGCCCGGGGAAGTGGGCTGGAGCTTCATCTACGGCAAGCGGGCAACGTACGGTGCGCCGTTCAGGTATCTGGCTGGGCTGCGCATCGGCGACCGGTTCACCGTAGCGACCGGGCAGGGCGTGTCCACTTATGTCGTCCACTCGTTCGGGACCAGCCGGTATCCGGCGATAGACAGCTCGGCGAACCGCCTGGTCCTGATGACCGCCAACTCGGCGAACATCCCGACGGAGGCCGTGCAGGTCAGCGCCGACCTGATCTCGACCCCGCAGGCCAACCCCGGCACCTGGCCCAGCATCACGGCCCAGGAACTATACCTGGCCAGCGACACCGGCAGCCTGGTCGCGCTGTTCCTGTGGTCAGAGGCGCTACTGGTCACGGTCATCGTCGCCACCATCGCCGCGCACCGGTGGTCGCGCTGGCCGACCTACCTGCTGGCTGCGCCGGTCGTGATCGCGGTCACCTTGAGCGTGTACCAGAACATGGCTGCCCTGCTGCCAAACCTGTACTGACCGTCCTGATCCAGATTGGACCATCGCCGGGAGTGATGCCAGAATGTCCGCGGAGAACGGAGTTCCAGCAGCGTGGGGGGCAGTCGCCGTGACACTTCGTGGTCACACGAATCTGACGTTCCGCCGATGAGTGAGCCCGCCGCCCAGTTCCCCCCTGCCTCACCCAGGCACAGGCGAGCCCACGACAGCGTCCCTGCCCCCTGGCCGGTACCCGCGCCAGGGCCGCAGAGTGACGCCGACCCAGGGCCGGCCGGACCATCATACGGGCCACCGCCAGCGATCGATGTGGGCGAGTACCAGTACGGCCCGCCCCGGGGCGACGCAAGCCCGCGCGGCTACCGCGGGGACGGAGGCCTGCAGCAGCCGGGTCCGCTGGTCGGGATTGAGGCGCGCGATGTAGCGGCCTGGTTCGACGACCACAAGGTCCTCGAGGGTGTGTCGCTGAAGATGGAGCCGGGGATGGTCACCGCACTCATCGGCCCGTCCGGCTGCGGCAAATCCACCTTCCTGCGCATCCTCAACCGGATGCACGAGCTGGTGCGCAGCGCTGCGCTGGCCGGAGAGGTGCTGCTGGGGGACGAGGACATCTATGACGCGAGGCAGCGCCCGGCCGACATACGCCGCCGCATCGGAATGGTGTTCCAGAAGCCGAACCCGTTTCCTGCCATGTCCATCTACGACAACGTGGCCAGCGGGCTGAAGCTGGCCGGCATCAGGGTCAGCAACAAAGATTACGTCGTGGAGACCAGCCTGCGGCGAGCCGGCCTGTGGAACGAGGTGTACCGGCGGCTGCGCTCCCCGGGCGGGGCGCTCTCCGGGGGGCAGCAGCAGCGCCTGTGCATCGCCCGGTCGCTTGCGGTCTCACCAGAGGTGCTGCTGATGGACGAGCCGTGCTCGGCGCTGGACCCGACCTCCACCCGGCGGATCGAGGAGACGATCAGGGAGCTGGCCGGCCAGGTCACGATCGTGATCGTTACCCACAATATGCAGCAGGCTCAGCGGGTCTCCACCAACTGCGCGTTCTTCCTCGCGAGTGAGAACACCCCCGGATATATCGTGGAGTCCGGACCGACCAGGCAGCTCTTCGAGAACCCCGCCGACCCGCGGACCGCCGACTACGTCCACGGCCGGTTTGGCTAATCCCGCCAGGCCCCCGGCCCCATTCGCGGCCGGCCGGCTACGCGCCAAGTTGTCACACCTCAGGTAATGGGCTGGGTGGCCTCAAGCTGTTCCGGTGGACCATCGGCGGCCGGGAGCGGGGCGTCAGCAAACCAGGCGTGATCAGGTCTCCTGCTCTCCATCTGTCCCTCATAGGCGGGGGAGGAGTTCCATGCATGGAGGGCAGGAATGCTTCTGACCACGGCATGGCTGGGCCGGTGCTTCACAGCCGGTTCGGGGCTGTGTCCCCTGATCTCCATCAGGCCCAGTACTGCAGCTATACAAAGCGGGGCGGTCGCGACAAGCTCGTACCGCGTCCCGAAGCCCGACGTCGCTGCCGGAACCACAACCAAGATCGCACCGATGGCCCAAGGGAGCAGTGCTGGGCCGCCGCGGCGCTTCCACGCTAGCAGGATGCCGCCACAACTTATGAGTGTGATCAGGCCCATTACAGTCGGCGGGACCACAAAGATCTGCTGGTAGACGCGCAGCGCAGACGCCCAGGGCTGGGCGAGCCTGGTGGAGGGGTGAGCGTCGTAACGATAGATCGGGCCGGTCGTGTTGCCAGGGTTCTGGCCGGCGAGCAGTGCCAGGGTGGCCGGGTGTGCCGGGAAGGCGAAGGCGGCTTGCCCGTTGGAGTAGGCGGATCCTCCCGATGAGAAATTCTGCAGGATAGCCTGCCAGGTTGTCAGGAGGTATTCGCCAGGCTGCGATTCGAATACCCTGACCGCGAATGCTGTACCTCGCTTATCGTTTACCGCGGTGAACGCGCCACCCTTGGCCCTGGACAGCGGCGTGCCGGGTGTCCAGAGATACCAGTCGGGTTTCCGTCCGGGAGCAGCGCAAAGCCAGCGGTCTGTGCGGGGAAGGTTGTCGGTTGCGCAGTTTGCGAACGATTCTGCACGAGCAGCCAGGAACGCGCCCGTGCTATAGGTCAGCCTTAGCTGGCCGTGGGACTGGCGAAACCAGTTCGCATAGCTCAGTATGGGCAAGGCAAAGGCGATGCAGATGAGCAGGACCTGGGCCAGGCGAGTGCGCCATTTCGTGTTTGGCCGCGTCACCAGCCAGACAACTGGGGCAACGAGGAGCGGAAGGCCCTCGGTTCTCGTGTCCGTTGCTGCTGCCAGGAGCAACCCGGCGATGATGCAGGCCAGCCAGCCCGGAGAACGGTTCCAGAGCATCACCGCTATCGCTGCTACGACCAGGAATGTGAACAGGGAGTCGCTGAGGATGAAGTGTTCAATCTGTATCTCATAAGCGGATAGCAGGATTGGTGCAGAAATCAAGGCGGCTACCCATGCACGGACGCCACGTCGCAGCAGCAGCGCATAAATGATAATGCCTGTACCCAGCCCAAGAACATGCTGCGCTATCACGACGAGCGCGAAACTGTGCAGCGGGTGAAGTGGCCACAATAGGAACAAGGAGTATCCGGAGGGACGGGCAGCTGCCGGGTATGGATGCACGGCGATAGCGGCGTAGCCGAGGCTGTCGGAATACCACAGAGCGGGCTGGTAGGCGAGTACCGCTACGGTTCTGACAAGCAAGCCGGCGAGCAGGATGGTGAGGAATGCGCGGTGCCTGTACAGTGCCCCCGTCATCGGAGGCCGCCGTCAAAGCACTCGCTGACCGCATGCTGGGCCGGGGTGTTGTAGAAGCTGAACTGATCGCCGTGCTGCGCGGAAGCCAGCTGACTAAAGCTGATCTTCCACCAGTAAATTCCCGCAACGTGCAGAGACAGGGCTGCCCGGCAGGCAGCTATGAACCACCGCGCCTGCATGGCTCGTCCGGTGCGGGTGGGGGCGCCGATCGCAAACCACTGGGCAGGATGAGCATACGCGCCGGGGAC
>Ga0306924_10000830_pt1 | contig 27015 bp, 25 predicted proteins | sample sta12Can44000111_FD_203756 | JGI IMG/M metagenome (GOLD analysis project Ga0306924, IMG submission 203756) | Lab enrichment of tropical soil microbial communities from Luquillo Experimental Forest, Puerto Rico - statanox.12C.anox.44.000.111 (v2)... | ecosystem: Environmental > Terrestrial >... | reverse complement strand
CTTCGAGCAATATCCGTACCAGTCCGGCAGCTCCCTCAATGCCGGCGGCATCAACTACGGGCTGCTGCGCCAGCAGGAGGCCATGAATGGAGGGCCTGGAGCGCCTCAAGCCGCAGTGACACGAACCTGGCCGGGCGGTTTTGCCTGTGAACCGGGTACCGTTCACGCGCCTCTGTTGCGGCGTCCGCCAGGGTCAGCTTCCGGGTACGAAGTGTGAGTGCCGCCGGGGCTCGCCAAGTGTTGAAACAATCAACTAATACGTGTACTATACGTATATGACAAAGAAACTGACGATCACGGTTTCGGATGAGGTGTACGAAGGGCTTCGCCGGAGAATCGGACCACGCAGAATTAGCCGATTCATCGATCAACTGGCGCGACGCCATGTCCTGGAAAGACCGACAATTTTTCGCGGATCGCTGGCGGAGGCCTATCGCGCCATGGCGGCCGACGAAGAAGCCGAGCGCGCCGCACGTGACTGGACCGAAAGCGTGATTGGCGAAACCTTACCAGACGAGGACTTCAGTGACTGGCCCGGCTATCCGTCGCGGTGAAATTTGGTGGACTGTCTTCGAGCCAGGCGTTGGGGGCGAGATACGGAAGAATCGTCCTGCCGTAATCATCTCGAACGATGATTCAAACGCTATTCTGAATCGAGTACAGGTCCTGCCCGTCACGAGCCGGGCACACAGGATCTATCCGTCTGAAGCGCTGATCCGGATCAACGGGAAACCGAACAAGGCGATGGCGGATCAAATCGCAACCGCGGACAAGAAACGTATCCGCAGGCGCATAGGGCATGTGACAAGGGATGAAATGAAAGCGATCGAAGCCGCTCTTCGAAAGCAACTCGCGCTATAGTGACTCCGTCTCTTTTGCGCGCTTCCGGCTTCCTCTTGCTCAAAGCAGGCGATTCTCGGCGGTGCGCGCTACCTGTTCAGGCGCGCGCTCGCCGCGGGAAATGTAACGGGTGACCTGGGATCAACTTCTGCCATATCGAGGCCCGAACGGCAGAGCGCAACTTTGCCCGCTGCCATCGCAGTCGTGTGGTGCTGAACGCTCAGAAAAATAATGCGGGAGGAAAAGCATGCAGACGGTCGGCTTTGTCGGCGTGGGAAGGATCGGAATCGAGATCGCCAGACAGCTGCTCGCGGCCGGCTATCAGGTTCTCGGCTATCGGCGCAGCTCGCTGGCCGAATTCGAAAAGATCGGCGGCACGGCAGCGGCGTCTCCAGCGGCACTCGGCGAGCGGGCAGACATTGTTCTCTCGTGCCTGCCCGGCGGCGGCACTGCTCTCGATGAGGTGATCGACGGGCCGCATGGGCTGGTGCAGACCGCGAGAGAGGGCCAGATCATCGCCGAGCTCGGCTCACATGCCCTGCCTGTGAAAGAGCGCCAGGTCAAGCGCCTCGCTGCAAAAGGCGCGATATTTCTCGACGGCGAGGTGGGCGGCACACCGGGAATGGTGGCGCATCGCAAGGCGCCGATCTATCTCGCCGGCGATGCCGATGCCTGCCGCACCATCGAGCCGATCCTCAAGACGCTCACCGAGCTCTACCTTTACTGCGGCCCTTTTGGCGCCGCCAGCAAGATCAAGTTCATCAACAGTCTCCTGGTCACGGTCAATACCGCGGCTATCGGAGAAGCGGTAGCGCTTGCTCTGAAAGCGGGCGTCGACCCCGACCTGATGCTCAAGGCAATCAGTACCGGCAGCGGCGGATCGGTCCTGTTTCCGATCCGCGTGCCGCGCATGGTGAAAAAGGACTATCATCCGCCGGGAGGCACGTTCGAAGCCCTGTCGCACTATTTCCACTTCATCGACGATCTTGCAGACAGCACGGAAACATCGACGCCGCTGTTCCGTCTGGCGGCCGATTTGTTCAGGCGGGGGATCGACCGCGGCCTCGCGCAGCACGATGTGGCGGCGATCATCGAAGTCGTGCACGAGATGTCTTCAGAGGTGAGGGAAAAAGCGAAAGCAAGGCATTTGCCGCTTGGCGAAAACGTTTCGCATCATTCGTAGCCTGAGGAGTGCGGCGTAATCGGCAGGACGGACCCGCATTGGGCGCGCCATGCGGGGCGCCGAGCTGCCAATGATTCAGGATTCAAGGAGGCAAGCAGAATGACAACGACGCAAACGGCCGGTTCGCCGGCGCTCTACTTTGGCCCGTTCAACACCGCGCAATCGCTCGGGATCGACCGCGGCAATTACATTGCCATCCACTCCACCGACCCGGCGGCAGCGGCCCGCTATGCGGTGGAGAACATGGGGTTCTACCTTGTTCATGCCGACGGTCAGGGCCGCCATTATCTCGCCGCCCATGGGCTTGATCCGTACTCCCTCGTCTACACGCCGGGAGAGCAGGGCAAGGTCGATCACATCTCCTATGTGGTGCGCAGCGCCGACGCTCTGCTCGCGGCCGAGAGACGACTTGGCGAGCTTGGCGTCAAATGCGAGCGCGTCGAGCGCTCGCATTTGTGGCGGCACGGTCCGGCGCTGCGGTTCATGAACCCGAGCGGCCATACCATCGAGCTCACCCCCGGGGTCCTGGTCGACGTGCCCATGGCGGCGCTGGTCGCCGAGCCGCAGTCGGTGCCGGCGCCGATCGCGCTCGACCATGCAGTGGTCCGCGCCGTCGACGTCGGCGCCGGATTCGAGTTCGCCTCCCGCACGATGGGGCTGAAGGAGTCCGCTCGCATTGTTGCTCCCGACGAGATCCCGGTGCTGGGCTTTTTCCGCTGCCACACGCTCTATCATTGCTATGCGGTGGCGCGCTCGCAGTACAACGGGCTGCATCACATGCAGTTCACGGTAAAGAACCCGCTCGCGGTGCACCGCGCCTTCGAGCAGATGAAAGAGCGCGGCAAGGTCGAGCTGATCTGGGGGCCGCTGCGGCACGGCGCCGGTCATAACATCGTGATCTACTTCCGCGACTACACCGGAAACATTGTCGAGTATTCGGCGGAGGAAGAGATCATCCTCAACGATGGCACCTACGTGCCGCGGGTGTGGCCGGTCACAGATCCGCGCGCCGGTGATGAGTGGAATCTCTCCCACATCCCGGCCGCCATGATGTGAGTTAGGTGACTATTCACAGGAATAGTCACACGAGCAAAGCAGCCATTGGAGTCATCACATCGGTGCAGCGCCGCCGCCGCTGGAGCGCCGGCAGAAAAGGAGGCGGCTCGTTGCAGCCTCGCTCGAAGCCGGCACCGGTGTCTCGGTGGGGGCACGGGAAGCCGGGATTCATCCGAGGCTTGCGGAGGTGCTCGCCCGGATCAACGATCAAGCCATCCACAGACTGATTAGCTGTTGCCCTGGAATTGGAAAACACAGCCTGCCAGACTGGCGGCATGATGAGTCCGGCCAGGCAGAGCGCGGCATCCCACAGCTTCAACGAGATCGCCACTGTTCGTATCGAACTGCGGCACACCGATCCATTGATCTGGCGTCAGGTCGAGGTGCCGACCTCGATCACGCTCAAGGTTCTGCACGACATCATCCAGATCGTCATGGGCTGGTTTGATTGCCACTTCTGGGAGTTCACAATCGGCAAGCAACGGTATGGCCTGCCAACGAATGACGCCTGGGGAACCGAGCCTTCCATCGCGGCGGCCAAGGTGCGACTGCGTGATGTGCTCAAGCCGCGCAAGACCGTCATCGATTACACTTACGACTTCGGCGATGGCTGGGAGCATCGGCTCACCGTGACCGATGTGCGCGCCGGCCAATCCGGCGTCTCCTACCCGCGCTACATCGCCGGCCAAAGAAACGGACCACCCGAAGATTGCGGCGGCATCCCAGGCTTCTACGAACTGCTTGAGGCGATCGCTGATCCTGCTCATCCGAGCCATGCGGATCTCAAAGAATGGGCGGGCGACTACGATCCCGTTGCGTTCGATGCGCTGCCGATCAAATACGCCCTCGGTCGCATCGCGAACCGCCGGAACGCCGCACGGTCGCGCCTCAGCAAGAAAAAGCCCCTCGGGTCGGCCGCTTCGCGGATCGATAGGGGACGCCTATCGCGCTATGGCGGCCGATGAAGAAGCCCAGCGCGAGGCTCTTGACTGGACCGAAAGCTTGATTGGCGAAACATGGCCGGATGAGGACTTCAGTGACTGGCCCGGCTATCCATCATGTTGATAGTTGCCATTCACAATAATCATTCGTCCCTCTTCTCCCCGCGCTCGGCCTCCTCGCGCTCGCGCAGATAATCCTCGGTGGTGCGCGGGGCCGGTCGCGGCGGCGCGGCGTAGGGGTCGAGCGCAGCCTCGGTGACGGCCACGACGCGGCAGTCCTCGCACATCCTGATGACGTCCAGGCGCTGCGCGTCCCCGGCAAACATCCAGTGCCGGCCGGCAAGCTTCTCGGTGACGCGCTCGATTGTGCTTTTGACGCCGAACGGCTTGCCGCAGCGGATGCAATGGAACGGCTCTTCTTCCTTGAGCACGCGCGCGCCTGCGGTCGCGGCGCGGAAATCGAGCTGCGGACGCAACGATATCACCTTCTCCGGGCAGGTCGCCGCGCACAGGCCGCACTGCACGCAGGCATCCTCGGTAAAGCGCAGCATCGGCCGTTCGGGATTGTCAGTGAGCGCCCCGGTCGGGCAGGCGGAAACGCAGGCAAGACACAACGTGCATCCCTGCGTGTCGATATCGACGGCGCCGAAGGGTGCACCGGCCGGCAGCGGCACCACGTCGACCGGGGCGGGCGCGGCGCGGTGAAGCTCGCGCAGCGCAAGGCGCATCACCTCGCGCTTGCCGCCGACCGGCATGAAATGCGAGGGCTGCGGTGATGGCTCGCCCGGTGCGAGGGCGCGCAGCGCCGCACCCAGCGCTTCGGGATCATCGATCCCGATGGCGGCCGAGCGCCCGCTGCTGAAGCCGAGGCCGCCGAGAACAGGTTCCGCCAGCGCGAGCGTCCCGGTCAGGCCGGCGATGTCGTGGCGCGGCCTCTCGCGGACAAGGAGCCGCAGCGCGCCCGCGCCATAGGCAAAGCATGCCGCGACCGCTTCCAGGCCGACCTGCGTCACCTCGTTGACTTCGAGCGGAAGCACGTTTGCCGGCAGGCCGTCGCCGAAGCGCGCGAGCGCGTCGATCAGCGGCGTCCCGTGCGCGCCGTCGTGAATGAGCACGACCGCATCCGTGCCGCCGGCTTCGCGATAGGCGCCGAGCAATGCGCGCAGCCTGCGGAGCAGGGCATCCGCGGGAGGCAGCGCGTAGCCTGCCGCCCCGGTCGGGCACACGGCCGCGCACTGCCCGCAGCCCGCGCAGATGTGCGCATCGATGTCGACGTGGTCGCCCGCCGGCGCAATCGCGCCGGCCGGGCAGAGATCGAGGCAGCGGCGGCAGCCGACGATCTTCGAGCGCGCGTGCGCGCAGAGGTCCGCGCGCAACGATATGTAGCGCGGCTTGTCGAAGCTGCCGACGAGGTCGCGTGCCTTGAGCACGGCGCGCAGCCAGCCGGCGCTGTCGCGGGGATCGGCGCGCAGATATCCCTCGCGCAGATCGGGCGCGGTGAAGAGCGGCGTTCCGCCGGAGAGGTCGAGCACGAGGTCGCAGCGGGAGACGGCGCCGTCGCGCGCTGGCGCAAAGGCAAGCGTGCCGCGCGAGGAGGGTGCTGCTTCGGCGAACGCGTCGACGGTGAGCTCGAACGCGCCAAGATAACCGGCCGCGGTGCGGATGCTGCCTTGCACGACGGGAAATTCGGTCACTCGCGGCGGCGTCACGCCGGCGGAAGGCTTGATCAGCACGGTGACGTCGAGATGGTCCTTGAGCAGATGGCCCGCTTCGATCGCCACATCGTCGCAGCCATAGATGAGAGCAACCCCCTCGCTGTCGAAGCGCACGAAGGTAACCGCGGGCGCGGGCTCGGCGGCGGCAGCGACGAGCGCCGCCATCTTGGGGCCCGCGCTCTTTGCGTCCTTCGACCAGCCCGCGGTCTCGCGGATGTTGACGAAGGAAACGTCGCGGCGGCTCTCTTCGACGGCTTGCGAGAACAGCGGCGCCTCCTGCACGCAGCCGACCGTGAGCGGCGCCTCGCCGGCCGCGGCGGCGCGGAACTTGTCAATCTCGGCGCGGCAGAGCTCGCGCGCGGTCGTTATCGAGGTACCGCGGCAGCCGCGCTTCACCGCCTCGGCGTCGAGCGGCATGCTGTCTTCGCACGAGCAAATAATAATCGTTCGCGGCTGATCGGCCATGATCTCACATGCACGTCTTGCCCGCGAAGCCTGTCCCCGCGAAGGCGGGGAGAGGGCATCCGGTAACCGGTATTCTCCCAGTTGCCCGCCACGGCGGTGATAACTGGGATCATCCGCATTCGCGGATGGTGAGCCGAGAACCGGTCTGGCAGCGCGTCTTCCCAAGTTATAGTGATTGCCGCTGATCATCGCGAGCCCGGCAAGGCTGAACTGGAACAAGCCTGAACTGGAACAAGGCTGAACTGGAACCACGCGTGCGCCCCTCATCGAAGCCCGCGCTCGACCTGCCGCCCCCGTTCCGGCTCGTGACATTGCGTGAGGTCGGCGATGCCTTTGCGCACGCCATGCGCGTGGCGGCGCAGGAAGGCGCCGGCACGCTGGTCCATGTCGGGCGCTTTGATCTCGCCGAGTTCGCCGTGGTGCTGGAGCCGGCAGAGCCGCTGCGGACCGCGCGGCGCGCGCTCTATGCGGGGCTAGTCGGGCTCGGCGATGCGCTTGCGGCGCACGCGCCGCCCGAGCGCCCGCTGACTTTCGACTGGCCCGACGCGGTGCGGGTCGACGGCGCCCGCGTCGGCGGCGCCCGCCTGGGCTGGCCGCCGGACGACGACGAGGAGGCGCCGCCGGACTGGCTCGTCTTTGCGGCCATGATCCGCACCGTCGCCATGGGCGAGGACGAACCGGGGCTGCGTCCGCTCGCATCGGCGCTCGACGCGGAGGGCTTCGATCTCGACGGCGGGCGCCTCGTGGAGAGCTTCTCCCGGCATTTCATGACGGCGCTTGACGCCTGGCAGGCGCACGGATTTGACGAAGTGGCCAAGGCCTATCTTGCGCGGCTCTCTCCTGCGCGCGGCGTGCGTCGCGAGATTGCCGAGAACGGCGACCTTCTGGTGCGGCCCATGGGGGTTATCACGGGTGGAAAGGATGCCGAGCGCCGCTCCCTTGTTGCAGCGCTGCGCGCGCCCTCCTGGCTTGACCCCGCAACCGGCGCCCCGCGCGCATAATCACGGCTCGAGTGTCATCGTCCGCGCAAGCGGACGATCCAGTAGTCCTCCGACATATCGATCTGGCTTGCGATTGGGGGCTACTGGATACCCGCTTTCGCGGGTATGACGGGCGGGAGTTTGCTGCCGCTGCCGTGCTGCCGAGCCGTCACTCGATTTTCAGACCGGTATCGCGGATCAGCTTTCCCCATTTCGTCGATTCGGCTCGGATGCGCTCGGCAAAGACGTCGGGCGGGCTCACGATGGAGAAGATGAAGTTCGGCGCCAGAAACTGCTCGCGGAACGAAGGCTCATCGAAGATGCGCCGGGTCTGCGCGTTGATGAGGTTGATGATGTCCGCCGGCGTTCCCTTGGGCGCCGCCAGCCCGTACCAGGAGGAGCCTGCCTCGTAGCCGGGCAGGCCGCTCTCCGCGAGCGTCGGTACATCGGGATATTGCGGCAGGCGCGCGGGGCTGCCGAAGCCGAGAACCCTGAGCTGGCCGCTTTGCCAGGGTTGCGCAATGAGGCCGATGCTCACGATCATCATCTGGATGTGGCCCCCGATCACGTCGGTGATCGCGGGCGCCGCGCCGCGGTAGTGGACGGGGGTGAACCTGGTGCCGGTCATCTCTCCCAGCAGAACAATGTTGAGATGCCCGCTCGAGCCGATGCCGAAGGTGCCGTAGTTGATCTCGCCCGGCTGCTTGCGGGCGAGCGCAATCAGATCGTCCAGCGTGCGCACGGGGAGTGCCGGATTGACGATCAGCGCCTGCGGGCTGATGCCGAGGGCGGTAATCGGCGCGAAATCGTTGAGCGCGTCGAAGACAAGCCTGCTGTAGAAGTGCGGATTGGTGACGAAGGTCGCGTCCGCCGCGACCAGCAGCGTGTAGCCGTCGGGCGCGGCCTTGGCCACGGCTTCGGCGCCGACCTGGCCGGTGGCGCCCGGCTTGTTCTCCACCACCACCTGCTGGCCCAGGCTTTCCGTGAGCCGCTGCGCGAGAGCGCGCGCAAGAATGTCGGTGATGCCGCCCGGCGCAAACGGCACGACAATGTGAACGGGCTTGCTCGGATAGGATTGCGCCGCGGCGCTGGCGCCCCATGCGCCCATGCCGCAGAGTACGCAGAGGGCCAAGCGGCTAAAGACTCGGGTTGCCTTCATACACGCATTGATTGAATTTATATTCAATAAACTCATTCCGAGTATTTTGACAAAACAAATTCGGTTCGTGGGTGCCGCACCATATAGATTGACGATAAGCCCCGGTCGAGGCGCGGCGCATGAAGGATTTCTGGGTCAGCTGTGGGCATCACCTGCTCGACCGCGACGAGGCCGGCGCGCTCGTCGTGACCGAGGAGTTCCTCAAGGCCTATCTGGCGCGGCCGGAACTCTCCCCGCCGCCCGAGGCCTGCGCCGGCGAGCGCGCGCTCCACGCGGCGCTCCTGGCCGCCCCCCGCCGGCCCATATCGGATCGGCAGATCGCCGCGATTGCCGACCGCGATGCGCGGGAGAACTGGGCCTTGATGAGGGAATTCCGCGACCGGCTCATGGCGCAGCGCACGGTCGAGGCCGCCTACCTCGATCTCATCCGCAACGGGGCGGGCGCCACACCGCCGCTCTTCATCAATCAGCTCGTGCATGCGATCCTGCGCAACGTGCTCGACGGCTGCGAGGATCCGTTCGTGCTGCGCGCGGCCGAGTTGTTCTTCCGTCCCCAGCGTATGACCGTGCACGGCGGCTCTCTCATTGCCGCAGACGAGGAAACCGTTGCCGGGACAAGCCCGCAGCCGCTCTCGCCGCTCGTCGCCATGCTGGGCGTGCCGGTCCCCGGCGAAGCCGACGTGCTCAACGAAGACAATGCGCCGAGCTATTGGGAGCGCAGCGACCGCTTCGACATGGCGCTCGATCTCACAGCCGGGCGGCGCGGGCTTGCCGCGCTCGGCGAAGTCATCGAACGCTGGATTGCGCATCTTGGCTCGCGGCGCGCGCAAGTCGAGCCCTTCAGCGAGGCCAGCAATGTCGAGCTCACCTGGTATATCGGCCTCGACGCGGAGGCGACCGCGATCGGGGACGCGCTCTGGAAGGGAGAGGAGCTTGGGCAATCCGCGCGTGACCGCATTGTCGGGCTTTATCGTCTCGTTCTCGACAGGAGCGGTGGCGCGCCTATCTATCTGATATTGGCGATGACCAAAGACCGCATGCTGCGCATGAAGCCGCAAAATCTCATCACCGGCCTGCCCGTCGCGCAGCTCGAGGCGGCGTCGTGAGCGCCGTGGACGCGCTTGCGCGGATTGCGGTCGGCGTGATCGTGGAGCGCCGCAGGGCGTTAAGCCCCTGGATCGATTTCACCTGGAAGCCGGTTTCGGTGCTTGTCGGGGTGCCGGACGCATCGCCCTGGACGCCTTTGTCGCAGGACGAGGACGGCGCGACATTCTATGCGGGCGCCGCCGAGATTGCGCTCTACCGGACCGAGACTGCAAACTACCGGAACAATCTCGCCGGCGGGGAAGCAAAGCTCTGGGTCGCATTGCGCCCGACCGGTGGGGAGCCGCCCTATGAGATATTCGCGGTCACGGCGGATCCCGCCGAGGGCGAGGCGTGGAGCGAGACCGGGGGCGACCTCGTCGACGCGGTGGCGATGCCTGGCGCGGTGCAGGCGGAGATCGCCGGTTTTATCGCCGCGCATCACGTGGAACGCCCGTTCTACAAGCGCCAGCGTGACGACGCGCAGCCGCAGGCCCTGCCGCGCAACGGCTCATTGCGGAAAGCGCCGCAATGAGCGAACGCGAGACCTTCATCACCCGCTGGTCGCGCCGCAAGCGCGCGGCGCCTGCCTCGCGATCGGAGGCAGAACTGCGCGAGGGCGGCGATCCCGGTGCGCTCCCTCTCCCCGCCGACAGGGAGCCCCCCGAGCTTGCCGATGGATCATCGGCTCAAATACGACCCAAAGCGGAGCCTGCCGTCGATCTTGGCAAGCTGCCGCCGATCGATTCGATCACTGCCAAGAGCGACGTCAGCGCCTTTCTTGCTCCGGGCGTCCCGGTGGAATTGACGCGTGCGGCGTTGCGTCGCGCATGGGCGGTCGATCCCGCGATCCGGGACTTCATCGGGCTCTCTGAGAATTCGTGGGACTTCAACGCGCCCGGCGCGATGGCGGGCTTTGGGCCGCTGGAAATGACGGATGAGCTGCGCCGCCGCATTGCGCAATTCGTGGGCCGAAGCATGGGCGGGACGGCTGATGAAGCCTCTTCCAAAGAGGTAAAGGGCAACCGTGCATCGGTGGCGATTTCCACGGTTGGAGACCATGCCGCCCCGGAACCAAACAAGCGCGTCAATACGGAACCGGTTCCGAATGCTGCTTCTTCGCAACGCGGCAAGGGCCACGGTGCACTGCAGCGCGAGGTGGAATTCGCGCAGGATCGCGTCTCTGAAAGACGGAAGCGGCCGCACGGAGGCGCACTGCCCAAGTTACGCGATCACTGACGCAACCCGTGACGCCAGCATAGCCTCGCACTATTGACCGCTTAGGTTCCCGGGCGATAGTTTGGAACTATAAGAATTAGAATCTAGAACTAAACGCCCAATGCGGGACCAAGGACTGGAAGATGCAATCCGCGCGGCGGGCGGAGTAGGCCCGCTTGCGCGGAGCATCGGCATCTCGCAACCCTCCGTCTCAAACTGGTCCCGCGTCCCGGCCGAGCGGGTGCTGTCGGTCGAAAAAGCGACGGGCATCGATCGCGCGGTTCTGCGCCCGGACCTTTACGCCGGCAGACCCGACGATGCCGATGAGGTCGATGCCGCGCGCGCACAGGAATACGCGCTTCTCTCGGTCCTGCTCGCGCGCGCCCCCGATGCCGCGATGCTGGCGCGGCTTGCGGGGTTGCGCGGCGACACGAGTCCGCTGGGTGTTGCCCATGCGGCGCTTGCCGAGGCGGCAGGCAGCACCGACGCGGCGCGCCTCGAGCGCGAATATTTCGCGCTCTTCATAGGCCTCGGCCGCGGCGAGCTTCTGCCCTACGGCTCCTATTACCTCACCGGCTTCCTGCACGAGCGGCCGCTCGCGCGGCTGCGCGCGCATCTCGCCCGGCTCGGCATCGAGCGTTCGGCGGGGCAGGCGGAGCCCGAGGACCACGCGGCCATCCTGTTCGAGATCATGTCAGGTCTTGTCAGCCGGCGCTTCGACACCCCCCCGGGCGCCGAGCGCGAGCTGTTCGAGCAGCACCTCGCCCCCTGGATCGGGCGTTTCTTCTCCGATCTTGAACGCGCGCAGGCCGCCGATTTCTACCGGCACGTCGGAGCGCTTGGCCGGGTATTCGTGGATATCGAGACGCAGGCATTTGTGCTGCCGGAATGAGCAGACGGGAGACGAGCGCATGAAGAAAGAACGCAGATCGGCACTGGCGCGCCGTGATTTCCTTCGCACGCTCGGAGCCGGCGCGACACTTGCGGCCGCTGCGGCGGGGCCGTCATCGGAGCGTGCCCGTGCCGACAGCGAGACCAGCGATGAGAAGCGAAAGTCCCGCTATCGCGAGACCGAGCACGTGAAGGCCTACTACCGCGTCAACCGCTACCCGAGCTGAGGAGGCGCCTGTGCTGATCAGGAGAACGCAGCGGCCGGTCCATCGCGGCGCATTTGGGACGACGTCTGCCTCAAACGGTGTCGGGATTGACCGCCGCACATTGCTGCGCCGGTCAGGCCTCCTCGGAGGCGGCCTTGCCGCGCTCGGAGTGCTCGCGCCGGGGTCCGTGCGCAAGGCGCAAGCCGGACCGCCGCCACCCGCCGGTGCCGAGATCGCCATCCGCAAGAACATCTGCACCCACTGCTCGGTCGGCTGCACGGTCACGGCCGAAGTCGCCAACGGGGTCTGGATCGGGCAGGAGCCGAGCTGGGACTCGCCCATCAACCGCGGCTCGCACTGCGCCAAGGGAGCGGCAGTGCGCGAGCTCGTCCACGGCGACCGGCGGCTGAAATATCCGATGAAGCTCGTCAACGGCCAGTGGACGCGCGTGAGCTGGGAGCAGGCCATCGACGAGATCGGTGGCAAGCTTGCCGCCATCCGCGACCAGTCCGGGCCGGACTCGGTCTACTGGCTGGGCTCCGCCAAGTTCTCCAACGAGGGCTCCTATCTCTTCCGCAAGCTTGCGGCGTTCTGGGGGACCAACAACGTCGATCATCAGGCGCGCATCTGCCATTCGACAACGGTCGCCGGCGTAGCCAACACCTGGGGCTACGGCGCGATGACCAACAGCTACAACGACATCCGCAATTCCAAGACGCTCGTGATCATGGGCGGCAATCCGGCCGAGGCGCATCCGGTCTCGCTTCAGCATCTGATCGAGGGCAAGGAGCTCAATCACGCCAATTTCATTGTCATCGACCCGCGGCTTACGCGCACGGCGGCGCACGCGACGGAGTACGTCCGCGTGCGTCCGGGGACCCATATTGCCACGATCTACGGGATGCTCTGGCACATCTTTCAGAACGGCTGGGAGGACAAGGAATTCATCCGCCAGCGCGTCTACGGGATGGATGACGTGCGCAAGGAGGCCGACAAATGGACGCCCGACGAGGTCGAGCGCGTCACCGGCATTCCGGAGGCGCAGCTCAAGCGCGTCGCCGAGATTATCGCCAAGCAGAAGCCCGCCTGCCTGATCTGGGCCATGGGGCAGACCCAGTTCTCGACCGGCACCGCCAATGTCCGCGCCAGCTGCATCCTGTTGCTCGCCACCGGCAATGTCGGCAATTTCGGCAATGGCGCCAACATCTTTCGCGGCCACTGCAACGTTCAGGGTGCGACCGATCTGGGCCTCGATATCGTGACCCTGCCGCTCTACTACGGCCTCTTGGAGGGTGCCTGGAAGCACTGGTCGCGGGTGTGGGAGGTCGACTACGGCTTTATGCTTTCGCGCTTTGCCTCCAAGCAGATCATGGAGGCGCCCGGCATCCCCTCCACGCGCTGGTTCGACGCAACGCTGCTGCCGAAGGATCAGGTTGCGCAGAAGGACAACCTCAAGGCCATGGTGGTGTTCGGTCACGGCGGCAACACCGTCACCCGCATGCCGGAGGCCGCCAGGGGGATCGAGAAGCTCGACCTCCTCGTCGTCGGCGATCCCCATCCGACCACCTGGGCGGTGCTCTCCGAGCGCAAGAACGACACTTACCTCCTTCCGATCTGCACCCAGTTCGAGACCTCGGGCTCGCGCACGGCATCCAACCGCTCGCTGCAATGGGGCGAGCAGATCGTCAAGCCGATCTTCGAGTCGAAGGACGACTACACGGCGATTTATCTGCTCGCGAAGAAGCTCGGCTTCGCCGACACGATGTTCAAGAACATCAAGGTGGAGGGGGAGCAGCCGGTCGCGGAGGATATCCTGCGCGAGATCAATCGCGGCGGCTGGTCGACCGGCTATTGCGGCCAGTCGCCGGAGCGGCTCAAGCTGCACATGGCGAACCAGAAGGATTTCGATCTCGTCACCTTGCGGGCGAAGGACGGTCCCGCCAAGGGCGACTATTACGGCCTGCCGTGGCCGTGCTGGGGCAAGCCGGAATTGAAGCATCCCGGCACCCACACGCTCTACAACACCAACCTGCATGTGATGGATGGCGGCAGCACCTTCCGTGCCCGCTTCGGCGTGGAGCGGGAGGTCAAGCTTCCCGACGGCACCTCGCGGAAGGACAATCTGCTGGCCGAGGGCTCTTACTCGCTCGGCTCGGAGATCAAGGATGGCTACCCCGAATTCACCTACGGGGTGCTCAAGAAGCTCGGCTGGGACAAGGACCTGACCGACGAGGAGAGAGGGGTGATCGAACGCATCGGCGGCAACAACGCCGACGGGGTGTCGTGGTCGATCGACCTTTCAGGCGGCATCCAGCGCGTCGCCATGGCGCACGGCTGCATCCACTACGGCAACGGCAAGGCGCGCGCCAACGCCTTCGGCCTGCCGGATGCGATCCCGGTGCACCGCGAGCCGATCTATACGCCGCGGCCTGATCTCGTCGCGAAATATCCCACCCTGCCGGATGCCAAGCAGTTTCGCGTGCCCAATGTCGGCTTCACTGTGCAGAAGACCGCGGTGGACAAGGGCATCGCCAGGGTATTTCCCCTCATTCTCTCCTCCGGTCGGCTGGTCGAGTTCGAGGGCGGCGGCGAGGAGACGCGCTCCAACAAATGGCTCGCCGAGCTCCAGCAGGACATGTTCGTCGAGATCAATCCTGCCGACGCCGCCGAGCGCGGTATCAAGGACGGGGCCTGGGTGCATGTCTGGGGCCCAGAGATGGAGAGCGGCAAGGTCACGCGCGTCAAGGCGCTTGTCACCGAGCGCGTCGGCAAGGGCGTGGTCTGGATGCCGTTCCATTTCGCCGGCTGGTTCCAGAGCGAGGATCAGCGCTTCAAGTATCCGCAGGGCTGCGACCCCATCGTGCTCGGCGAGAGCGTGAACACCATCACCACCTATGGGTTCGATCCCGTCACCGGGATGCAGGAACCCAAGGCAACGCTCTGCCAGATCAAGGCGGCCTAGGGAGGCTCGACAATGGCTCGGATGAAATTTCTCTGCGATGCCGACCGCTGCATCGAGTGCAACGCCTGCGTCACTGCCTGCAAGAACGAGCACGAAGTGCCGTGGGGCATCAACCGCCGGCGCGTCGTGACCATCAACGACGGCAAGCCGGGCGAGCGCTCGGTCTCCATGGCCTGCATGCATTGCACGGACGCGCCCTGCCAGGCGGTCTGCCCGGTGAACTGCTTCTACACCACGGCCGACGGGGTGGTGCTGCACTCCAAGGATCTGTGCATCGGCTGCGGCTACTGCTTCTACGCCTGCCCGTTCGGCGCGCCGCAGTATCCCAGGGTGGGCAATTTCGGCTCACGCGGAAAGATGGACAAATGCACCTATTGCGCGGGCGGGCCGGAAGCCGATGGCTCCGCGGAGGAGTTCGAGAAATACGGCGCCAATCGACTGGCGGAAGGCAAGCTGCCGCTGTGCGCGGAGATGTGCTCGACCAAGTCGCTGCTTGCCGGCGACGGCGAGATCATTGCGCAGATCTACAAGGAACGGGTGGCAAAGCGCGGCTATGGCTCCGGCGCCTGGGGGTGGAAAACCGCTTATCGCGAGACCATCGGCTCGTAGGCGGGCAAGTCGAGGAGATCATGAACATGGCGATGCTCGTTGCCCGCATGCGTCTTGCGCTCGGCGCCTTGCTGCTGCTGACGATCGTCTCAATGGTGCCGCCTGCAAGCGCGCAGCAGCGCAACCCGGACACCTCGGTCAATCCCACCGCGAGCTCGGTCAAGGAAGATGCGCTTCTCGGCGAGCTCGCCCGGATTTCCGGTCGCTGCACCATCCCCGATCAGAAAGCATGCACCATCGAGCAGCCCGCCGGCCGCGACTGGCGTCATTTTCATGAGGTGACGCTGCGCTGGATTGGCGCTGTCGCCATCCTCGGCATGCTTGCGCTGCTCGTTGTCTTCTATCTGACCCGCGGGATGGTTCGCATTGAAGCGGGCCGGTCCGGACGCGTGCTGGCGCGCTTTTCGGCTTTCGAGCGCACCGTTCATTGGATGACGGCGACCTGCTTCGTCGTTCTCGCCGTGACCGGTCTCAACATCACCTTCGGCAGGCCGCTTCTGTTGCCATGGATGGGGCCGGAAGCCTTCACTGTCTGGTCGCAATGGGCGAAATATGCCCACAACTATCTCAGCTTCCCCTTCGTCCTCGGCGTATTTCTCATTTTCCTGATGTGGATTGCCTGGAACCTCCCGACCCGCGCCGATGTCGAATGGCTGCGCGAAGGAGGGGGCATGGTGGGGAGCAAGCATCCGCCCGCCGATCGCTTCAATGCCGGCCAGAAGGCGATCTACTGGATCGTGGTGCTTGGGGGCGGAGCGGTCGCCGCCAGCGGCTATCTCCTCATGTTCCCGTTCTACGGGACCGATATCGCGAACATGCAGCTGGCCGAGATGGTCCATGGCGTAATCGCCGCCTTGTTCGTCGCCGTCATGCTTGCCCACGCCTATATCAGTACCATCGGAATGGAGGGCGCCTTCGAAGGCATGTGGGACGGCACCGTCGACCTCAACTGGGCGAAGCAGCACCACAGCCTGTGGGCCGAGAAGGAAGCCGCCCGGGGGCACATCGCGCCATCACCGCACGGGACCATGCAAGCGGCGGAGTAGCAGTCCCGCGGCGCGTGCTATGATGCGGCATGCGTATCATCGGCCTCGCCGGCTGGAGCGGCTCGGGCAAGACCACGCTGCTCGCCCAAGTAATCCCGCGCATCGTCGCGCGGGGGCTTCGGGTCTCGACCATCAAGCACGCCCACCACTCGTTCGACATTGATCAGCCGGGCAAGGACTCGCACACCCACCGCATGGCCGGTGCGACCGAGGTGGTGGTGGGCTCGGTGCGGCGCTGGGCGATCGTGCACGAGTTGCGAGGGGAGGCCGAGCCGACGCTTTCGGCGCTGGTCGAGAAGGTAACCCCGGTCGATCTCCTCCTGGTCGAAGGCTACAAGGGCGAGCCCCATCCCAAGCTCGAGGTTTACCGCGCCGCGGTCGGCAAGCCGCTGCTGCATCCGCAGGATCCGGCGATCGTCGCCATCGCCTCGGACGCGCCGCTTCCCGGGACGCGCCTTCCGCGCGTCGCGCTCGATGATATCGACGGCATTGTCGATATTCTGCTGCGCCATGCCGCCCCCGTCGATGGCGTGCCGGCGGCGGTGAAGTAGCGCAGATGGCACAGCTCACGGATGACTGCTTTGCGTTCTCGGGCCCGCTCCTTCCGGTCGAGGAGGTCGAGCGCATCATCGATGAGCGCATCGCCGCGGTTGCCGAGATCGAGAGCGTGCCCCTGAGGGCGGCATGCGGGCGCGTTCTGGCGGCCGCCATTGTCGCTTCCATGGACCTTCCGCCCTTCGACAATTCGGCCGTCGACGGCTACGCGGTGCGCCACGCCGACCTCGCCGGCAAGGGCGAGAGCCGGTTCGCGGTCGTCGGTCGGGTGACGGCGGGCCATGCGGCTCCACGTGTGCTCGGCGCGGGCGAGGCGATGCGGATATTCACCGGCGCGCCCATGCCGAGCGGGGCCGACACGGTCTTCATGCAGGAGGACGTGCGCGTCGAGGGCGAGGCTGTGATCGTGCCCGCGGGGCTGGCGCGCGGCGCCAATCGGCGGCTTGCGGGCGAGGACGTGCGCGCCGGATCGGTCGTCCTGCCGGCGGGCCGCCGGCTCGCAGCGCAGGACGTGGCGCTTGCCGCGGCGATCGGGCTCACCGTGCTCGCTGTGCGCCGTCGCGTTCGCGTGGCGGTGTTCTCGACCGGCGACGAGATCGTCGAGCCCGGCTCGGCAAGGCCGGCGCCCGCACTGTTCGATGCCAACCGCTATCTGCTCGCGGGGCTCATCGAGCGGCTGGGCGGCGCGCCCACCGATCTCGGCATCCTGCCCGATGATGCGCAGGCGCTGGCGCGCGCGATTGCGGCGGCCGCTTCATCCCACGATCTCGTGCTGACCTCGGGCGGGGTGTCGACCGGCGAAGCCGACCACGTGCGCCGCGCCGTCGAGACCATCGGACGCCTGGTGTTCTGGCGCGTCGCCATCAAGCCCGGCCGGCCGGTTGCCATGGGCGTCATCACCGGCGCAACGCCCGGGGCGGACGCGGCGTTCGTCGGACTGCCCGGCAATCCGGCCGCGGTCTACGTGACGTTCGCCCGCGTGGTGCGGCCGCTTCTCCTGCGGCTCGCCGGGGCGGCGAGCGTGCCGCTCGTGCCGATGCCGGTACGCGCGGGCTTTGCCTACCGCAAGAAAGCGGGGCGGCGCGAATATGTGCGGGTCAGGCTCACCCGCGCGCCCGACGGGGCGCTGGCGGCGGTCAAGCACGCGCAGGACGGGGCGGGCGTCATCACGTCGCTGACCGAGACCGACGGGCTGATCGAGCTCCCCGAGGAGGCAACCGAGATCGCGCCCGGCGCGAGCGTCGGATTTCTCTCCTACGCGGCGCTGGTGGGATGATGAACTTCAGATGCGCACCGCCGATGTGGCGAACGCGGTCGAGACCGGTTTCTGCAGGCCGTTGAGCACGACGACGGCGCAGATCGCGATCAGCGCGGCGGCAAGGCAGGCGACGACGAAAGCGCGCATGGGCATGTCCCTCGCGTGGTTTACCCTCGAATATGCGTCACGGCCTCAAGCGCCGCAACGCAGCGCCGCAATGCGTTCGGCCTCGGCGGCATCGTCCGGCGTGTTGACATTGAAGAATGGGTCGAACGGCCGCACCGGCCAGTCCGCGACCGCCACCCCGTGACGCGCGGTAAAGGCTTCGATCTTGCGCAGCCCTTCCTCCACCAGCGCCCTGCGCAGATCGTCCCGCACATCGACCGGCCACAGGGCGACCACGGGATGGCGCTGGTCGCCCGAGCGCGCGCAGGCAAGCGGCGTGCGCGCGGCCGCACGCGCGGAAAGAAGCTGTGCCACGAGGTCATGGGGTAGAAAGGGGCAGTCGCCGGGCACGCTCACGACATCGGCAAGCTCGGGTGAATGTGCCGCCGCCCAGTCGAGCGCGGCCAGGATGCCGGCGAGCGGCCCGGCAAAATCGGGGATGCTGTCGGCAACGATCGCGAGGCCGGTATCCGAGAAGCGCGCGGGGTCGCCGTTGGCGTTGACGATGAGCGCCGCGCATTGCGGCTGAAAGCCCTCCAGCACGCGCTCGAGGATGGTGCGGCCGCCGATGCGCAGCCGCGCCTTGTCGCCGCCGCCCATGCGCCGCGCGAGCCCGCCCGCAAGCACCACGCCGAGCGGCTGAGTGGAGGACGGCACAGAACGCGCGGCTCTTCACCTCTCCCCGCAGGGGAGAGGTCGGATCGCGCTTGCGCGATCCGGGTGAGGGGGACCAAGGCTCGCAGGTGTGTGGCCCCCCTCACCCGGAATGTGCGCGCAATGCGCGCCCATTCCGGCCTCTCCCCGCAGGGGAGAGGTGACGCATGGGGCAAGCGCGCGCCGAACGCTCACCCCCGGTGGAATGCACCACTCACTCGTCATGCACCGCGGCCTTGCGGCGATGTTTTGCGCTCTCCTCCTCGACGAAGCGCAGGTCCTGGTCGAATACGATGCGGTCCTCGCCGGAGAGCGCAACGAAGCGCTTGCCGCGCGCGCGGCCGACCAGGGTGAGATGCGCCTTGCGCGCGAGCTCGACGCCCCAGGCGGTGAATCCCGAGCGCGAGACCAGGATCGGGATGCCCATGCGCACCGTCTTGATCACCATCTCCGAGGTGAGGCGGCCGGTGGTGTAGAAGATCTTGTCGTGCGGCGCGACGCGGTGCCGAAACATGAAGCCCGCGATCTTGTCGACCGCGTTGTGGCGGCCGACGTCCTCCATGTAGAGGAGCGGCTTGTCCTCGCGCGCCAGCACGCAGCCGTGGATGGCGCCCGCTTCGAGATAGAGCGAGGGCGTGGTGTTGATCTTGTGGGTGAGCGCGTAGAGCCATGACGTGCGCAGCTCCGCCTCCGGCAAGGTGACGCCGTCGAGCGCCTCCATCAGATCGCCGAACACCGTCCCCTGGGCGCAGCCCGAGGTCTGCACCTTCTTCCTGAGCTTCTTCTCATAGTCGGTCTTGCGCTTCGTGCGCACCACGACCACCGCGAGCTCCTCGTCGTAATCGACGCCGGTGACGGTGTCGTCGGGCAACAGCATGTGCTGGTTGAGCAGATATCCGAGCGCGAGATATTCCGGATAGTCGCCGATGGTCATTGCGGTCACGATCTCCTGGGCGTTGAGGAAGATGGTGAGCGCGCGCTCGACCGTGACCCGGGTCTCGATCCGCTCGCCCGTCTGATCGACGCCGAGAACGCGCTCGGTCAGGCGCGGATCGGACGGGTCGGGGCGAACGAGGTAATCGTCCTTCGGCATGGACGTAATGTAGGCGAGGCGATGCGCGGCCGAAAGCGACACACGTAGCCCGGATTGAACGAAGTGAAATCCGGGATCGACAGCGCGGCCGGCAAGGAAGGCCCCGGATTTCGCTCTGCTCAATCCGGGCTACCAATCGCATCGGCTGCATAGCACGCAAAGGCGAGCAGCATCTCGTCGCCGCCGGGGCGCGCCAGGATGGAAAGCCCGACGGGCAGGCCGTCGACGAGGCCGAGCGGCATGGAGAGCTGCGGCGCGCCCAGCGTGCCGGCGATGCTGGTAAGCGTGCTGATGGCGGTGCGGTGCGCCCACATCGCCGAGCGCGGCTCGCCGACGCGCGGCGCCGGGAACGGCGCCGTCGGCAGGCACACGACAGTGTCGGGCGCGAGCGTGGCGAGAACCTCGCGCCGGCGCGCCGCCTGGAATTCGCGCGCGGCCGCGAGCGTTGCGTCGTCAACGCGCATGCCTCGGATGAAATTGTCGGAAATCTCGAACGCGAAGCGCGGGTTGTGCCGGTCGATCCAGTCGCCGAAGGTGGCCCACGCCTCGCGGCCCTGCGCGGCGCGCTGATGCGCGTACCAGTCGGAAAGCGGCACGGACGCCGACAGCGCGCGCTGCTCGCTCGCTCCGATGAGCCTGGCGAGGCGCTCGACGGCCGGGCGCAGCGCCGCGGCGGTCGCGGGCTCGGCGATGGCGAAGGCGTCGGTCGCGACCACGAGGCGGCGCGGGGGCGCAGCGCGCGCAATCTCGCTTGCGAGCAGCACCGTGCCGACGCGCGCGAGCAGCGCCGCGTCGCGCGCGAACCATCCCACGGTGTCGAAGCTCGGCGCCTGCCCGACCACCCCTTCGAGGGAGAGCCGCCCATGGGTCGGCCTTATGCCGAAGATGCCGCAGAAGCTTGCCGGGATGCGCACGGAGCCGCCGGTATCGGTTCCGAGCGCGAAATCGACGAGCCCGCCCGCCACCGCCGCGGCCGAGCCGCTCGACGAGCCGCCGGGCACGCGCCCAGGTGCTGCGGGATTGGCCGGCGTCCCGTAGTGGGCGTTCTCGCCGAAGATGCCGCGGGAAAGCTCGTCGGTGTGGGTCTTGCCCACCATGTCAGCGCCGGCATGGACGAGCTCCTCGACCACCGGCGCGGTGCGTGCCGCCGGTTCGTGCAGCGCAAGCCAGTCCGGGTTGCCCGCGCCGGTCACATGGCCCGCGATGTCGAAGAGGTCCTTGGCCGCAAACGCGAGTCCGGCAAGCGGGCCCGCCGGCGCGCCCTTCAGGGTCGCCGTGGAATGGGTGCAGAAGGCGTTCAGGGGATCGGCGGGCAAGACACAAATCTCCAGGTCGTTGAAACATAGGGGGAAATCAGCCGAATTTGTTTTGTCAAAATAAACGTTATAGTTGTAGCAAATATAAATTCAATCATTGATTTAAAAATGCCGTCATTCCGGGTTGAGGCCCGAAGGGCCGAAAGCCCGGAATCCAGTACCCACCGGCAGAGGTTTACTAGATTCCGGGCTCCCTCGCTTCGCTCGGGCCCCGGAATGACAACGCTTGTGATCGCTACTCCCGGGCGACCGCTTTTACCGCAGCGTCGCTGGTGGGGAGGCCGGCGATCTCGGCGAGGGTGACCGGCTTCACCGGCGGGCGCAGGCGATAATAGCCGACCTCGTCGGGGGTGGCGCCGCGCGCCTGCGCCATGAGCTCGGTGACGGTCAGGCCGCACAGCCGGCCCTGGCAGGGGCCCATGCCGGCGCGCAGGAACGCCTTCATCTGGTTGGGCCCGGGGCAGCCGAGCGCGACCGTCTCGGCGATCGCTTGCGCGGTGACCTCCTCGCAGCGGCACACCAGCGTCTCGCCGTGCGGACGGCGGAACGCCGGCCGGAACAGATGATCGAGAAACGCGCGCCCGCGCTCGAAGCGCCGCAGTCCCGCGCGCGCCGCCTTCTCCTCGGCGATGAGCGATAGCGCGGGCTTGAGCGCGCGGACCGTCGCGACGGCGGCAAGCGCGCCGCGCGCCTCCGCCGCCTGCGCCCCGGCAATGCCGGCGCCGTCGCCGGCGATGGCGACGCCCGGTACGCTGGTTGAGCCGTATTCGTCGAGCACCGGGACGAAGCAGAGCTGCGCATCGTTCCAGCGGTGCGCCACGCCCGCCGCCATGGCGAGATTGACGTTCGGCACCACGCCCTGATGCACCAGCAGCATTTCGGCATCGATGCGGTGCTCGCGCCCGTCCGATGTGCGGAAGGCCACGGCTTCGAGCCTGCCGTCGCCATGCGCCGCGAGGTCGACGACGCTGCCGATGACGCGCAGCTCCCGGCGCACGGCGCGCATCAGGCGCAGACCCTCCGCGAGATAGGGCGAGAGCGCAAAGGCCGCGGCATGGCGCAGCGCGCGTCCCCGGTTGGCGCGCGCCGTGGTGTCGAGCACCGCTTCGAGGCGTGCGCCGGCGTTGACGTATTGCCAGGCGAGCAGCCAAAGAAGCGGCCCGCAGCCCGCCAGCACGGTGCGGCCCTGCGGAACGAGCCCCGACGACTTGAGCAGGATCTGCGCGCCGCCCGCCGTCATGACGCCGGGCAGGGTCCAGCCCGGGATCGGGAACGGGCGCTCCATGGCGCCGGTGGCGAGGATTATGCGGCTTGCCCCGACGAGGTGCGAACGGCCGGCAACCGAGACCGCGAGCTCGCCCGGACGCAAGAGCCCCCACACAGTTGCGCCGGGCATGTGCTGCGCGCCGCTTGCGAGCGACTCGCGCACGCTCGTGCCGCCGCGCCAGTATTTGTTGCCGAGCACCGTGTCGCGCGCAAGCGGCGAGGCGGTCACCGCGCGCCAGATCTGCCCGCCGGCATGCGCCTGCTCGTCGAGGAGGACGGTGTCGAGGCCGGCCTCTGCGCACATCCGCGCCGCTGCCAGCCCCGCCGGTCCCGCGCCCACCACCGCGACGTCGTAGCGCTCCCGGAGTTGCGGCGGCGCGGGTGGGGCCCCCCTCACCCGCTCGCTTCGCTCGCGACCTCTCCCCGATGGGGAGAGGTGGACCGCGCTTGCGGCACCGTTTGCAGGCATCTCCCGTAGGCTGAGAGTTTCTCTGGACGAGCCGCAAACTCCATCACCTCTCCCCAGCCGAACTCGGGCCTGCCCGAGTTCGGCACTATCAGTGGCCCAAGTCGGATATATCCGACTTGGGCTGGAGAGGTCGGCGCCGGAGGCGCCGGGTGAGGGGGGCCCCGCACTCCCAGTCTCCACCTGCATGCCGTCGCGCACTTGCGTCATGCAGCCCTGGCGGTTGCCGATGCCGTCGATGGTGACGAGGCAGTCGAAGCACACGCCCATGAGGCAGTAGGGCGCGCGCGGGCTCCCCGACACCGGGGTCCTGCGGCACGTCACGTGCCCAGCGGCGAGCATCGCGGCTGCGACGCTGTCGCCCGCGCGCGCTTCGACGCGCACGCCGTCGACGAGGATGCCGACGGCGTGGCGGCCTCCGTCAGTGCGCCGGCGAAACATGAAAGCGCCGCGCGCGGAATGCGCCCAAATCCTCCCCCAAGGTGCCCGCGTCGATCGCCTCCGGCAGCACCAGCGCGTGGTTGGCCGCGAGCGTCACCCCGCTGTGGCAGGTCGCGAGATACGCGCCCGCGTAGCTGTCGGACTGGTCGTAGATCGGAAACCCGTCCTTCGGCATGACGCGCAGCGCTGCCCAGCAGCGCACCACGTTGAGCCGCGCGAGGAGGGGCAGCATGCCCACCGCGCGCTCGGCCATGATCGCGAGCACCTCGCTGCCGACGGAAGTGTCGTAGCCCGCCTCCTCGACGGAATCGCTGATCATGACGCCGCCCTCGTCGGTCTGCCGGATGGTGTGGACGATGTAATCGAGAAACGGCGCGACCTTCTCGGTGACCATGATCTGCCCGCGCTGCGGACGCACCGGCGCCTCGAGGCCGACCATGGGCGCAAGCCGCGCGTTGCCGAGCCCGGCGGCGAGCACGATCCGCCCGGCCGCGATCTCGCCGGCGCCGCCGTGCAGGCGGAATTCGCCGGGACGCGGCTCGATGCGCTCGACCGCGTGGTTTGCGCGATAGTGGCCCCCCGCGCGCGCGAAGCCCACGTGCAGCGCGCGCAGGAGCCGCAGCGCGTTGACGTCGCCGTCGGCTGGGCAGAAGCTCGCGCCGGCGACCTGCGGGCCGACCTGCGGCAGCATCTTTGCGACCGCGGCGCGGTCGAGCATCGCATACTCGAAGGCCGCCATGCCGGGTTGGTTGTGCAGGCGCTTGAGCGCATTGGCGCGGCTCTCGACCTCGCGCTCGGAGAGGAGGAGATGCAGCCCGCCGGGCCGCCGATAGCGCACGTCGAGCCCGGTCTCCTCGGCAAGCGCTGCCGCAAGCGCGGGCCATCGCTGCGCGGACGCCATGGTCCACAACGCGTACTCGGACATGCCGGCGCCCTTGCTCTGCACCCACACCAGCGCGAAGTTTCCGCGCGAGGCGCGCCATGCGACGTCGCCCTCGTCGAGCACGACCACGCGGCGGCCGCGCCGCGCCAGCCCCCAGGCCACCGCCATGCCGACGAGCCCGCCGCCCACCACGGCGAAGTCATATTCGGGGGAAGGTTTGACAACCACGCTTGCCATGCCGGACCACTACCGCAGCGCCTTGCGGATTACATCCTGTAACCGTGCTGCGGGCGAGCCCCCTCACCCGGCGCCTGCGGCGCCGACCTCTCAGCCCAAGTCGGATATATCCGACTTGGGCCAGCTTTATGTGCCGAACTCGGGCAAGCCCGAGTTCGGGCGGGGAGAGGTGAACCGCGTGTGCGGCACGGTTTGAGGATATTCTCTATCGCTCGAGAGTTTCACTGCACGAGCAGCGCGCTCGAACACCTCTCCCCGGTGGGGAGAGGTCGGATCGCGCGCTTGCGCGATCCGGGTGAGGGGGACCCTGCCGAACAAGATGCGATAAAAAGAAAGAATGGACCGCTTCAAGAAAAAAGCGCGCAAGCTGCGGGCCTCGCAGACGAGCGCGGAGGCCCGGCTATGGCAGGCGCTGCGCAATCGCAGGCTCGTGCGCTGGAAGTTCCGGCGGCAGCATCAAATCGATCGGTACATCGTCGATTTCGTGTCGCTCGACGGCAAGCTCGTCGTTGAGGTCGACGGCGTCACGCACGCGCGAGCAGAGGAAGTGGCGCGGGATGAGCAGCGCACGCGTGTCATCAAGTCGCTCGGATTTCTGGTGGTTCGCGTCACCAATGTCGATGTGTATGAGAATCTCGAGGGCGTGCTCGAGATGATTGATCGGACCCTTCGGCCGCGATAAGGCTGGCCCCCCTCACCCGGCGCCTACGGCGCCGACCTCTCCCCAGCGGGGAGAGGTGGATGGAGTCCGCGGCTCGTTCAGAGAAACTCCTGGGGCTACAGAAGATGTTCTCACACGGTGCCTCACACACGGTTGACCTCTCCCCGGCGGGGAGAGGTCGCGAGCGAAGCGAGCGGGTGAGGGGGCCCCTCTCGCGGCGTTGGTCGGCCCCCCTCACCCGGCGCCTACGGCGCCGACCTCTCAGCCCAAGTCGGATTTATCCGACTTGGGCCAGCTTTATGTGCCGAACTCGGGCAAGCCCGAGTTCGGGCGGGGAGAGGTGAAGCACCCCCGCTGCAAGGCCGCCCATGCCGATTGACGTGCATGCCCATTACGTTCCGCAGCGCATCATCGCGACGCTCGAGGAGCGCGCGCACGAGTTCGGGCTCTCGCTGGTGAAGACGCCGCCCAACTGCGCCATTCATTTCGACTACGGCCTCAAGGTGCGTCCGTTCTTCCAGAAGCTCATCGAGCCGGTGGAGGCGCGGCTGGCCGGCATGGCGGGGCAGGGCGTCAGCACGCAGGTGCTCTCGGTATGGCCCGACATCTTCGCCTACGGCCTGCCGCGCGCCATTGCCGTGCGCTGGCACCGGCTGCTCAATGAATCGCTCTCGCAGCTCTGCCAGCAGCATCCGCAGCAGTTCGCACTGTTTGCTTCGCTCCCGCTGCCGGATGCCGCGGCGGCGGCGCGCGAGGCCGAGTTCGCGATGAAAGAGCTGGGCGCGGCGGGGCTGGTCGTCGCCTCCAACGTCGAGGGGGTCAATCTCGGCGAGGTGCCCCTCGACGAGCTCTGGCACGCGGCGGTTTCGCTCAAGGCGCCGGTCTTCATCCATCCGGTGCAGGCCATGCCGGCGCCGCGCACGGGAAAATTCGCGCTCACGCAGATCGCGCAGTACACGTTCGACACCACGCTTTGCGTCGGCTCGCTGATCTTCTCCGGCGTGCTCGACCGCTTTCCGGATCTGCGCATCATCCTCTCCCACGGCGGGGGCACCTTTCCCTGGCTCACCGGGCGCTTCGACTGCCTGCACGCGACCATGGACCGCGCGGCGCAGGGCGACGTGGCGGCGGAGAAGCCCTCGGCCTATGTCCGGCGCTTCCACTACGACACCATCCTGCACAGCCTGATGCATCTGCGCTGGCTCGCCGAGGCGGCCGGCGTCGAGCGCATGCTGCTGGGCAGCGATTATTCGTTTCCGCCGGCGGACCTCGATCCCGTCGGCACGGTGAGGCGGGCGGGCTTCTCCGAGGTGGAGACGGCAAAAATCCTCGACGGCAACGCGCGCGCGCTCATGCCGGGGCTGGGCGCGGCGGGATGAGGCTTGCGTGCATGCGGCCCCCCTCACCCGCTCGCTTCGCTCGCGACCTCTCCCCGCCGGGGAGAGGTGAACCGCGTTCGCTGCTGGCGCTGAGAAACAGTCAGCCGACGGCGCAGCAAAATTCGTGAAGCCGTGGAAGATGTTCTCAGACCGCGCCCCGGGCACGGTTTACCTCTCCCCGGTCCGAACTCGGGCTTGCCCGAGTTTGGCACTTAAGTTGGCCCAAGTCGGATGTATCCGACTTGGGCGGAGAGGTCCGCGCCGAAGGCGCCCGGTGAGGGGGCCCT
>Ga0306924_10000827_pt1 | contig 27047 bp, 23 predicted proteins | sample sta12Can44000111_FD_203756 | JGI IMG/M metagenome (GOLD analysis project Ga0306924, IMG submission 203756) | Lab enrichment of tropical soil microbial communities from Luquillo Experimental Forest, Puerto Rico - statanox.12C.anox.44.000.111 (v2)... | ecosystem: Environmental > Terrestrial >... | reverse complement strand
CGGCTTCGCCACCTTGTTCATCACGCACGACCTGTCGCTGCTGCTCGAGCTGGCCGACCGGATCGCGGTCATGTACGCGGGCCAGCTGCTCGAGGTCGGCACCGCCGAGGAGATCAAGCGCGAGCCGTCGCACCCGTACACCAGGGGCCTGCTCACCTCGTTCCCGTCGCTGCGCGGGCCCCGCCGGGAGCTCGCGGGCATCCCGGGATCCCCGCCCGACCTGCGGGATCCGCCGCCCGGCTGCCCGTTCATGCCGCGCTGCGGCTACGCGCGGCCGGCCTGCGCCGAGGTGGACATGGCGCTGGCCCCGGTCACCGGCTCCGCCGATCCGTGGCACGTGACAGCCTGCCCGTTCGTCGGGCCGGAAACCAGGCCGGAGGCCTGGCCGCAGACCAGGCCGGAAACCGGACCGGAAACCGGACCGGAAGGAGCGCGCTCATGACCGTCACATCGGTGGCCGCGGACCGCGGGCCGCTCGCGATGGAGGCGAAAGGCCTCGGCAAGGACTTCAGGCTCGGCCGCGGCGCGACGCTGCACGCGGTCAAGGACGTCTCCTTCGGCCTGTACCGCGGCGCGGTCGTCGCGCTGGTGGGGGAAAGCGGCTCGGGCAAGTCCACGGTGGCCCGCCTGCTCGCCGGCCAGGAACGGCCGACCGCGGGCACGATCACGCTGGACGGCCAGCCGGTCAACATCGCCACCAGGCGCACGTTCCGCCGTTACAAGAGCGAGGTCCAGCTCGTCTTCCAGGATCCGTTCGCGTCGCTGAACCCGGTGCACACGGTCAGCTACCACCTCGAGCGCCCCGTCCGGCTGCACCAGGGCTCGGTGCCGAACGTAAAAGAGAGCGTCACAGCCCTGCTGGAGCAGGTCCGGCTCACGCCGGCCGCCCAGTTCCTGCCGAAGTACCCGCACGAGCTCTCCGGCGGTCAGCGCCAGCGCGTCTCGTTCGCCCGGGCGCTCGCCGCGGAGCCGGCCGTGCTGCTCGCCGACGAGCCGGTCTCCATGCTCGACGTCTCCATCCGGCTCGAGATGCTGAACCTGCTCGACGACCTGCGCAAGCGCCTGGCGCTCGCGCTGCTGTACATCACCCACGACATCGCCTCCGCACGGTACTTCGCCGACGAGGTGCTGGTGATGTACGCGGGGGAGATCGTCGAGCGCGGCCCGGCCGAAGACGTGACGCAGCAGCCAGCGCACCCCTACACCCAGCTGCTCGTCGCCTCCGCCCCCGACCCCGACAACCTGGGCAGCGTCCTGCGTACCGGCCCGCTAACCGGCACGCCAGCCTCCTTCAACGGCACCGTCCGCACCCGCGTCGCGAACAGCGGCCCGGCGGCGTCCGGCTGCCCGTTCAGCACCAGATGCCCGCTCGCGGTCGACAAGTGCCGCCAGGAGAACCCGGCGCTGCAGCAGATCACGGCGGTCCGCGCGGCCGCCTGCTGGCGGCTCGACGTGGCCGCCGCGGGCATAGCGCGAGCGCGCCAGGAGAGGACCCCCGCCTAGCTTCCGCACCCCCCGTTATTCAGAGAGGAAAATCAATGTTGACGAGAAGATCAGCTACTAGCAGACGGGCCGTGGCTGTCGCCGCCGTCGGCCTGCTCGCGGCGGGACTCGCCGCCTGCTCCTCGGGTTCCTCCTCCAGCTCCGGCTCCGCAACCGGTTCCGGCAACACCAGCGGCACCACGAAGACGCTGGTCATGGAGAGCTCTCCCGAGAGCTCGATCACGCAGGACTTCAACCCCTTCCAGCCCACGGCCGCCCCCCAGGGCATGGGCGCGACGGGGCTCATCTACGAGCCGCTGTACCAGTTCGACCTGGCCAACCCGGCGGTCTCCTACCCGTGGCTCGCCACCGCCTACACGTGGGGGGACGGCGGCAAGTCCATCACGTTCACCATCCGCCCGGGCGTGAAGTGGAACGACGGCACCGCGATGACCCCCGCCGACGTGGTCTTCACCTACAACCTGATGAAGAACAACCAGGCGATCAACCTCGGCGGCCTGAAGATCTCCAGCGTGACCTCCTCCGGCGACACCGTGACGGTCACGTTCCCGGCCTCGCAGTACATGAACCTGCAGCAGATCGCCGGCGTGGCGATCCTGCCGCAGGCCGTCTGGTCCAAGGCGGGCAACCCGGCCACGTACACCGACGCCAACCCGGTCGGCACCGGCCCGTACATGCTCAGCAGCTTCACCCCCGAGGGCTACACGCTGGTCAAGAACCCGCATTACTGGCAGCCGGTCTCGGTGTCGAAGGTCTACTTCCCCGTCTACACCTCGAACACGGGCGCGCTGAACGCCCTGTTCTCCGGGCAGATCGACTGGACCGGTAACTACATCCCCGGCCTGCAGAAGGAGTTCGTCAACACCAACCCCGCCTACCACCACTTCTGGGAAGCGGCCGGCGGCACGAACAGCCTGATGCCCAACCTCAACAAGTGGCCCACCAACCAGCTCCCGGTCCGGCAGGCGATCAGCCTGGCGCTCGACCGGTCGCTGATCGCGTCGGAGGGCGAGGCCGGCCTGGAGAGCCCGGTGCTGAACTCGACCGGCCTGACGCTGCCGACGTTCCAGGCCTGGGCGGCCCCGGTCGCGTCCCTCACCAACTCCGCCACCGCGGACGCCGCGTCGGCCAAGAAGCTGCTCCAGCAGGCGGGCTACAAGCTCGGCGGCAACGGCTTCTTCGCCAAGAACGGCCAGACCGTGTCGCTGACGATCGTCGACCCCGCCGCGTACACCGACTACGCCCAGGACGACGCCCTGGCCGCGCAGCAGCTGCGGGCGGCCGGCATCGACGCGACGTTCCAGGGCCTGTCCGTGAACGCGTGGAACGCCGACGTCGCCAGCGGCGACTTCCAGCTGACCATGCACTGGTCCAACGGCGGCATCACGCCGTACAACCTGTACGACGGCTGGCTGGACAGCTCGCTCGCGAGCGGCTCGTCGGCCACCGGTGACTACGAGCGGCTGAACGACACGAACGTCAACGCCATGCTCGCCAAGCTCAGCGGCGACTCCACGGTCTCGGCGCAGGCCGCCGACCTGGCCCCGATCGAGAAGTACGTCGCGCAGAACCTGCCGGTGATCCCGACGACGACGGCGGCGGACTGGTTCGAGTACAACTCGCAGAACTTCGTCGGCTGGCCGACCGAGCAGAACCCGTACGACAGCGGGCAGCCGTCCGGCACCAACAACGGCCCGGGCACCGGCAGCGACGAGGTGGTCATCCTGCACCTCAAGCCGCGGTAAAGCTCCCGCGTCCCCATCCGCATCGGCCTGGCGTCCCCTCCGCCAGGCCGATGCCTTTCATCCCGAACGGACGCGTGGTTCTCACCCCGTCCGCCCGGTCGCTCCAGCGGCCGTGGTCACGCCTTGTAGTAGTGTCCCTCGTCGAGGTCCGCGATGAGCCCGGGGTGGACGGGATGCCAGCCGAGCCGCTTTTGGGTCAGCGCGCTCGAGGCCGGGACGTCGATGGACGCGAACAGCCCGAACAAGCCGAAATGCCCCGCCGCCTCCTCGGGTGAGATGCCGGCCACGGGCACGTCCAGGTGCCGGCCGATGACGGTAGCGATGTCCCGGAAGGGCACGCCCTCGTCGCCGACGCCGTTCAGCCGCGCGCCCGCGGGCGCCTCCTCCAGCGCCAGCCGGAACAGGCGTGCCGCGTCCAGCCGGTGCACCGCGCACCAGCGATTCGACCCGTCGCCCACGTAAGCGGACAGGCCCTTCGCGCGGGCGATGCCGATGAGCGCGGGGACGAAGTGCGGATCGCCCTCCCCGTGCACCGTCGGCGCCAGGCGGACCGAGGCGGCGCGGACGCCGCGCCCGGCGAACGCCAGCGCCGTCCGTTCCGAGACGCGCGGATAAGCCGGGTTGTCGGGCACCGCGTCCTCTTCGGTCGCGACGTGGCCGGGCGCGGGCGCGGGGAGCCCGGCGGCGACGACCAGGGGCCGGCCCGATCCGGCGAGGGCCTCGCCCATCGCCTCGATGGCGCGTCCGTCCGTCCGGGCGAACTCGGCCGGGTCGCCCGCCCCGGAGAAGTCGTGGATGTAGGCGGTGTGGATCACCCCGTCGGCGCCGGCCGCCCCGCCGCGCAGGCCGTCGGGGTCCTGCAGCGAGCCGCGGTGCACCTCGGCGCCAGCGGCGGCCAGTGCCGCGGCGGCCTGGCCGGACCGGGCGAGGCCCACGACCTGATGGCCCGCGTCAAGAAGCTCGCGGACGACGGCGGAACCGATGAAACCGGTCGCCCCGGTAACGAACACGCGCATGGCGCACTCCTTGTATTGCTGAGAGACTGTCCTTGCCGGGCCCGGCACTTCCACTGTGCCCTCGGGGCCTGTGCGGCGTCCAAGACCTGTTCCGCACAGCGTCATACGCATCAGGCATCATCGCAGCTCACCCATCTGGCGGAATGAAGCGCGATGAGAATCACCCGGCTTCCGGCGTCTGCACTACGGCGACGCGAAATCACCTAAGGGAGGAACTGATGAGCATGCTTTTGGCTCGGCAGGCGAGTGCGACAGCAGTGCCCGGCAGCGGATCGTCCGCGATCGTGACGGCGGGGCTGGTCCGGCGCTTCGGGGACAAGACGGCCGTCGACGGGGTCGACCTCGACATCCGCCGCGGCGAGATCTACGGCTTCCTCGGGCCGAACGGCGCGGGCAAGTCGACGACGGTCAGGATGCTCTGCACGCTGCTCACGCCCACCAGCGGGCAGGCTCTCGTCGCGGGTCACGACGTCGCGCGCGAGCCCGAGCGGGTCCGGCTGCGGATCGGCGCGGCGCTGCAGGAAGCCGCCCTGGACCCGAAGCAGACGGGGCTGCAGCTACTGCGCCTGCAGGGCAGGCTGTACGGTCTGTCCCGCGCCGAGGTCGAGGCGCGCCTCGAGGCGCTCAGCCAGCTGATCGATATCGGAGACGCGATCAAAGCGCCGATCGAGACCTATTCGGGCGGCATGAAGCGCCGCCTGGACCTCGCCGCCGCTCTCGTCCACTCGCCGGAGGTGCTGTTCCTCGACGAGCCCACCACGGGGCTCGACCCCGTCAGCCGGGCACGCATGTGGGAAGAGGTCCGGCGGCTGAACAGCGAGCTCGGCATGACGATCTTCCTCACCACCCAGTATCTGGAGGAGGCGGACGAACTCGCCGATCGCGTCGGCATCATCAACCGCGGCCAGATCGTCGCCGAGGGCACGCCGGCCGAGCTGAAGCGCCAGGTCGGCACCGACGTGATCGTCGCGCGGCTGGCTCATCGCGATGACGCCTGCCTCGGCTTGGTACGCGACCTGCCCGGCGTCCGCGGCGCGGAGTTCCACGGCGACGAACTGCTCGTCAGCGCCGACGACGGCGCGGCCACGATCGGATCGGTAGCGGTCGCGCTGGCCAGCGCCTGCCAGGTGCGCACCCTGACGCTGCGCACGCCCACGCTCGACGACGTGTTCCTCGAGCTGACCGGAAACCGGATGGAGGACTGAAATGACCAGCATCGACATCGCATTGGGGCGGCGGCCCGTCGTCGCCCGGCGCTCCCGCGCGGCCGCGGATGTCAGCGCCATCGCCGGGCGAGCGCTGCGCAGGGTGCCGCGCGAGCTGGAGACGGTGATCCCGCCTATCTTCATCGCCTTGTTCTTCTTCATCGTTAACATCGGGACCTTGCAGCATCTGACCCAGAGCCACCTGCCGGGATTCGACATCAAGTCGTTCATGCTGCCGACCGCGATACTGCTCGGGGTGACCGGCATCTCCCGGGCAGGCTCGCTGGTTCTCGATATCCAGAGCGGTTACCTCGACCGGCTGCTGCTCACGCCGGTCCGGCGGCTGGCGATCCTCGTCGGCCATCTCGTGGCCGACGTCGCCATCGCGACGGCGCTTATGGTGCCGATCGTCGCCCTCGCCCTCGGGCTCGGCGTCCGCTTCCGGGCCGGCCCGCTCGGGGTTCTGGTGTTCCTGCTGCTCGGCTGCCTGTGGAGCCTCGCCTTCGCCGCGTTCGGCTACGCCATCGCCCTGAAGACCGGCAACCCGGCGGCGGTCAACTCGAGCTTCCTGCTGTTCTTCCCGTTCCTGTTCATGACGTCCTCGTATGTCCCGAAGGGACAGCTCAGCGGCTGGCTGTCCGCCGTGGCGACCTGGAACCCGGTGACCTACATCCTCGAAGGGCTGCGCTCGCTGGTCAGCGGCGGCTGGAGCGGGACCGCCCTCGGTGAGGCCCTGCTCGCGATCACCGCCGTCGGGGTCCTCAGCTTCTCGCTGTGCCTCGCGGCCCTGAAAGGCAGGCTGCGGCGCGGGTGAAGCGGTTCATTCTCACCGGCGCGCCGGGGGCCGGCAAGACCTCGGTCCTGCGCGCGCTGGACGACCAGGGGTACGCGGTCGTGGCGGAGGCCGCTACCGACGTGATCGCCGCCGGCCAGGCCGGCGGGACCGGCGAGCCGTGGCTCGAGACGCGGTTCACTCAGGCGATCGCCGAGCTCCAGCGCGACAGGCAGGAACAGCCGCCCGTCCGGCCAGGAGCAAGGGCGCAGGTCTTCGACCGGTCACCGGTGTGCACGCTAGCGCTCGCCCGTTACCTGACTCACCCGGTGCCGACGGCGCTGTCCGGCGAGATCGACCGGATCCTCGCCGATGGCGTCTACGAGCGCCAGGTGCTGTTCGTCCGCCCGCTCGGGTTTTGCGCGCCGACCGCCGCGCGGCGCATCAGCTACGAGGACTCGCTGGTCTTCGAGCGCATCCACGAGGAGGAGTACATCCGTCTCGGGTTCGAGATCTTCGATATCCCGCCGGGGCCGGTCGGCCAGCGGGCAGCGCTGGCCGACCGGTACATCCGCACGTTCCTGGGTCCGGAATAAGGCGGATTGTCCAGGGTAGCGGTAACGCCGAGCGAAGGGATAGACAGCCATGACGCTTACCGTTATCGTCGCGTGGCTCATCGCCGGGCTGATCATCGGCGGGCTCGCGCACCTGCTCGTGCCGGGCGGCCAGCGGATCGGCATCCTGGCGACGCTGCTGTTCGGCATCGCGGGCGCGCTGGTCGGCGGCTTCGTCACCGCGGCGCTGCTCGGGCCGGGCCACCTGATCATCACGTTCCTGGTGTCGCTGGCCGTCTCGGCGCTGCTGATCAGCGCGGTCACGCACCCCCGGTACCGCCGGCGGCTGTCCCACCGGCCCCGCCGCCGGCTCCGCTGACCGGTCAGGGCCCGGCGAGCGAGATCGCGGCCCGGTAGGTGTCCGGGTCGCCGGCGGCGGCGAGCGCGAGATGGGCCACGTCGGCGCGGGAGACCTGCAGGCCGCGCGCGTTCGCGTCACGGCGGGTGCGGTACCGGCCGGTGAGCGGCTTGTCGGTGAGCGCCGGCGGCCGCAGCACGGTCCAGTCCAGGCCGCTGGCGCGCACCACCTCTTCCATCGCGACGAAATCGGCCCACGCGTCCTTGAGGAGCCGGCCCACGATGGGCTTGATCACGGAGCGCAGCACGGGGCCGTCCCCGTCGGTGTACGGCCCGCTGGCGCTGACGATGACCAGCCGCCGCGATCCGGTGGCGCGCATCGCCTCGGTGATGCTGCGCGCGCTGTCGGCGCACAGCGTCGGATGGGCCGCCGCCTTTCGCTCTGCGCGGCGCCGGCTCTGCCCGAGAGCCGAGATGACCGCGTCCCGCCCCGCCACGGCCTCGCCGATCTCCGCGGGTTGCAGCACGTCCGCCGTCATGACGGTGAGGTTCGGGTGTGACATCCGCAGCCGTGCCGGGTTCCGCACCACGGCGAGGACCTCGTGCCCGGCGTCCAGCGCCTGCGTGACCACCTGGGATCCGGTCCCGCCGCTCGCGCCGAATACGGTGAGCTTCATCTGCCGAGTCTCCCTCCGGGAGTATCATCATTCTGGAGTTCATACATCATGGAGATAATATCATATGGGTTCCATATCACAAGGAAGCCTAGATGACGCGGGCGGCGGATCGAGGCGGACCGGCGCGGGTGCCGCAGGCGGACCGCGGGGGAGCGCCGTGGCGGTGCGGCAGGCGATGCGTGCCGTGGTCACCCAGCTGTCGCTGCTCAACCAGCAGGTCGGAGGGCATCTCGAGCTGCGCCCCGGCGACCTGTACTGCCTTGACCTGATCGACAGCCAGGGGCCGCTGAGCCCGACCGCGCTGGCCCGCATGGCCGGGCTGCACCCGGCGACGATGACCGGGGTCCTGGACAGGCTCGAGCGCGGTCACTGGATCGCGCGCGAGCGTGACCCCGCCGACCGGCGTGGCGTGCTGCTGCGCGTGCAGCGCGAGCGCGGCGCCGAGATCCTGCGCCTCTACGCGGGGATGAACGACGCCCTGGCCCGCATCTGCGCCGACTACACGCCCGCCGAGCTAGAGCTGATTGCCGGATTCCTCGCCCGTGCCACGCAGGCCGGCCAGACCGCCACCGCCGACCTGGCCCGAGACTGACCGCGCTCAGCGCCAGGGGCGCGCGGCCCGGGCCGCCCAGTACGCGCCGGGTGGCTCGGCGAGATCCGCCAGGTCCGGCGGCAGGCCGCCGACGGTCAGCGCGGCCAGGTTGGCGCGCAGCTGACCGGGGGTGACCGCGCCGGACAGCACGATCGTCGCCCACGGATTGGCGAGCGCGGCGGCCAGGGCGATCGCGTCCGTGCCGACCCCCCGTTCGGCGGCGAGCGCCGCGAGCCGCGCCCCGGGCGCGCCGGGCGCGGCGTCCGCCTCGCCCGGCGCCAGCCGCCCGTTGGCCATCGCCTCCTTGACCAGGACGGGCCAGCCGGCGGCGGCCGCCTCCGCGGCGGCCGCCGCGACCGACGGCTCGAGCAGGTTCCACGTCACTTGCGCGGCGGCGAACAGCGGCCGCCCGCCCGCGCGCACCTCCAGCGCCCGGCGCAGCGCGTCCGCCTGGCGCGGCCCGCTGGTCGTCAGCCCGACGAGGACGCCGCTGTCGCGCAGCTCGCCGAGCGCCGCGAGCAGGCCGGCGTCGCCGAACAGCCCGGACTCCATGGTCAGCGAGTGCACCTGGTACAGCGCCAGCCGGCCGCCCAGCAGCGCCCTGCTCTCGGCCAGCTGCGCACCGAACATGGCCAGCGAATGCTCCTTGACCTCGTGCTGGCGGGCATCGAGGCGCCACTCGCCGGTGTAGCGGTACCCCCACTTGGAACCGGCGACGACCCCCGGATGGCCGGGGCGCGCCAGCCAGCCGGCGAGGAACTCCTCGGCCCGGCCATAGGACCGGGCGGCGTCCACGTACCTGACGCCGGCCGCGTAGGCCGCGTCGAGCACCGCGAACGTGCGCGCGCGCAGCGCGTCCACGTCCCGGTCGGGCAGGTCACGGCCCCGGCCGCCGGTGATGTACGCGGGGCGGCCGAGCGCCGCCAGGCCCAGCCCGACGCGCGAGACAGCGGGTCCGCCGGGCCCGAGCGACGCCATCGGCATCACCGGCCCGGCCCGGGGTTCACTGGCCATGGACGTAACGTACCGGCCGTGCTGCGGGTTTAGCCCGCGTCACGGCCGGTAGCGATAGGGGGAACGCGGAACAGGAGGGACATCATGGACACGAAAGTGCGTGACATCATGACCCCGGACCCGGTCGGGGTGTATTACGAGCAGACGGTCGCCGAGGCCGCCAAGGTGATGCGCGACGCTGGGGTCGGCGCCGTGCTCGTGGTCAGCGGCGAGTCGCTCAGCGGCATGGTGACCGACCGGGACCTGGTCATCCGCGGCCTGGCCGACGGTGCGGGCCCGGACTCCCCGGTGGGGCCGCTGTGCAGCGAGAAGCTGGTCGGCGTGGACGCGAACGCGGACCTCGCGGACGCCGAGAAGCTGATCCGCGAGCACGCCGTCCGCAGGCTCCCGGTCATCGACAGCGGGCAGATCGTCGGCATGGTTTCGCTGGGCGACCTCGCCGCCTCCGCCGCCCCGGAATCGCCGCTCGCGGCCGTCAGCAATGCGCAGGCGGACCTCTGATAGCCCGGCCATCGCCACGTTTCATCCGCTGGTCAGGGGTAGTGAGATGGCATGTCCAATGAAACTCAGACAGATCTCATCGGACTGCAGGACGCCCTGCTGCATACGGACAACATGGAGCAGTTCCTCCATGCGCTCGCGGTCCTGTCTACCCGCGTGGTGACCGACGAGCTGTCGTGTGGAATGACGGTCCGCCAGCGCGGCCGGCCGCCGGCCACCGCCGCGTGCACGGACCCGCTGGCGTCGAAGGCCGACGAGATCCAGTACCAGACAGGCGACGGACCGTGCCCGCACGCGATACGCCATGCCCGGGTCGTCCGCATCGACGACGTGGCCACGCACGGCCGGTGGCCGCGGTTCGCCAGGCAGGCGCTGTCGCTGGGCATCCGCTCGTGCCTCGCGGTGCCGCTGATCGCGGACGGCGAGCCGGTCGGCGCGCTCACCATGTACGCGCGGCGCCTGGGGGCGTTCGGCCCGGCCGAGACCGGTCGCGCGCAGCGATTCGCCAAGCACGCGTCGGGGGCCCTGACCCTCGCGCTGCGGATGGCTTCCTGCCACGACGTGAACGACCAGCTGCGCTCTTCGATCGTCTCCCGCACGGTCATCGACCAGGCGCTCGGCGTCATCATGGCCACCGAGCGCGTCCCGCAGGACAAGGCGTTCGCGCTGCTCCGGACGGTGTCGCAGAACACCAACGTCAAGCTCCGCGACCTGGCCGCTGACATCGTGACAAGTGTTAGCGGGGAGCGGCCGCGGCCGGCCGCCCCCTTCGAGGACAGCTGAGGTGGCCATGGATACCCGGATGCGCGGCTGGCAAACGAGCAACGGACAGCTACTGGTCACGGCGCGATCCCTCGCGGCGAAGACGTTCCGGCAGGCGGATATCCCGGCCATCCGGGGATTCGCCGCGGCGTTCGCCGCCCGCGCCGGGATGCGCACCACCCAGCGCACGGATTTCGCGCTCGCCGTCAGCGAGGCCGCGGCATGCGCGACATCCCGCGGCCCGTGCACCGCACGGCTGTGGCTATGGACGGCCGGATCGCGCACGCTGTGCGAGATCAGCGGTGACGGCGTGCTGCTCGGCCCCGGGCCGGGCGGTGCCGGGCCCGGGGACGTTGAGGCCTTGCGCCGCTGGCTGCTGCGGCAGCTTTGCGACTACGTGCACATCGAGTCGGACGCCCAGGGCGTGACCGTCCGCTTCTCGATGACCGTCGCCTGACCAGCCCAGGGGCCGGCCAGGCGACGGTCACCTGACCAGGCCCCCGGTCTGGTCAGGTAGGGAGGCGAGCGCCGCCGCCACGCTCGGGTGAATGTCGATCAGCCGGTCGATCCCGACGAGGTTGAACACCCGCAGCACGGGCGGCGCGGTCACGGCGATCCGCATCGTCGCGCTGCCGGCCGCTGCCCGCCTGGCGGCGCGCACCAGGGCGCTGATGCCCGCCGAGTCGCAGAACGTTGTCGCGGTCATGTCGGCGATCAGGCCGAGCGCGCCCTGGTTGAGGACCGCGAGTAGCGCCTCGCGCAGCGCGTCCGCGATCGTCAGGTCGATCTCCGCCGGCAACCGCACAACCGCGGTCTGGTCTGACCACCGCACGGGAAAGTCTTCTCCGAACACGACGAGCACCGCCCATCCACAGGCTTTGGGGCGGGCCGCTTCTCCGGACCCAACAACGGCCGCCTGAACAGGCGAACCGGTGGCAGCATTATGGTGGTCCGGCCCGTTCGGCACAACTGGCCAGACCGCTGCTCTCAGTGAAGTTTAGGGGAGCTAACGGAGTGCCGAGCGCACCTTCGCCTAGGTCCGCGAGACAAACACGGTCGCGACAGCGGCATAGGAGACACGGCAATGGCACGAAGCCGCTGATGCCCGATAATGGATAGCGTGACTGTCGAGGATCTCGGTCTCGGGAGCGCCGAGCTGCTCAGCCTGTCCAGCAGCGAGGCGAAGTCGCTGGGCAAGCTGGCCGAGCTGGCGGTCAGCCAGGTGCCTGGCTGCGCCGCCGCCCACGCGGCGATCTGGCGGGACGGCGAGCTCATCGCGATGGCAGCCAGCCACCCCGACGCGGCCTGGCTCGCGGAGCTGGAGATCGCGGCCGGCCGCGGGCCGCTGCTCAGCGCCGTGCGTCACGGCCAGCCGCTGAGCAGCCCGGACCTGCTCGAGGAGACGCGGTGGCCGGAGTGGGCCGACGAGGCGCTGCGCCGGGGGATCCGCAACGCGGTCTACCTGGTACGGCAGTTCCCGCCGATGACGCTGGTGCTCGCGCTGTTCGGGGTCCGGGCCGCCGTGCTCGACGCCGAGTCGGTGCCGATGGCGCAGACGCTGGCGCGGTTCGGCGGCATGGTGTTCGCGAACACCCTCGCCTACGGCGAGGCGCAGCGCACCGCGACGCAGCTGAAGGACTCGGTGGCCGCCAGGGCCGTCACCGATCAGGCCAAGGGCATCTTGATGCACGCGCTCGGCTGCGACGCGGACGAGGCACTGCGGTACATGCGCCGCGAGTCCCAGAAGCGGCACGTCAAGGTCACTGAGGTGGCCGCCAGGATTATCGCGACCTACGGCCGCGGAAGCGGGTGACCCGCCGGAGGTGCGCGGTGCTTCGGTGTTCGTTAAGTGCCGTATTGTTCTAGGGCTGGACCGGATCGAATGCCTGGCCAGCGCGTGAGACGGGCGCGGCAGGGATGGCGGGGACATGGCGGAGGACGGACGGCCGAGCGAGGCGCTGGCGGACCTGTCGTCGCGGCGTGACGCGCTGCGGCAGGCGGCCGGCATCCCGGGCGCCGATCCACAGTCGCTGCTGGAGGCGGCGCTTACCGAGCTCGACGGCGCCATCGACGCGCTCGCCGGCTCGCCATCCGGCGGCGCCGCGGCGGACGACGCGGATACCGACGGCCTGCCGGCGGCCGCCCGGGCCGAGCGCCGGCTGCTGCAGGCGGCGTTCCAGCAGGCTCCGGTCCCGTTGTTCCTGCTCGAGCAGGACGGCACCATCAGGCGGGCCAATAACAAGGCCGCCGAGCTGCTCGGATCACCGCCCGGGTACGCGACCGGCAAAGCGCTGACGGCCTTCGTGGACATGCCGTCGCGGGCGGCCGTGCAGACGCAGCTGGCCGCCGTGGCGCGGACCGGCAAGCCGCGGCAGACCGGCAGCCGCATGCTCACCGGGAGCGGCCCGGCCGACGTCACCGTGGCCGCCGCGGCGATCGACTTGCCCGGCGACCCGCCGCTGATCATGGTCACGGCCGCGCCCGGCGCGGCTCACGCGGCCGCCCCCGCCACGGCGGCATCAGGGGCCTCGGCATCAGGGTCGGCGAAACGGGCGAAGGCGGCGAAGGCCGCCACGGCCGACCGCTCGATCCAGGCGATGACGCGGCGCGTGGACATGGTCACCGCCGTGACCAGGCTGCTGCTCGACAACAGCACGTTCAGCGAGGCCGTCACCCTGCGGCGGTGCGCGCGGCTGCTGGCCGGCGAGCTCGCGGACTGGGTCATCATCGACGTCGAACGCGGCGGCCAGCTGCGGCGGCAGTTCGCGATCGGGCCGCGGAACGGGCAGCTGGACCAGCTCGCCCGCGCCGTCCGGAGCGTCGACCCTGAGCCGGACTCGGTGCCCTCGCAGGTGCACGCCGCGGGCAAGTCCGTGCTGCTGGCGCACGTCGAGGACCCGCGGGCGCTCGGTACGGGACCTGACGGCACGCCGCTGCTGATGATGCTGGGCGCGGCCACGCTGATCTGCGTGCCGATCTCCGACGGGGCGACCGGCTACGGCACGCTGACGCTGGCGCGGCGCGCCGGCGCGGGCCAGTTCGCGGTAGCCGACCTCGGCCTGGCCGAGCAGCTCGGCGAGCACCTGGCGATCTCGATGCGGGTCGACCGGATGTTCCGCCATCGGGCGGAGGTGGCCGAGACGCTGCAGGCGAGCCTGCTGCCGGCCCGGCTGCCCTCCAACGTGCCCGGCCTGGAGTTCGGCGCGGCCTACGCCCCGGCCACGCAGTGGCAGGAGATCAGCGGGGACTTCTACGACGTGTTCCCGTCCAAGGGCGGCTGGGCCATCGCGATCGGTGACGTCTGCGGGAAAGGCCAGGAAGCCGCGGCGATGACGGCCGCGGCGCGGCACGCGATCCGTGCTCTAGCGCACGTCCACGACTCACCCGGGGAGGTCCTCGCCGCCGCGAACGAGGTCTTGCTCGCGGGGGACTACGACGAGCGTTTCGTCAGCGTGAAGCTCGCCTTCATCGAGCGGGGCGAGGGCCGCGTCTGGGTCCGGCTCGCGGGGGCCGGGCATCCGGGCCCGGCGGTCGTGCGCGCCGACGGGCGGGTGGAGGTGCTGGAGGGGGACGGCCTGCCGCTCGGGCTGTTCGGCGGGGCGGAGCCGAGCCATCAGGAGCTGGAGCTCGACGAGGGCGACCTGCTGTTCCTCTACACCGACGGGGTTACCGAGGCCCGCAACGCGGACCAGGAGTACTTCGACGAGCGCCTCACCGACGCGCTCGCGGCCACCGCGGGCCGCTCGGCGGCGCACACCGTGCGGGCAGTCCAAGAGCTCGTCACCGCGTTCTCCGATGACGAGCTCTTGGACGATGTCACGATCCTGGCCGTGAAGGTCGGCTAGCCGCCGCTACTCCTGGCTACTCCTCCTCGTACAGGTCCTCGATCACCTCGGTGGTGCCCGGCGCCACCGGCCGGACGGTGGCGCCCGGCACGGTGGCCTCGACCGGATCGACGACCGGATCTACGTCCGGTTCGTCGAGCAGGGTCGGCCGCGGCGGCAGGCCGGCCCGGACTCGTGACGTGCCGGGGTTGTGGGCGACGTACGGCGGCACGGGTATCTCCTCCACCTTGGCGGCGCGGGCCGGGCCCGCGGGATAGGTGCGCCGGACCATCATCCGCCGGCCCAGCCAGCCGTAGGTGCGCCGGGGGAGCAGCAGCCCGATGACGCCGACGAGCATGATGACCCAGCCGGCGGTGTGCAGGTTGAAGACCGACGTGTTGGTCGTCACGGCGAAGGCGAGGATCGCGCCGACGCAGATGAACGTCAGGCCTATTCCGGTTTTCATGGTCTGTCCTCTTTCCTTAGCCCACGTCTTTCCTTAGCCCGCGTCTTTACACCAGCGTCTTTTACACCGCGGCGAGCACGGGCTTGCCGCCGCCGGTCCCGGTGTCGGTGCCGCTGTCCGAGGTTTCGTCGTCGTCGGCCGCGTCGAGGAGCCGGCTGCGCAGGTGGCTCAGCGCCCGCGCCAGCAGCCGGGACACGTGCATCTGCGAGATGCCCAGGCGCGTGCCGATCTCGGCCTGCGTCAGGTTCCCGTAAAAGCGCATGACGAGGATGCGCTGCTCGCGTTCGGGGAGTTCGTCCCAGTGCGTGGCGAGAGCTTCCATGTCGATCGCGCGCTCCATGTCGGCGTCGTCGTCGCCGAGCACGTCGCTCAGCTGCGCCGGGTCTTCCGCGTCCGACAGCGGCGCGTCCAGGGAGTAGGTGGTGAAGACCATGTCGGCCTGCCGGGCCTCGTTCAGGTCTTCGGCGCTGATGCCGAGGCGCGCGGTGAGTTCCTCATCGCTCGGCGCGCGGCCGAGGGTGTGGGTGAGCTCTTCGGTCACCTTGCGCAGCTGCAGGACGAGCTCCTGGGCGGACCTGCGGACGTGGATCTGCCACCGCTTGTCGCGGAAGTGCCGCTTTATCTCGCCGCTCACGCACGGGGCGGCGTAGGCGGTCAGGCTGTTGCCGATCGCCGGGTCATAGTTGTTGATCGCCTTGAGCAGGCCCACGTAGCCGACCTGCATGAGGTCTTCGGTCGGCTCGGGGCTGCCGCGGTACTGCCTAACGCAGGAGCGCACCAGCTTCTCGTGGCGCTCCACCAGGATCTCGCACACGGCGGCGCGCTCCTCGCTGTCACGCGGCAGGGCACGGAGCCGGATAAGCAGTTCGTCGTCCGACAGCAGCCTGAGCTCCGCGCGGAAGCCTGGCGCGCACGTCGTTTCCTTCGTCATGGCCAATCTCCGGGGGTTCTGGAATGACTGACGAAAGCGGGTATGCCCGCACCGAGGCGGATAAACATGACCCACTGTGACCTGCGTCACAAAAGGATTTCGCATTCCCGCGCCGCGTTATGCCGCGTTAAGCCATCGTGCATCCGGTGAATATCGGATCCCTTATGCGCGCTGTTCGGGCATTTCCGCCCTCTCGCCACAGCGAGAAAACCGCGGGAGAAAAACGCCGCGCCCCGGTTGGGGGGCTACCGGGGCGCGGCGCGCTTGGAGGGGGTGGGCCGCGCCCCGGTTGGGGGGGTGTCCGGGGCGCGGCTGGCCTGGGGTGGGCGGGCCAAGGGAGCGGCGGCCCTCCTCCGTCGCCTCGATCTGGCCGTGGGTTACGCGTCTACCCCGAAGCACCCCGGCCAAACAACGACTTTTTCGCCGCTCCGGCGCATGAGCCGGCGCCGGGCGGGAAGCGGATGGGAAGCACAGTGACACGAAGCCCCTTGTGAGGACGCTAGATGAGCGAGTACGGCACCGAGTGGCGCGCGAAAGGCGCTTGCCTGTCGGCGGACCCCGACCTCTTCTTTCCCGTCGCGACCGGAGTCGTGGCGGCCAGAGAGATGGCGAAGGCGCAGCGGATCTGCGCCCGCTGCAAGGTGCGCCAGGAGTGCCTCGACTTCGCGATGCGATCCGGGGAGATGCACGGGATATGGGGCGGCACCACCCCCGAGGAGCGCACTCGTGCCCGCCGCCAGCGCAACCGCGGCCGCCGGGCCCGCCCCGCCTGGCAGGAAACCCCCGCCGCCCGCGCCTCCTGACCCCCGCGTCGCGGCCCGCTAGTCACCGTGCCAATGCAATCAAAGCGGACGAGCACTCAGCCGGCGAGCCAGCGCTCCATGCAGGCGAGCAGCTCATCGGTGTCGACCGGCTTGGTGACGTAGTCGTTCGCTCCGGCGGCCAGGCTCTTCTCCCGGTCGCCGGGCATCGCGCGGGCGGTTACCGCGATGATCGGCAGCTGCCCGATCTGCGGCATCTTGCGGATCGTCGCGATGGTGGTGTGGCCGTCCATCCCCGGCATCATGACGTCCATCAAGATGAGCTCGGTCCGTGGCGCGGCCAGCAGCGCGTTGATGCCCTGCCGTCCGTCGCTCGCGCAGGTCACCTGCATGCCGTGCAGTTCGAGCGTGCTCGTGATCGCGAAGACGTTGCGCGCGTCGTCGTCGATGACGAGGACACGCTTGTCCCGCAGGCCTGGGTGGCTGGCGCCCGGGGATTCCGCGGCCTGCGCGGGCTCCTCGCCGACCAGCGCCGGCACCAGTCCCGTCTGTGCCGCTGACAGGTGCAGCGTGATGCGCTCGCGGAGCTCGTCGAGGGACGGCAGCAGCTCGAAGGTGCGGTTGCCCGTCCGCAGCGCCGCGAGCCGCTCCCTGGCGGCGGCGTCGAGCCGTCCCGCCGCGTGCGCGAGAACGGGGATCTTCCGCAGCTCCGGCTTCTCCTGGACCTGTTCGAGGAAGTCGAAGACGGTCGGCAGGCTAAGGTCGGTCACCACGCACTGGAACGGCTCCGCGGCCAAGAGCGCGACGGCCTGGCCCGGGCGGGTCGCCGTGCTGACCCGCGCGGTGCCGCTGATCTCGGCCAGGTCGGAGATCGCGCTGTGCGTGAGCAGCGAGAGCAGCCCGCCGCCGCTGCCCTCGAACACCAGGACATTCCGGTCGGCCGATACCTCCGGCCTCGCCGCGCGATCGGCCGTAGGCTCGCTCCGCTCCTGGAGGAGGTAGGCGTCCGCCGCGTAGTCGTCACTCCCGTCCGCGAGCGTCCCGTTGTCCCGCGCCTCGGGCCCGGTTACCGCCCCGGGCCCAGGCAACAGCCCAGGCAGGCTGGCCAGGTTCAGGCTCAGGGTGTCCAGGCCGGCTAGCCCGCTCCGGCGGCGCGCGTCCTCGCCGAATACGTCAAACCCGGTGTCCGGCACTGCGTCTGTCACCGCCTCGGGCAGGACGGCGGGCAGGAAGAGGGTGAACGTGCTGCCCCGGCCGAGGTCGCTCGTGGCGGTGATCCGGCCGCCGAGCAGCGCGCTGACCTCGCTGGCGATGGACAGCCCCAGCCCGGTGCCGCCGTGGCGCCGGCTGAGGGTGCCATCGCCCTGCTGGAACGCGCCGAAGATGACCGCCAGGCTCTCCGGCGCGATCCCGATGCCCGTGTCGGTGACGGAGAACGCCACCACCGAACCATCCACGGCACCACCCGAAGACCCTGCGCCAGAAAACCCCGGACCCGAAGACCCAGGCATCGAAGCGGCGCGCACCCGCACCGTCACCTGGCCGGACTCGGTGAACTTGACCGCGTTGGACAGCAGGTTCCCCAGCACCTGGCGCAGCCGCTGCCGGTCGGTCACCAGCTCCGGCGGCGCCGATGGCTCGATCGAGACCCGGAAGTTCAGCCCCTTCTCCGCCGTCAGCGGCCCGAACGTCGCCCGCAGGTCCTCCACCAGCCCGTCCAGCGCGAAGCGTTCGAGATGGATGTCCAACCGGCCCGCCTCCACCTTGGACAGGTCGAGGATGTCGTTGATGAGCTGCAGCAGGTCCGACCCGGCCGAGTGGATGACGTTCGCGTACTCCACCTGCTTGGCGGTCAGGTTCTGGCCGGGGTTCTGCGCGAGCAGCCGGGCCAGGATCAGCAGGCTGTTCAGCGGAGTGCGCAGCTCGTGCGACATGTTCGCGAGGAACTGGGACTTGTACTGGGAGGCCAGCGCGAGCTGCCGCGCGCGCTCCTCGATCTCTTCGCGCGCCCGGGATATCTCCGCGTTCTTCGCCTCGATGTCCCGCTTCTGCGCCGCCAGCAGCGCGGCCTTCTCCTCCAGGTCCGCGTTGGACAGCTGCAGCTCTTCCGAGCGCGCCTGCAGCTCCGATGACCGTGTCCGCAGCTCCTCCGTCAGCCGCTGTGACTCCTCGAGCAGCGCGTCGGTGCGGGCGTTGGCGATGATCGCGTTGACGCTGACTCCGAGCGTCTCGGCGAACTGCTCGAGGAAGTCGATCTGGATCGGCGTGAACCTGGTGAAGGAGGCGAGCTCTACGACGCCCATCACGTGGCCTTCGAACGTCAGCGGCAGCACGGCCAGGTTGGCCGGCGGCGCCTCGCCCAGGCCGGACGAGATCCGGATGTAGCCCTGCGGGATCTCGTCGACCACGATCGGCCGCTTGCTCTTGGCCACCTGGCCGATCAGCGACTGCCCGATCCGGTACTGGATGGGCGCGTCCTTGTCGGCGCACAGCCCGTACCCGGCGATCAGCCGCAGCCTGGTCTCGCCGCCGGCCTCCTCCGCCAGGAAGAACGTCCCGTGCTGCGCCCCGAGCAGCGGCGCCAGCTCTTCCATGATCAGCTCGGCGACGACCACCAGGTCGCGGTGGCCCTGCATCATCGACCCGATGCTGGCCAGGTTGGACTTCAGCCAGTCCTGCTCAAGGTTGGCCTGCACCGTGTCCCGGAGCGACTGGACCATCGCGTTGATGTTGTCCTTGAGCTCCGCGACCTCACCCTCGGCCTCGACCGCGATCGTCCTGGTGAGGTCGCCGGCCGCGACCGCGCTGGCCACCTCGGAGATCGCTCGGACCTGGCGGGTCAGGTTCCCGGCCAGCTCGTTGACGTTCTCCGTCAGCCGCTTCCAGGTGCCCGAGACCCCCCCGACCTCGGCCTGGCCGCCGAGCTTGCCTTCGCTGCCGACCTCGCGGGCGACCTCCGCGGCGAAGGCGGACAGCTGGTCGACCATCGTGTTGATCGTGGTCTTGAGCTCAAGGATCTCGCCGCGGGCGTCCACGTCGATCTTCTTGGTCAGGTCACCTTGCGCCACGGCGGTGGTGACCTGCGCGATGTTGCGCACCTGGCTGGTCAGGTTGTCCGCCATCGAGTTGACGTTGTCGGTCAGGTCCTTCCACGTCCCCGACACGCCGCGCACCCGGGCCTGGCCGCCGAGGTTGCCCAGGGTGCCGACCTCGCGCGCCACCCGGGTGACCTCGTCCGCGAACGCCGACAGCTGGTCGACCATCGTGTTCAGCGTGGTCTTGAGCTCGAGGATCTCGCCGCGCGCGTCCACGGCGATCTTCTGGGACAGGTCGCCCTTGGCCACCGCGGTGGCCACCTGCGCGATGTTCCGGACCTGCGTGGTCAGGTTGCCGGCCATGGCGTTGACCGACTCGGTCAGGTCCTTCCACGTGCCGGAGACCCCGGGCACGTGGGCCTGGCCGCCCAGCTGGCCCTCGGTGCCGACCTCGCGGGCGACCCGGGTCACTTCCGAGGTGAACAGGTCGAGCTGGTCCGACATCCCGTTGAACACGGCGGCGATCTCGTCGACTAGCGGGTCGCCGGTTGGTGCCAGCCGAGTGCTGAAGTCGCCGCCACGTACCGCGGTCAGCCCCGCCAGCAGCTGCTCGAGGGCAGTTCTGTCGAGCCGCGGCCGCCGGCGGTCAACGTCTGTCATCCGCTCCTCCCAAACCCTGAGTCCCAGGGTGTCGCGTGTACCTGCGAACCTACCCGGCTCTCCGCAGTGCACTAAGATCAAGTATCTTCCGAACGGAAGCGGCTGTCTCCGTAAGGCAATCCTTTTTGTCCGCTGCCTGAATTCCCTGGTGATGGTAGTTTTTCCGCATCGCGGCATCCGGCGGCGGGGAGGCGGTGAACGTGGCGCACGGTGATGAAGACCTGCCCCGGCTAGCCGCCGTGGTGGAGCGCCTGCGCCGCGAGCTCACCGTGGCCCGCGCCGAAGCGGACGTCGCGGCCGTCGTCGCGATGGCCAGGGGCGCGCTGATGGAGCGGCACCACTGTTCCGCGGCCGAGGCCGCCCGCCAGCTCGACGACATGGCCGCCGCGGCGGGGCTGCCGCCGCACGAGATGGCCGCCGCCGTGCTCCGCCAGGAGCCTCCGGCACCGCCTCCCGAGCCGGAGCAGTCCTACCAGCTCGAGCCGGCTGACCCGTTCGCCGTGGCGGCGGCCGAGCGCGCCAGGGACGGCGCCGAACTCGTCGACGCGCTGCACGCTCAGCTGCTGGACCGGTTCGGCGTTATCGCGGCCGCGGTGTGGCTGCTCGAGCCCGACGGCTCGCTGGAGATGCTCGGCCAGGCCGGCCTCGGCGGCACCGAGTCCAGCCGTTGGCGGCGGCTGCCGGCCCAGTTCGACTCCCCGCAGCAGCGGGTGGCCGGCACGGGCGAGGAGCTGTGGTGGCCCGCCGGGCCACCCCCCGCTGACCAGGTGCCCACGCTCGCGCCGTGGGGCGGGAACGCCGCCAGGGCGATCGTTGCCCTGCGGGACCGGACGGGCACCTTGCTCGGCGTGGCCGAAGCCTGGTGGCCGGAGCCGTGGGATCATTTCGCCGACGGCGTCCGCGGCGGGCTGTCCGCCGTCCTGGCGGGTTTCGCGGAGGTGCTCAGCCTGCGGCTGGCGCACGGCCCGGTGGGGTCCACGGCGCCGTCGCCGGCGGTGTTCAGGGCGCTGGGCCAGGTCGCGGACTCCGTGCTCATAGTCCGCCCGCTGCGCGACCCCGGCACCCTGTCGATCGCTGACTTCGCCATCGTGCACGTGAGCCCCGGGTACGTCGACCCGGCGGGCCGCTCCGCCGGGGAGCTCGCCGGGCTGACGCTGCTTGCGGCGTATCCCGCCTCGATGTCGGGCGACGGCCTGTACGCCCGCGCCGCCCGCGTCCTGGCCAGCGGGCACGACGAACACGTGCGCGGCACCGTCGCCGCGCCGCTGACCGGCGCGGCGGACGAGGTGGCGGTCTGTGACCTGCACGCCGCCCCGTTCTTCGCCGGGGTGCTCTTCACCTGGCGCCGAGCGGGCGTGGCCGAGCGGCTCGCCGAACTGCTGAGCCACGCCGAGCGCCTTGGCCGGATGGGCGGCTGGCAGGAGAACCTGGCCGCGGGGACCGTTCAGTGGACCGAATCCGTGTTCGACATCTTCGGCCTCGATCCCCGCCAGGTGCCGGCGATCTCAACGGCCGACCTGCACAACTTCGTGATCGCCGCGGACCGGGCGCCCGTCCGGCGGTTCTGGGAGTCGCTGCTGCGGCGGCGGGAAGCGGCCATGACCACCTTCCGCGTCGTCCGCCCCGGTGACACGTCGATCCGCCAGATCCGGATCTTCGCCGAACCGGTCGTCGGCGGCGACCAGGTGGTGGCGCTGCGGGGCGCCTTCCAGGACATCTCCGCGCACTATCACACCCAGGTCGCGCTCCTCGCGACCCGCGACCAGCTCGCGGACTCCGAACAGCGCGCCGCCGAGGAGCACCAGCTCGCGATCCGCCTGCAGCGCGCCATCATGCCCCAGGACGCGCCGCCGGTGGAGGCGGCGGGCGTGGACGTCGCGGTGCGGTACCGCCCGGCCGAGTCCGGGCACGGGGTGGGCGGCGACTGGTACGACGCGCTGCTGCTGCCCGAGAAGGACCTGCTGCTGGTGGTGGGGGACATCACCGGTCACGGCATCGACGCCGTCACCGGCATGATCGCCGCGCGGAACGCGCTGCGCGGGCTGGCGGCGACCGGGGCGGGGCCCGCCGACCTGCTCAGGCACCTGAACTACGCCGCCTGCCACCTCAGCGAGGGGATCGCCGGGACGGTCGTCTGCGGCCGGTACGACCCGGACACCCGCGTGCTGCGCTGGGCCCGGGCCGGCCACCTGCCGCCGATCCTGGTGCGCGATGGCGTGGCCAGCACGCTGCCCTTGCCCGGCGGGGTCCTGCTCGGCCTCGATCCGGACGCCGAATACGAGGAGGCTGAGCTCGAGCTCCGCGGCGGTGACGCCCTGCTGCTGTTCACCGACGGGCTGATCGAGCGCCGTGCCGACTCGATCAGCGACGCGCTGCGCGAGCTCACGAGCGCCGCCGTCCCGGCGGGCCCGGACGCGGCCGCGCACCGCGACCGGATCCTGTCCAGCGCGGTGTCAGACACCGGCGACGACGCCTGCCTCGTCGCGGTGCGCATACTCGGTTAGCCCCGGGGGCCATAGGTCCCGCGGCTGGCCGTCTTCCGGCCCTGTGCCCGGCGCGTGCCGCCGCACAGAGTGGGAGGCATGCTGGGGAGTGTTGTCAACCGCGCCGCCGGATGGGCGGTACGGCGCTCGGACCTGCTGCTGCTGATCGTTACCGCGGCCGGCCTCGTCGCCGGGGGAGTGGCCAGCCTCGCGGGCGCCGGGGATGTCGCGGACGCCGCCTGGCTGGCGGCGGCCGCCTGCGGGCTCGGCTACGCGCTCTGGGCCGCCATCGACGCGCTCCGCCATGGCCGCCTCGGGGTGGACGTGATCGCGCTGCTGGCGCTGGCGGGCGCGATCGCCGTGGACGAGCTGCTGGCCGCCGCGGTGATCAGCCTGATGCTGACCAGCGGCCGGACCCTGGAGGCCTGGGCCGCGCGGCGCGCGAGGCATGACCTCAGCGCGCTGCTCGACAGGGCGCCGCGGACCGCGCGCCGCTACCGCGCGGGACAGGTGGAAACCGTGCCGCTCGAGGACATCGCGGCCGGCGACATGCTGCTCGTGGCGGCCGGCGACGTGGTCCCGGTCGACGGGACCGTCGCCGACACTGTCGCCGTCCTTGACGAGTCCGCGCTCACCGGCGAGGCGAGGCCGGCCGAGCACGGGCCCGGCGACCAGGTGCGCAGCGGCGTGGTGAACGTCGGCGCGCCGTTCCGCCTGCGTGCGGGCGGCACCGCCGCCGAGAGCACGTACGCGGGCATCGTGCGCCTGGTGACCGAGGCCGAGAACTCGCAGGCGCCGTTCGTCCGGCTCGCCGACAGGTACGCCATGTGGTTCCTGCCCCTGACGCTGGTCGTAGCCGGAGTGGCATGGGCACTGGGCGGCCCCGGCCAGGCCGTGGCGGTGCTCGTGGTCGCTACCCCGTGCCCGCTGATCCTGGCCGCGCCGGTCGCGCTGGTCTCCGGGCTCTCGGCAGCGGCGCGCCGCGGCGTGGTGGTCAAGAGCGGCGGCGTGCTCGAGCGCCTCGCCCAGTGCACCACGCTGGTGCTCGACAAGACGGGAACGCTCACCGCCGGGCAGCCGGATCTGGCCGCGGTCATTCCGGCCGGGACCCGTGACCTGGGCACGGCGGAGATCCTGACCCTGGCTGCCTCCCTGGACCAGGTGTCCGGGCACGTCCTCGCCGCCCCGATCGTCCGGGCGGCGGCCGCGCGAGGCGGCCGGCTGACCGCGCCGGCCGGCGTGACCGAGATACCGGGCCAGGGAATCGCGGGCACGGTCGGCGGGCGCGCGGTGCGGCTAGGACGCGCCGGCTGGGCCGGCGCCGCCGAAACCGAGCCGTGGGTGCGGGCCGCGCGCCGCCGCGCCCGGCTGGACGGCGCGCTGACGGTGTTCGCCGCCGTCGACGGCCAGCCGGCGGGCGTGCTGCTGCTCGAGGATCAGATCCGCCCCGATGCCCGGCAGACCATCCGGGCGGTGCGCCGGGGCGGTATCCGCAGGATCGTGCTGGCCACCGGCGACCGGCCCGAAGCCGCCGACGCCGTCGGCGCGCTCACCGGCGTCGACGAAGTGCTCGCCGGCCTGACTCCGGCGGCCAAGCTGGACGTGGTGCGCCGCGAGCAGCGGCTGGCCCCGGTGATCATGACCGGCGACGGGATCAACGACGCGCCGGCGCTGGCGCTGGCCGACGTGGGGGTCGCGATGGGAGCGCGGGGAGCAACGGCGTCGTCGCAGGCCGCGGACGCCGTGCTGACCGTCGACCAGATCGGGCGGCTCGGGGAAGTAGCGGCACTCGCCCGGCGCACCCGGCGCATCGCCCTGGAGAGCGTGCTGGCCGGGATGGGCTTGTCGCTGGCCGCCATGGCGGTGGCCGCCGTGGGGCTGCTGCCCGCGGTCTGGGGCGCGCTGCTGCAGGAGGCTATCGACGTCGCGGTCATACTCAACGCGCTCCGCGCCCTGATGCCGGTCGCGCCCGAGGTCCGGCTGCGGGCCGCGGATACCGCCCTGACCACGCGGTTCCGCGGCGAGCACCAGGCGATCAGGGCGGATATCGATCAGCTGCGGGTGGCCGCGGAGACCCTCGGCCAGCCCGGCGCGATGAGCCGGGTCCGCCGCGTTCACAAGCTGCTCACCAGCGAAGTCTGGCCGCACGAGTACGCCGAGGAGTGCGACCTGTACCCGGCGCTCAACCGGGTGCTCGGCGGCGCCGACCCGACGGCCCCGATGAGCAGGGCACACGCCGAGATCTCCGTCCAGATCGGGCGGCTCGGACGGCTCATCGACGACATCGGCGACCGGGCGCCGGACGAGACCGACATCACGGACCTGCGCGCCACCCTGTACGGCCTGTACGCCATCCTGCGCCTGCACACGGTGCAGGAAGACGAGACGTACCTGTCGCTCGGCGACATGGCGGACACCAGCAGCCCCGCCGCCTGAGCGCACGCCGCTGCCCAGGACCAATGCCGGTATCCGCGGGACCGACGGCCGGTGTACGGTCGGCCGCCGCGCGCATGTACTAGATGCGGGGGAGTGTCGCAAGGGCGTGATAACGATGTGGGGCCCGGTCAGGTTCGGCTTCATCCGGTCAGGGCGGCTGTCGCGGCGGATCCTGTTGCTGGCAGCGGCCGCGGCCACGGCGGCGGCCACCATCGCAATGCCGGGGGCGTCCGCGGCCGCCGCGGCCGCCCAGCCCGTTCCCCCGGGCCTGGGCGGCCGCAACTGGACGGTGATCCCGGCAAATCCCAAGGTGGTGGCCCTGACCTTCGACGCGGGGGCCAACGCCGACGGAGTCGCCAGCATCCTCGCCACCCTGAACAGGTACCACGTGCGGGCCACGTTCTTCCTGACCGGCAACTTCGTCCGTGACTTCCCGGCGGAGTCGAAGGCGGTCGCGGCGGCGGGCCAGCGGATCGGGAACCACTCGGTGTCGCATCCCTACTTCACCAAGCTCACCGACGCGCAGGCCCGCGACCAGATCCTGACCGCGCAGAGCCGGATCAGGCAGGTGACTGGCGCCGACCCATGGCCGTGGTTCCGGTTCCCGTACGGGGACTACAACCAGCACATGATCTCGGTCGTCAACGGGACCGGGTTCGTGCCGGTCGGCTGGACCGTCGACACCCTCGGCTGGAAGGGCACCTCCGGAGGGATCACGACTCAGGCGGTGCTGAACCGCGTCCTGGCGAGCCTCCGGCCCGGTGAGATCGCGCTGATGCACTGCGGCTCGAATCCGGACGACCATTCCACCCTTGACGCGGACGCGCTGCCCGCGGTGATCCAGAACCTGCAGGCCCGCGGTTACTCCTTCGTCACGGTCGACGCGCTGCGCGGCCTCGGATACCACGTCATGACCTCGGACGGCGCGGTGCGCAGCTTCGGGGTGCCCGGATACGGATCGGCGGCCGGGACGCTGGGCGGCCTGCGGGCGGTCGGGCTGGCGGTCGACCCGAAGACGGGCGGCTACTGGATCCTGAAGTCCAACGGCGGGGTCGCGAACTACAACGCGCCCTGGTACGGGTCGCTGACCGGGAAGGTCCCGGCGGGCCAGACCGTGACCGCCATCGCCGGAACGCCAGGCGGCGGATACCTGGTCCTCACTTCCAACGGCGCCGTGTACAACTTCGGCACGCCGTTCTACGGATCGGCGGCCGGCACGCTGGGCAGCTTGAAGGCGGTCGGGCTGGCGGTCGACCCGAAGACGGGCGGCTACTGGATCCTGAAGTCCAACGGCGGGGTCGCGAACTACAACGCGCCCTGGTACGGGTCGCTGACCGGGAAGATCCCGGCGGGCACGACCGTGACCGGCATCGCCGCCACATCCAGCGGTGGCTATCTGGTGCTGACCTCGTACGGCGGCGTGTCCAACTTCGGGGTTCCCTGGTACGGGTCTGATACCGGCAAGCTGCCCGCCGGAGTCACCGCGATCGGCCTGACCGCGGACCCGGTGACCGGCGGCTACTGGATCCTGAAGTCCACGGGTGGCGTCGACGACTTCAACGCGCCCTGGTACGGCTCGCTGGCGGGCCAGGTCCCCGGGGGCCTGTCAGTCACCGGCATCGCCGGCGCGTAGCCAACAAGGGCCGGTCTTCATGATCGTGGGTCAAAAGTGGCGATATCCGCCAAAAATGACCCACGATCATGGAAGCCCCCCGCCGGGCCATCGGGCCGCCCCATCCCGCGAGCCGGCCTT
>Ga0306924_10000826_pt1 | contig 27059 bp, 24 predicted proteins | sample sta12Can44000111_FD_203756 | JGI IMG/M metagenome (GOLD analysis project Ga0306924, IMG submission 203756) | Lab enrichment of tropical soil microbial communities from Luquillo Experimental Forest, Puerto Rico - statanox.12C.anox.44.000.111 (v2)... | ecosystem: Environmental > Terrestrial >... | reverse complement strand
CATCGCGCAGCGCCACATCGGTGGCTCGCGCGAGCGCGTCTAGGCGCTCGTCGGGCACGGCGAGCGTCAGGGGAATGGGGAAGAGCACCCCGCTCGCGAGCCGTCGACGCTCGAGGACGGTGCGGTAGTCGCGGTGGCCCATGAAGCCGCGCAGCGGGCTCGCGCCTCCTGAAGCGAGGAGCTCGAGATCGAGGAGCTCCTGTGAGTCGAGGATGAGGCTGGGCATCGCGCTCGAGCGCGCCTCCAGCTCCGCCTCGCCGGCTTCGTCGAGGACCGAGTCGACGGGAACGCCACGCGGCGCAATGAGAGAAGACATGTTCGACCCCTTGTGGTTCCGAAAGCGCGGCGGTTGGCGCCCGCATCACGAATGGTGAATGGGAGGAGAGATGGAAGCCGGCACGGGCCGCGCGCCGTCTTGGCGCGCGGCTAGCGACAGGAACAGACGCTCGGGGCCCACCTGGCGACCACTCGGAGCGCGTGGCGGCACGTCCTCACGCTCTTCATCCTATATAGCGGACGCTCGGCCGTCAAGACGGATGCCGCCGCCGCGCAGCCGCTCGAGATCGGCATGAAGCCACCGGCGACGCCGAGAAGTTGCCCACCGACCGACGCGCTCTGACCGCGTATCCTGAGTTACCCGATCCCCCGTCGTCACTCACTTCACCAACCCGAGTCGCCGGAGTCCGGCGGCCTGAAGGAGAACGAGATGAGCGCTTCCGAGGTCAGAGCGGTCGCAGCGCCAAGCCCGGCGCACCAGCTGGAGCCCGCGTTCTCGGAAGCTGAACGCGCCGCGGTCTACAAGGCCATCTACGGCCGCCGGGACGTCCGCGGCCAGTTCCTTCCGGATCCGATCCCGGACGAGGTGCTCGCCCGCCTCCTCCTCGCGGCCCACCATGCGCCATCGGTCGGCTTCATGCAGCCGTGGAGCTTCATCCTCGTCCGCGATTCCGCGGTGAAGGCGCGCGTGCACGCCGCCTTCTGCACTGCGAACGCCGAGGCGGCGGAGCTGTTCGAGGGCGAGCGGGCCGCCACGTACCGCCGGCTCAAGCTGGAGGGGATCGTCGAGGCACCGGTCGGGATCTGCATCACGTGCGACCGGGACCGCGCCGGGCCGGTGGTGGTCGGGCGCACGCACATCCGGACAATGGACCTCTACAGCTCGGTGTGCGCCGTAGAGAACCTCTGGCTCGCGGCGCGCGCCGAGGGCCTCGGGGTCGGCTGGGTGAGCATCTTCCACGAAGCCCACCTCCGGGACGCGCTCGGCATCCCGGAGCGGATTGTCCCCGTCGCGTACCTGTGTGTGGGGCGGGTGAGCCACTTCTTCGCGCGGCCTGAGCTCGAGACTGCCGGCTGGCGACCGCGGCTCGATCTCGCCTCGCTCGTCGCTTTCGATGGCTGGGAGCGGCGCTCGGACTCGGACCCGCTCCTGCCGCTCCTGCGCGAGCCCTGACGCTCAGCCAACTGCACCGTACCCGCCTTTCACTTGGTGTCCCATAACCGCACGCGGGTCACGCGGAGGACCTGCCGCGCACGGAATGCGCGCAGCCACTTCGCGAAGCCATACCGGGAAGTATACGAGCAAGCGAGCGTAGCAGAGCGACCGTCGGTGCGTCTTGAAGCGTCGTGCTCACGTGATCACTGCCCGTCTCGTTATCGGTCGGCCGCCTTGTGTTCGTGTTCGTGATGGGTAGCCCTACGGTGCGCATATGCCCACTTGCGGCCAGATGTTGCCGCTCGGAGACGCGACTATCATGCCTCCGCGAAGGCCGCCGTTCCGATTGGTGGCTCGAGGAGGCAATGGTGAACCGCTGGTCGCTGCGTCGGAAGCTTCTTGCCGGATCCGTCCTCACGTTCTCGATCGTACTCGGCGGGTTCACGCTGATCGCGGCCCGTTTCACCGCCGGCGCGACCGAGCGCCTTGTCATGCGTGACCTCGACGCACGACTCGAGCTCGTGGCGGCTCTCGCCACGGAGTACGACCGGAGTCTCGGGCGCGGTGCGACGGCGACCCTGGAGGCGTTCCGCGCACAGCTTCCAGGTCAGATCACCGTCGAGCCTGGGAAATCCATGCGTATCGGGAGCGTCGACGCGCCCGTGCTGCGCACCGGCGAGCGCGTCATCGATCTCGACTTCGACCTCGTCGATCGCGTGTCGGGCAAGGGCGTAGTCGCAACGGTCTTCGCGCGGAGCGGCGACGACTTCGTTCGGGTAACGACATCGCTGCGCAAGCAGGACGGGTCGCGCGCGGTCGGGACGCAACTCGGGCGCAATCACCCGGCGTTCCGGCCGCTCATCTCCGGAAAGCCGTACATCGGCCGGGCGACGCTATTCGGCGGCGAGTACGTGACGCGCTACGAGCCGATCCTCGACGCACGAGGCGACACGATCGCGGTCCTCTTCGTGGGGATGGATGTCGGCGACTCGGTCGCGGCGCTGAAGGACGAGATCCGGGCGACGCAGATCGGGTACGCCGGCCACTTCTTCATAGCGAGCACGACGCCCGGCGACGGATACGGGAAGCTTCTCGTCCATCCGCGTTTCGAGGGAACGCCCCTCGACCTGCGCGACCTCGACGGCCGACCGATCGCCGAGGACGTGCTGCGCGCCGGCAATGGCAAGGTCCACGCACGATGGGGGGGCGACCCTGCCGCGCCGGAGCAGCTCATTGGGTTTGCGACGGTCCCGGGCCGCGAGTGGCTACTCGGCGCCTCAATCGCGCAACAGGAGATCGAAGCGGAGGGGCGCGTGCTCGGGCTCGGCCTAGCCATCGGGAGCGCACTCGTCATCGTCCTGCTCGCCACCGGCGTGTACGTCGGCATCGACCGGCTCGTGCTTCGGCCGCTCGGCCTCGTGGTCGAGCAGATGCAGCGCGTGGCCGGCGGAGACCTCCGGGAGACCGCTGTCGTCGAGCGCCAGGACGAGCTCGGACAGGTCCAGGAGGCGCTCCGCGACATGACGGCCCGGCTCGGGGGAGTGATCGCCGAGGTCCGCGGCAGTGCCGACGCGCTCTCCGGAGCCTCGGCCCAGGTGTCCGCGACGGCGCAGACCCTTTCGCAGGGCACGGGAGAGCAGGCCGCGAGCGTCGAGGAGACTACGTCATCGCTCGAGGAGATGGGCGCGTCGATCGTGCAAAACGCGGAGAGCGCGCGCCAGACGGAGGCGATGGCGACGGAGGGTGCGAAACACGCGGCGGAAAGCGGGACCGCTGTTGCGGAGACGGTGGATGCAATGAAGTCGATCGCGGAGAAGGTCTCGATCATCGAGGAGATGGCGTACCAGACGAACCTGCTCGCGCTTAACGCCGCCATCGAGGCCGCTCGCGCGGGCGAGCACGGCAGGGGCTTCGCTGTCGTGGCCACCGAGGTCCGCAAGCTCGCGGAGCGCGCCCAGGGCGCGGCGAAGGAGATCGGGGTCCTCGCGGCATCGTCGGTGAGCGTGGCGGAGCGTTCGGGGAAGCTCCTCGTCGATCTCGTCCCGGCGATCCGGAAGGCGGCGGACCTGGTGCAGGAGGTCTCCGCGACGTCGCAAGAGCAGTCTGCCGGGATTGCGCAGGTCTCGAAGGCGATGACGGTCGTCGATCAGGTCACGCAGCGGAACGCCTCGGCGGCGGAGGAGCTGTCCTCGACCGCGGAGGAGATGGCTTCGCAGGCGGAGGCCCTCGCGCAGCTCATGGCATTCTTCCGCGTGCGAGACCATGGCTCTGCGCCGAAGAAGATCCGCTCACCGCACGCGCCCGCTCCTGCCCCGGCGACTTCCGTCGTCTTGCCGACGCTACCGCACCTCGCTCGCAGAAACGATGCGGCGACGGGCGACTTCCAGCCGTTCTGGGAGGGGTCATTCGAGACGAGCGGCGCATCGCGGAGCAAATAGCGCCCCCAGCACCCTCGTTCCGCGTGTTCGATAACGTCTCCAGTTGCTGTGCGTGAGGGAGACCTCCGAGGCCGCGCCGAAGATGCGAGGACAGGGTTTCCGCGCGCTCGTCGCGGAGCGTATGCTCCGGGCGATGAATTCCGACTGCTGCTCCGACAGGAAGGTCCGAAGGATGCGGTGGACGATCGTGGCCGCGATGATCGCCTTCGCTCTCGTGCTCGCGGGTATCAACGCGGCTCTGGGACGTTCGTGACGTTCCCGCCGTTCATCCCGCGCGGCGGAAGGTAACGACGAGCGGGCGCTTCCCGGCTGCACCCGCTGGAATCTCGTCGACAACCGACAGGTCGATGGAATCCACCCGAGCGCCGGCCTGCTCGAGCGCCCTGAGTACCGCCTGGCGCACGCGCGAGCCGTCGAACCCGCTGCGGGGTCTCGCGACGAGGATGAGGAGTCCACGCTCGGTCTGCCGCACCTGCCACCCCTCAGCCGGGACGTGTTCGAGGGCGCGTTCGAGCACGAGGGGATGCACCACGACCGGATCTCCTCGAGTACCCGGGAGATGCAGGACATCATCCGTGCGGCCTTCGACGGCCTCGACGAGGCGGAAGGGACGCCCGCAGACGCAGCTACGCGTCGAGATACGGACGCGGTCCGTCATCTCGTAACGGATGAGCGGCAGCGTGCGCGCGAACCTCACGGTGACGAGGAGCTTGTCGCCCGTGACTCCATCGGGAACGGGGCGGTCCCGTGTGTCGACGACCTCGGGGATGACGAGATCCTCGAAGAGGTGCATGCCGCGATGTGCGGAGCACTCCGCCGCAATCCCGCCCGTCTCGGTCGCGGCATAGACTTCGAACGGCGGAACGCTCCACGCCCGCGTCGCAAGCACCCGCGGCGCTTGCGTGAGGACCTCGGAGGAGCAGTTCACCGCCCGCGGGCTGATGCGCAGGTGGCCGCGGAGCTGCTCGTCGGCCAGCACTCGGATCATCGACGCGTACGCCACGAGGACCGCGGGCTGCAGCGCGTTGAGCGACTCGACGAGCCCGTCGATCGGCTGTCCCGCATCGAACCGATGCGTCGGAACGATGGGGCTCCGAACCGTCGCGGCCACCCGCGCGGACTGATGCGAGGGCGTCGTCGAGCTGACCACCGCCATCGTCACGCGCCGAAAGGCTCCCGTGCGGATGCCGGCCCACGCGTTCGCGCGCGCGTAGGACGCGATGATGGTCGACCACTCGCGCTGGTCGCTTGGGATGATGGCCTTCCTTCCAGAGCTCCCTGAGGTTGCCGATACCCAGTAACGCCCTGCGAACAGCGAATCGCCGTGCAGGGCTGCGAGGTAGCTCTCGAGATCTCGAAGATGAAGCGTTCGGTCCGTCACCACCTCGTCGAAATGCTCCATGACCATCGCCTTGGTCATGACAGGCAGTTCCTCGAGCGGCGCTCGTTCGAGTCCGCGATGAAGCTCTCGATAGAACGGCGATCGCGCCGTCGCCTCCCGCCGGAGAACCGCGAGCGCCTCGCGTTGATGCGCCAGCAGCGCCTCGCGCGTCCAGCGCTCGCGGCTGAGGAGCTCGCGCCGAAGGCGCAGGATGCGAAGGATGATGCCGGCGCCCATGGTGGCCCTCACGGCCCGGCTCCGTTCAGGGAGCCTGCGCTCGCGTCCTCACGCCGACGACCGCCCGCACCACGCCGCGGAGGAATCTACGCTCCTCGCGTATGTCGATTCCCGCGCTGCGCAGGAACGCCCCGAGGTCGCTCTGGACGAAATCGACGTAGCGCTGTCCCTCGTACAGCCGCACGAATCGGCCTATCGCCCTCTCGACCGCATCCCGCGGCGGCGCGTAATCCACGATGGCGATGGTGCCGTCCAGCACCGTGACCCGGACCATTTCCGCGAGCGCGCGCTCACGAATGCTCCTCGGCATCTCATGGAGCGCGAAGGAGATGCAGGCGACATCGAAGCTGGCGTCGGGGAACGGGAGCGCAGTCGCGTCCCCCTGCCGGTACGTGAGATTCTCCGCCCGGCGCTTTCGAGTCGCGATCCGGAGCATCGCTTCGCAGAGATCGACGCCGACGACCGTACCGGCGCGCTCCGCGAACGCGTATGCCTGAGCGCCAGTTCCGGTCGCCACGTCGAGAACCCGCGAGCTCGGGCTGACGCCAGCGAGGGACACGACCTCGGGGCGGATCCGTCGGAAAGGCGCAACGACGAAGTCGTAGAGCGGGGCGAAGATCGGCCAGGCTCTCGCATTCAGCGCGTAGTAAGCACGTTCGTCGCTCGTGAGCTCCGGACGATCCGCGACCCTCGATGCTTCCGTCATGACGCTACCCTCCCCCGAACGCGGCGGGACCCACAGCGTCAACGAAGCATCGACCGTGCCGTCACGGCCCAAGCGTGAACGTTCCGTCGAGGTTCCGGTGGCACATCGTCATGCTGCCGCATGGAACCGTGAACGTCACGCCTCTGAGACCGGACAGGCATCGGGCGCGAAAACGCGTGCGACCTTCATCGCTACGCGATCTCCGCCGATCGTGACGTGAACGATCACACTGTGAGCAGTTCGGCGAGCGACCGACGCCGCGTGTACTGGTGTCGGTGGCGTTGCTCAGCCCCTCGACCGCATCTCGACGGACGAGGTCAGCTCGACGCCGAGATACTTCAGAATCCGCGCATCGTGCCCCAAGAGCCCGAGGAGGCGGACCGGTGCGGATCGGTGCTCGATCGCCTTGGCGATGTGCGAGAGCGCGACGAGGTCACACTGGGCGCTCGGAGCGAGGTCGATCACGATCTCGCGGTCCACCGGTATCTGTCGCATGCGCTCGACGATCGAACCCGCGGTGCACATATCCAGACGCCCGTCGATGCGGATCTTGAACGGTCCGTCTCCGTCGGTCATGGTGCGCCTCCCTCACTCCCTGACAGCGAGTGAAAGAAGCATGCCATGTGCGATGGACGAGCCGGACCGCCTTGTCGATGGGGAGCGCGCGGCGGATGCCCGTCCGCGATCACGAGCTCCTTCGCGCAGGTCTGATCGGTCTTGCGAGTCACCACGAGCTTGGTGGTCTCACCGCGAATTTCCTGCTCGAGGCCGTGAAACATTGCATCCGGGAGCCGCAGCATGGGGAGGATCCGTGACCATGGCGGTCACGATGTGATGAATCGCCCCTGAAGTGATGAAGAGGGCGTCTCGACTCTGGCGAGGCGCCCTCCCCTTCTACTGGATCGCGCCCGACGACGCGTCGAGCTTGTCGATGAGCGGCTGCATCTCCGCCATGAACACGCCCGACTTGTTCATGCTCGACCCGACGAACTGCGACATGGCGCCGGCGATCCCGGAGGTGCCGCTCGTCGTCGACATCATCGTGCCGCCCATCATGCCGCCCATCCCGGACATCGAGATCGGCGTGGACCCCATCATGCCGTTCATCACGCCGTCGGACGCGTCGTCCATCATCGCGGTGACGATCCCGGACGAATCGGTCATCCCGATCGTCTTCGCATACTGCGACATCGCGGCGAGCGCCATCCCGTAGTTCCTCTGGTCCTGTGTCGCTGCGGCACCAGAGCCGGCAGCGATCGGGTCCATCGGCATCGTGTGCAGGATGTCGCCGACCGAGAAGTAGCTTCCCATCCTCGTGTTCGCGGCGGTGACGTTCGCGGCCGTCATCCCTCCCGGCATCCCCGCGGCCATCGTCTGCGCCATCGACGTGAGCGGCGTCACCGCGACCGTGCTCCCCGCCTCTGCGGTCGGGACGACCGACGTCATGAGATCGCTCCCGCCCATCGGCATGGTCGCGCCCGTCGCCTCGTCCGTGTACGTCCCCCCGTGCATCTCGATGAGGACGGGACCCGTGTACGAGCCGACCTGCATCGTGAACTGTCCGTGAGCGTCGGTCTGGGCCGTCGCGAGCTGCGTGCCCTTCGCGCCGTTCGTCACGGCGAACGCGCTCACCGTCGCGCTCGCCACCGGTCCCTTGACCGCCGTCCCTGAGACCGTGCCGGGGGTCGACGACGTCGCGACGGAGCCGATCGTCCCCGAAGATGCGCCGAGCTTGTCGATGAGCGGCTGCATCTCGGACATGGGAACGCCGGAGCGGTTCATGCCGGACGCAACGAACTCGTTCATCGCGGTCGCAAGTCCCGTGGTACCAGCCGTCGCGGACATCATCGTGTTGCCGCCCATCATCCCGCCCATCCCGGACATGTTGATCGGGGTGGAGCCCATCATGCCGTTCATCACGCCGTCGGATGCGTCGTTCGTCATCGCCGTCACGATGCCGGAGGAGACGGGCATCCCGATCGTCTTCGCATACTGCGACATCGCAGCGAGCGTCATCCCGTAGTTCTTCTGGTCCTGCGTCGCCTGGGTGCCCGAGCCGGCGACGTGCGAGTCCATCGGCATCGTGTGCAGGATGTCCCCGACGGAGAAGTAGCTGCCGATGTCGCCGTTGGCGGCGGCGACATTCGCGTCCGTCATCCCCCCCGCCATGCCCTGCGCCATCGCCTGGGCCATCGACGTGAGCGGCGTCACCACGATCGTCGTCGAGGACCCCGCCGCGAAGCCAGGAACGACAGACGTCATCACGTCGGCTCCGCCCATCGACATCGTCGCGTTCGTCGCCTCGTCGTTGTAGCTCCCGCCATGCATCTCGACGAGGACCGTCCCCGCGTACGCGCCGAGCTGCATCGTGAAGTGGCCTTGCGAGTCCGTCTGGGCCGTCGCGAGCTGCGCGCCCTTCGCGCCGTTCGCCATGCCGAAGGCGGTCACCGTCGCGTTCGCGACCGGGCCCTTCATGGCCGTCCCGGACATGGTCCCGTTGAGGTCACCCCCCGGCGTGGTCGAGCTCGATCCGCCGCACGCGGCGAGCAGGATTCCCGCGCCCATGAACGTCATCACCGCAGCCCTTCGACGGGCGCGTCTCTGCGCCGAGCTGCGGTCCTGAACGGTGCTGTCGCTCTGCTGGTTCACGTGTTCGTCCTTCCCCATCCCCGGTGGAACGCGCGTGCGCCAGCGGCGCACCACGTTTGTGATGCGCACGTGCAGATCGCCATCGGCGCCGTCAGCCTGCGCACGGGCGTGGGAACCGCGTCTTCGGAATTGGGTTCGGCCCGATCGGGCGGCGGCTGAGGAGACTTCCGAGCGTCGTGGTGAGCGGGCCCGTTCCAGGCACATGGCTCAGCGTTTGTGTTCGATCAACGCCAATCCTCGGCGATGCGCGAAAGATGGGTGCAGCGGGAATGAACGTCTCCCCAGGAGGAACCGTGAAGTCCTTCCGGTCGCTGGTCCCCGCCCTCGGGATCTCAGCAGTCGCTTGCGGCGGAATGTCCGGCATGGGGATGTCGAGCAGCTCGAGCGCGATGCGGTCGTTCGGCACGCTCGGCAGCGACATGAGCACGACGCTCGCAGCCTACTCGACGAACACGACGTCGATGGCCGACGAGGCCGCGTGCAACGCCGCGCACGAAGCTTACCAGCCGGCGATGGCGGGGATGATCGATCGGATGAGCGCGATGAGCGCCACGATGGATGCACACATGGCGCGGTACGGGCTCGCGTCTTTCGGGAGCGAGATGACCTGCGTGGCCGATGCGCTCGCCGCAGAGCTGGCGCGGCACCACACGATCGCGTGCGCTGCCCCGAACGTTTCAGCGGATCGGTCCGAGGCAGCGCTTCACGTGGGCATCATGGCGGCGCTGCTGCACCATCAGCGCGCACGGTACGAGTCCATCGGATCCATGATGGGCATGATGCAGTCGCCACCGAATGCGACGTGGACCTGCGCCCAGAGCGCCGACGGTACTTTCACGATCGGCGGCGCTCCGTGGACGCCGGGGACATCCTTGGGCACGGCCGGGAGCGTGGACCTGGAAACCTGGCCCATGCCGTGCGACGGCTCGTGTGGCGGGTGCTCGGGGGCGGATCTCGGGATGGTCGGCATGTAGGGACTGCGATCCTCTGCCTGAGTGGGTCGGCCGGATTCCGCTCCCGGCCTTCGATCGATTCCTGCGCTGCTCCTGAGCGGGGGACGGCACACCTTCCCGACGACATGGTATCTCCTTCTGCCCCAACGCTCCGCCCGCCACGTCGAGCGTGACGTGCACCCGAGGAGAGATGTCGAACGATCCGCGCCACCTCGAGCGGCCCGACTGCACCCCGTCAATCAGAACCGTCGCCGACATCTTCCACGATGTTCGGCGTTGCGGAGGAGCGACCGGTTCGACTTGCGCGGGGTTAGCGGCCGACGAAGATGGGAGAACAGTGCAGATCGCCCTGTGGGTCGGCACGGACGATCGCGTCATCGCCGCGCGTTGGCGAGCGAGCACCTGCCCTTCCCTCATCGCATATGCCGAGACGGCTTGCGCGCTCCTCGAGGCCGGAATCGCTCCCGTGGACCTCGAACGCGCCGCGCTGCGGGCAGCCGTCGCGGGCGTGCATCCAGCCCACCGGCGGCATGCAGATCTCGTCCTCGACGCCGTCCATGATGCGCTCGCGAAGCGCGAGCTCTCGCCGTCACAGCCCTGAGGAGCAGCTCGATGAACGTTGCCTACGTCTTCTCCACCGCGAACGCGTCCTACATCCTCGAGAACATGATCGTCCCGCAGCTCGAGGAGCACCGGCACGGCGCCAACGTGGTCGGAATGTTCTTCTTCGTCGATAACACGTACCTCCTTGTCCGCGGCAACCCGACAGGCGAGCGACTCCAGCGGATCGCGCGCGATACCGGCATGCTGCTCATGGGCTGCGACCAGTGCTGCTACCAGCGGAAGATCGCGGACAAGCTGATCGATGGGGTCCCGATCGGCTGCTTCCCCGACCTTTACAGGGCGCTCTCGGGCGTCGCGGTCGACCAGGTGATCACGCTCTGAATCTTGGGCCCGAGGCAGGTCATCCCACGACCTCGCTCCGAAGTCCGGCGATGGCTCCGGAGCGCGCCTCGACGAGGTCCGCGCGGCGCTTCGGCCGAACACCCGCCTCGTGTACGCCGAGACGCCGGCGAACCCGCTCCTCCGGCTCGCCGACGTGGAAGCACCCGCGGACGGCGCTACTCCGCGAGCGCCTGCTCGAGATCGGCGATGATGTCCGCCGCATCCTCGACGCCGATCGCGAACCGGACGAGGTTGTCCTTGATCCCGAACTCTAGCCGTTCCTCCGTCGTCTTCTCGAAGAACGACATGAGCGCGGGCTGCTCGATGAGGCTGTCGACGCCGCCGAGGCTCGGCGCGATGTAGGGGATCTCCATCCGGTCGACGAAGCCGCTCGCGTCATCCAGCGCGCCCTTCACCTCGAAGCTCACGACGCCTCCGAACCCGCTCATCTGGCGCCGCGCGACCTCATGGTCCGGGTGCGAGGGCAGGCCCGGATACCAGACGCGCTCGATCCGGGGATGCGCCTCGAGGTAGCGAGCCACGGCCAGCGCCGTCTCGTTCTGCTGCCGGACGCGCAACCCCAGCGTCTTGAGGCCGCGCTCGAGCAGATACGCGTTCTGGGGATCGACGATGCCGCCGAGCACGCCGCGCGCGTCGCGCAGCGCGGCGACGCGGCTCTTGCCCCCGACGACCACTCCGGCGAGGAGGTCGTGGTGGCCGCCCATGTACTTCGTCGCGCTGTGAACGACGTAGTCGATGGCGTACTCGAGCGGGCGCTGGTTGATGGGCGTGCCGAAGGTGCTGTCGATGATCGTCTGTACGCGGTGACGCTTCGCGATCTCCGCGAGCCGCTCCAGGTCGACGCAGCGGAGGTAGGGGTTGGTCGGGCTCTCCGAGATCACGAACCGCGTCCTCTTCGGCTGGATCGCCGCCTCGAGCGCGGCGTAGTCGCCCATCGGGACGATGGTGGTCTCGATGCCTAGCCGCTTCAGGAACACGAGGCAGAACTGGCGCGTGCGGCGGTAACAATCGTCCGTCATCACGAGGTGCGCGCCGGTCGGCAGACTCGCGAGCAGCAGCGTCGTCATCGCCGCCATGCCCGAGGAGAAGAGCACCGCGTCGTCCGCGTGCTCGAGCGCGGCGACCTTGCGCTCCACGGACTGGACCGTCGGGTTGCCGTAGCGCCCGTAGTCCTCGCGCCCCTCGATATGCGTGCCGAGGCTCCGCTGTTGCATGAAGTTCACCAGATCCGCGGTATCGGCGAACGCGTACGTCGCGGTCTGGATGATCGGCATCGGGATCGCCTGATGCGCTCGAGCCCGGTTGTCGCCGCCGTGGACGGAGAGCGTGTTCTGGCCAGGGCTGGCCACTGCGCTGGAGCCGTCCGCCGCCGCAGGCTTCGGGTCGACGCTAGACGGCCGGGGATCGCCATCTCGACGTGTGTCGCTCATAAGGGATACCTATGCGGTTGCGCAGCTCGTCGCTTCGGTCAGATCTGGAACTCAGGATCGAGATCGTGGACCAGCTCGAGCTCGCGGAAGACGCGTGTTCGAACCTCGAGGAATACACCGCTCGTGCGTGAGCGCGGACGGGGCAAGTTGACGTCCAGCACTTGCTTGACGCGCCCGGGGGACGCCGCCATCACGACGATCCGGTCAGCCAGGAACACCGCCTCGTCCACGTCGTGCGTGACGAACAGGATCGTCTTCCGGCGCTCAGCCCAGATGCGAGAGATCTCCTCCTGCATCCGGATCCGGTTCATGGCGTCGAGCGCGCCGAAGGGTTCGTCCATGAGCAGGCATGCTGGGTCGACCGCGAGCGCGCGCGCGATCGCGACGCGCTGCTGCATGCCGCCCGAGAGCTCGTGCGGGTGATGCCGCGCGAAAGCCGAGAGACCAACGAGGGCGAGCGTCTCCTCGACGATCGCGCGCCGCTCCGCTCGTGGCGTGCCGCGCACCTCGAGACCGTACTCGACGTTCGCGAGAACAGAGCGCCACGGGAAGAGCACGTAGCTCTGGAAGATCGTGATGCGCGACGGATCGGGGCCTTCCACCTCGCGTCCACCGACGAGGACTCGACCGACCGTGGGGCGATCGAAGCCTGCGACGAGGTTGAGGAGCGTGGTCTTCCCGCAGCCGCTCGGGCCGACCAGGCACACGAGCTCGCCCGCACGGATCTCGAGGTCCACGGCCCGAAGCGCTTCCCGCGGAACGCCTGACCGGTCGGGGAACGATCGGCCTGCCCCAAAGAGCTGGATGGCCGTCGATGCGGTCACGGCGCCGCCACGTCCTGCACGCCCCAGCGCGCCTGGATTCGGCGTTCGAGGACCGAGACGGAGCGATCGATCGCGAGACCGAGCAGCCCGATGACCGCCATCCCGACCAGGATGAGATCGGTCCGCAGGAAGTTTCGGGCGTCGACGATGAGGAAGCCCAGTCCTGAGCGCGTGCCCAGCATCTCGCCTGCGACGAGGTACACCCACGCCGACCCGAGCGCGATGTGCAGCCCGAGCGCGATCTGCGGGAACGCTGCCGGAATGACGACCGTCCGCACGAGCTGCGACTCCGTGGACCCGAAGTTGCGTGCGACGCGGAGGTACTGAGGATCGACCCTGCGGACGGCGCCGACGGTCGCGAGCAGCGACGGGAAGAACGCCGCGAGGAAGATGATGAAGATCGCCGGAAGGTTCCCGATGCCGAGCCACAGGACCGCGAGCGGGAACCACGCGATCGGCGAGATCGGGCGGAGCACCTGGACGACGGGATCGACGGCACGCCAGAGACTCCGGCGAAGGCCGAGCAGGAGCCCGAGGGGGACCGCGAGCACGACCGCCGCGCCATAGGCGCCGGCGAACCTGGCGAGGCTTGCGCCGATGTGACCGAGCAGACCCGTGCGCCACGCCTCGACGGCGGCGCGCATGGTCGCGGCCGGGCTCGGGAGCTGATCGGGCGTGTACGCTCCCGACGATGCGGCGAGGTGCCAGATCGCCAGCAGCGTGGCGATCCCCGTGAGTGGCACGAGCCGACGCTGCGCGAATGATCGGACGGGCGCGGCGATCGCCGCCCAGACGGCGGCGCCTCCAAGGGCTGTCGACGGCGCAGATGGAGAGGAGCTCACCGAAGCGCTCCGTGTCGTGCCGAGCGTTCGCGGTTCAAGAGGCGCACCGCTCATCCGTTACCGTCCGTACGCCTGGCGAGCGAACCGGTCGTCCAGGAATGACGCGACGTCGACGCGCGCCGTCGAGACGCCGTAGCGAAGCATGTCCGCCTGCGTGGCCTCGAGGTCGGCCGTCCGTGGCTGCAGGTCCGCGTACGTGACGCGACCGGGCGGGCTCGTCAGGGCGTGACGGATCACCGACGGATCCTGACCGAGGTAAGGCCGCGACGCCTCGGCGGCCTCCTGCGGGTGGCTTTCGATGAAGCCGCCCGCCGAGACGAGCGCGTTCACGAGCTCCTGGACTGCCTCGGGGTGGCGCGCAGCGACGTCCTCACGGACGACGAGCGCGCAGCAGATGTGATCGGGCCAAACGTCCTTGGAGAGCGCGAGGACCTTGCCCACGCCCTTGAGCTCTGCCTGCGCGCCGAACGGCTCGGCCACGATGAACGCGGCGATCCGCTTCGTCGCGAGCGCCTGGACCATCTCCGGCGGCGGCATCTCCACGATCTGCACGTCGCGGTCCGCGTCGAGCCCCTCCTTCGCGAGCAGCCGGTGCAGCAGCAGGTTGTGCGTCGAGAAGCGGCTCGGGATGGCGATCGCCTTCCCGCGAAGATCCGCGACGGAGGCGACGTCCGGAGCGGCCGTGAGCACGCTCCCGAGGAGGACCAGCTTCAGCGGAACGCCCTTCTGCTTCAGCGTGAGCGCGATGGGCGTCAGCGCGAACGCCGCCTCGATCTGGCCGGCCTTCAGCGCCTCGGCGAGCTCCGGCCAGGTGGAGAACTTCACCGGCTCGACGCGCGCGCGCTGGAACGTCGTCCGCCCGCTCGCCAGCACCGTGAGGTGATCGGTGAGCGGCAGGTAACCGAGACGGATCGCAGGCGTCTCCGCAGGCGACCTGCTTCGGCATCCCGCGAGGCCGGTCGAGACCAGCACGGCGATCGCGAGCAGCTTCGAGAAGGATCGTCGGGTCGGCATGTCTTCCTCACGCCTCCAGCGGCTCGGGCCAGCCGAGCTCCGTCCGCTTCCGGTGAAGGTGCATGTGGATCGTCTGGGCCGCGAGCGCGGGGTCGGGTTCCGTGTAGACCTTTGCGCCGACGAGCTGGAGCAGCCCCTCCGTGCCCGACAGGAAGTCGAGGACGGCGTTCGAGCCGCGGTCCAGGTCGGTCGGGTCCTCGGAGCGCTTCCTAGGGACCGCGGGTGGGATCGTCCCCGGAAACCCGACGAGATTCGAGACGCCGTGCAGCAGGAAGCTCAGTCCCTGGCCCACCGCCTTCTCGTTCCCTGGCTCCGGCCCGACGAACATGAAGGGCAGGTCCTTGATCGGCGCGCCGGCGTGCGCCGCGATCTCGCCGAAGAGGCGCAGGGTGCGCGCGTTGTCGACGCACCCGCCCACCGCGAGCACCGGCGGGATGCCGAGCTCCTGGCAAACGCCGCGAAGCCCCGTCCCCGCCTCCGCAGCGGCCTCGGGCGCGCACAGCCCCGCGTTGAGCAACGCGTGGGCGCTGCAGCCGGTGGTGAGCACGAGCACGTCACCGGCCACGAGGCGCTTCACGATCCGGACGTGATTCGACTCGTAGGCGACCTTCGGCGTGTTGCAGCCGACGACGGTGGCGATCCCGCGAATGCGGCCGCTCCGGAGGAGGGCGGCGAGCTTCTCCCCTCCCCCGAACGTCGCGAGGATCGACTCGTAGGTCCAACCGGCGGTGGCGCCGGTCGTGACCTGGGGGATGTGCATCCTCGATCGGTCGCGCCGCGCGTACGCCTCCACGGCGACGCGCGCGACCACCAGCGCGTCGCGCTCGATCGTCTCGGGCCGCTCGGGATCGAACGGCACGTGCAGCGCGCCAGGGATCCGGTTCGAGTGGGACGTCGTGACGATCTGCGTGCCGAAGCAGTCGGCGAGGATCTTCGTGCCGGGGATGACGCACTGCATGTCGACGACGAGCGCGTCGACGGCGCCGGTGCCGAGCACGAGTTCCTGGCCGCCGATGTTCGTCACGGTCGAGACGCCGTGGCGCGCGAGCAGCTCCTCGCCCGTGCAGCAGAGGCCACCCACCACGATGCCCTTCGCTCCGGCGGCGTGAGCCAGCGCCTCGATCTCCGGGCTCCGGAGCTTCTCGAGGATGGCCTCCACCATGACCGGCGAGTGGCCGTGCATGAGCACGTTCACGTGATCCGGCTTCAGGATGCCGTAGTTGACGGTCGTCGCCCGACGCTCCGGCATCCCGAAGAGGACCTCGCTCGCGAGCGAGCTGCTGAACACCGTCGCATAGCAGTACGCAAGCGCGGTCCGGAGCTCCTGGGCGGCGAGCGCCGTCCAGTCCGAGCAGCCGCCCAGCGTGGTCATGTGGAGCGCCTCCATGACCTCGTGCGCGGCCGACCTGGGAAGGACGCCGAGGCGGCCCCAGGTCTCCTTCCGCTCCGCGGGCGCGAACGCCTCGAGCGTGCGGAGCGGCTCCGCCTTCATGCGCGAGAGATCCTCGAGGAGGACCTCGGCGATCTCGCGAGCGACCTCTCGTACGTCGCGGTCGCGCGCCTCGAGCCCGAGCAGGCGCGCCACCTCGAACGTGCGCGCCTCGCCCTTGATCCGCAGGCCCGGCTTTCCGTCGGCCGCCGCGAGTATCGTGAGGAGGACCTCGTGGGCGTGCCGCGCATGGGCGGACAGCCCGGCAGTCAGGGCGCGGAGGACGTTCCCGATCACCATCGCGTCCTGGTCCTTGCCGCACACACCGCGTTGCCACTTCGGTCCGATGCGGCACGGGCCCCACTGACACATGCGGCAGCACCGCCCCGTGAGGCCGAACCCGCACTGCGGCGACTGCGCGTCGAACCGGTCGAAGAGCGTCTCGACGCCGAGCTCGTCGAGGTGCTCGAGGATCTCGCGAGACGCCGGGTTCGGCGTCCGAGCGATGGTCTCCGACTTGTCCGGGACCTCGACGTTCAGGATCGGGAGGTACTTCTTCACTTCGCGGTCCCTTCGAAGAGCGTGGTGGAGAGGTACCGCTCTCCGGTATCGGGCAGGACGACCACGACCCGCTTGCCTGCCGACGCGTCCCGCGCCGCGACAACCATCGCCGCATGCACGGCAGCGCCCGCCGAGATTCCAGCGAGCACGCCGTGGGTGCGGACGAGCCACCTGGCCGCGTTCGCGGCGTCTGCGTCCGAGACTCGGACGATCTCGTCCACGATGCGAACGTTCAGCGTCTCGGGGACGAACCCCGCGCCGATCCCCTGGATCCGGTGCGGACCAGGGAGCCCGCCGGAGAGCACGGCCGACTCGTCCGGCTCGACGGCGACGACGCGGATCGACGAGCGCCGCGCCTTGAGCACCTCGCCGACACCCGTGATCGTGCCGCCGGTGCCGACGCCCGCGACGAAGAAGTCGACCTCGCCGGCGACGTCCTCCCAGATCTCGAGCGCCGTCGTCCGCCGGTGCGCCTCCGGGTTCGCCGCGTTCGCGAACTGCTGAGGGATGAACGCGTCCGGGTTCTCGCGCGCGATCTCCTCGGCCTTCCGGATGGCGCCCTTCATCCCGAGCGCGCCGGGCGTCAGAACGAGCTCCGCGCCGTAAGCTGCGAGCAGCCGCCGCCGCTCGAGGCTCATCGTGTCCGGCATCGTCAGGACGAGCCTGTAGCCGCGAGCGGCGGCGACGAGGGCAAGGCCGATCCCGGTGTTCCCCGACGTCGGCTCGACGATCAACGACCGGCCCGGCGCGATCCGTCCCGCCTCCTCCGCGGCCAGGATCATTCGCAAGGCGATGCGGTCCTTGACGCTTCCGCCCGGATTGAAGCTCTCGAGCTTGGCGACGATATCCGCGCGCTGGCCGGGCCAGCCGCGCAGACGAAGCATCGGCGTTCGGCCGATGAGATCGGCGATCGATTCGTGGATCATGGTGGCTGCTCGGGCAGGGAGGATGCGACGCGGCCCGGATCCGTTATCGCGGACACGGCTTGTCCGTCATAGCAGACGGCCTGAATAGGGACAACCCGCGCGCCGACGGTCCGCGTCTTGACGTGCGTCACGCCCTGAAGCCGGCGACGACTCGCTCCGAGGGCGGCGAGCCTGCTCGGGGGTCACACGGCGCCGGCTCTACTCGTTGCTCGCGTGATCCGGTGGTGACCCCGGCGACGCCGAGGGATGAGCGAAGGGTTCACTGGCATACCAGGGGTCGTCGCTCCGGTGGACGACGCGGAATCACGGCCACCTGAGCCGCTCGGCGAGTGCTGCGACGACGGTCGCGCAGAAGAGCGCGACCGCCGTCCGCTCGAGGAGACTCCCCACCCGCGCGAGCCGGAGCACGACCGCAGCGAGCCGCCGCAAGCGCAAGCAATAGCGGCCAATCCAGCTACTGCGCCATGCGCGGACGACGACGGCTGTCAGCCGTTACGTGACGCCCAGGTGTTTGCTGCCTTTCCGGAGTCGGGGCTCGACGCGGGAGCGGTGCTCTTTTCGGAGTGCCGGGCGCAGTCACATGCGCGGGCCCTGTCGTGCATCGCCGCCGCGTGGTCCCCCACCGGAGCGGACGACCCGTCCGCAAACGCTGCGGGAGCGAAGGCGAGCGCGGACGCAATGGCGGCAGCGGCAACGATTCGGCTGGTGATCGTCATATTTCGTTCCTCGCCGGGCGGTTTCACCTCGTGAAGCCCCGGCATGCTTCAGCCGAACGTACTTGCATCTCCCAAGCCATTCGAACTTGTGCGCGAAAGCAGCCGCATCACGCGGGATTTCGACGTTCGACCGCCGTCCTCGAACCTCTGTGGGGCCGGCCATTCCGCTGTGACGATCACACCGTGACGATGGCAGTCACGGAAGCTCGGGCGGCATCCACCAATGCCGCCGCTCGACGACGTCGATGCAGGACGCCCGGTCCGAACATCGAACAACGTTCCTTCGTCTCCGCGTGACGAGGCGGGTCACGGATCCGTGTCGTCTAACCACATTGAGGCGCGACCTGGGTCGGTCACGCCGCGCTGCCCCGAGTGAGCGGACTCGCCGCTCGATCGCTCGTGTGCGGGAAGGGAAGGTGCGTCCGGCGCGCCGATGACCCGAGTCCCGGGAGGCGGTCTCGATCCTCAAGTTCCGGCGCTGCCGGCCGCGCCGGGCCGAAGAGCAACACGTATGCCAGCCGACGCCGGGCAGAGGACTCTTCGGTCGCGTCGTGCCGGCGACATTCGTCGACGCCGCCCATCAGGCGGCGCCGTGCGATGTACAGTCCGATGCCGCATGGAATCGGATCGGACGCGCGAGCTCATCGAGCGGTGGCGAGCAGACCCTGGAGCCACTTACCGATCATGGTTCCTGTGGGAGGAGCGGCTCAAGAACTTCCGCTCGATCCGCCGCGGGATCGCCGCGGTCGTTCAGCAGATCGACGCCGGCACGTTCGGTGGCGCCTACAAGGGCTCGTCGCTCGAGACGGTTGTGGGGTCGATCGCGGAGCAGCGTCAGATCTTCAAGGGCGCCGACCACGCGTTTCTCTGGAAGCCAAAGCTCCGCATTCCCGACATCTACGAAAACCGCAACAACCAGGTGGCGTTCGCGCGCTTCCTCGACGCGTGCTCCTGCTGTTCGGGCGAGGAGCAGCTCCTCTCAGCGATCCGGCGGCTGGACGAGCACCGGATCAAGGGGCTGGGCCCCGCTGCCGCGAACCTCCTCTACTTCCTCCACCCGACGATCGCGGTTCCGTTCAACACCGCGATCGTGAATGGCTATAACGCGCTTGCAGGCGCGAAGGTGAAGCTGGGGCGCTGGGACGAGTACCTCGCGATGCGGAGCGGCGTGCTCCGCATGAACGCCGAGCACCAGGCGCTGCTCTCGAACGACCTGGGGGCTGTCGCCGGGTTCCTGTTCGACGTCGGGAGCGAGCGATACCCGCTGCCGCCACGCGACGGCGACGAGGTCGCGGAGAGAGCCTGGCGCGACGATCTCGCCCGCGTTCGCGAGGAGTCGGCGAGCGAACGCAAGGCTCTCGAGGCGGCTCGACAGGGCGACCGGACGCACACGGACGTCCAGGGATGGCTCAGGGACCTCGGGCACGCGCTCGGATTCGACGTGTGGGTCGCGGCGAACGATCGCGCCCGTCCGCTCGGCGACGGGAAGCTCGGCGACGGCTGCCTCGCGGCGCTGCCGCCCACGCTCGCGGCGATCGACTCGGTACCGCTCATCGACGTGATCTGGCTCGAGCGAGGCGGCGAGCGCGCGGTTGCGGCGTTCGAGGTCGAGCACACGACCTCCATCTACTCGGGGATCGTGCGCATGCTCGATCTCGCGTCGGGCGCTGCCCAGGCGCTCCGCGGCCTCTACCTCGTAGCGCCGGACGCGCGCGAGGACGAGGTCCGGAAGCAGCTCGCCCGACCCGCGTTTCGGAAGATCCAGGATCTCTCGGTGAAGTACTTGCCGTATGCCGAGCTCGAGCGGCACCGCGAGACGATCGCCCGGTTCGGCGAGGGGCTCAAGGCGATCGATGCCGTCGCGAGAGCCCTCGTGTAGCGGCCCCCCGGAACCTGAGGCCTCCGTCGCGGCGGGTACGGTTCGCGCTCGAGGCTGACCTCAGCGCACCCGGCCCGCGCGGCGAGCAGGATGCGGGAGCGGCTCTCTTCACGAGTGCGAGGAGGACCCGGTCCCGCATTCCAGCCGCAGGTGCTCAGGGGGCCGGGGCGTCACTTCCCCGCGAGTTCCTTCGCACGCGCTCGATGGAACTTCGCTTCGTACTCAGCGTCCGAAGCGAGCTTGTTCGCGTCGGTCATGATCTTGGAGCAGTGCTTCTCCATGTCCGCTGCGGCCTTGGAAGCCGCGGATGGATGACCCCTGAACTCCTCCGTTTGACTCCTGGCGGCCGCGGCCATGTCGCGGTGTTCAGCCGCTACCTTCCGATAGTCCGCCGCCATCTGATCATACTTCTTGGCCATGGCTTCATGGTCTGCGGCGGTCTTGGGCATCGTGAAATCCGCTGCGCGCGCAGCCGACCCGACGGCGAGTGAGATTGTGAGCGCAGCAAGTACGTTGCGAGCGGTCTTTGTGATCATCGGTGTGACCTCCGAATTAGTATGTGTGCCGAGTTTGTGCCAATTAGCCTAGGACTGCCGTGCAGGCACCCAAAGAAGCCACACGACGATGACGTGCTGACGATGGACGCCCTCCTCCGGGGGGCCGCATCGTGGTGCACCCCGCGACGCCTCGCCGCTTCTTCAGACGGGATGCTTCCGACCGAGCTTCCGATGGCGGCGCAGGTTCGGCACGAACGGCGGCGTCACCGCGACATAGGCGTCCCACGCCGGACCGAAGCGCGCCTGCGCCTCGAGCTCCTCACGCCGCGCGAGCCGCACGTACGTCGTCACCAGGATGGGGAACATGAGAAGCGTGACGAGCGTGGGCCACTGGAGCAAGAAGCCGAGCATGATCAGGACGAACGCGACGTATTGCGGATGACGCACTTGCGCGTAGGGGCCGGTGGTCGCGAGCGTACCCTCCCGCTGTGCGCGATAGAGCACGCGCCAGGCGGAGGAGAGCAGGAAGAAGCCCACGACGATGAGGACGTTGCTCGCGAGGTGGACGGGGTTGGTGTGCGGGTCGCCCTTGAATCCGAGGAGCGTGTACCAGAGGTGCCCGGACGCGTGGCTCAGCGGGTCCACCCCCGGGAACCTCCGCGTGAGCCAGCCCGAGAGCAGGTAGATGGTGAGCGGGAACCCGTACATCTCGACGAACAGGGCCACGATGAAGGCGGAGAACGTCCCGAAAGTCCGCCAGTCGCGCCGGCTTGCCGGCTTGAAGAAGCTGAACGCGAAGAGGATGAAGATCGCCGAGTTGATGACCACGAGGGACCACATCCCGTACGCCGGGGCGTCGTGGGTCATGACGCATCTCCCGCGCCGTGCGGTGGCGTACCGCCGGCGCCTCGTCTCGCGTCACCGCCGTGCCCGTTTCCCTCTCCGTGGTGCATGAAGAGATGCAGGGCGGGGCAGACCAGGACGAGCAACCACGGCAGCGCGCCGAAGAGATGCGCCCGGTGCTCCTGCCAGAGGAAGAAGACCGCGATCGCGAGGAAGGCGCAGAACCCGAGCCAGAGCGGGAGCCGGAAACGAGACCGGCGTTCAACGCGCTCGGATCCGATCCGTTCGTCGATGGGCCTCGTGTGCAATCCGGAGCTCGTCATGATCCCTCCGTTCACCCCGGCGCGCGCCGTAAGCGCAGGGCGTTCGTCACGACCGACACCGAGCTGAAGCTCATCGCCGCGGCCGCGATGATCGGCGACAGGAGCAGGCCGAAGGCCGGGTACAGCACACCCGCGGCGATCGGCACGCCCGCCGCGTTGTAGGCGAAGGCGAAGAAGAGATTCTCCCGGATGTTGGCCATCGTCCTCCGCGAGAGCCGCCGCGCCCGGACAATCCCCCGGAGGTCACCCTTCACCAGGGTCACCGGCGCGCTCTCCATCGCCACGTCCGTGCCCGTGCCCATCGCGATCCCGACCTGCGCCTGCGCGAGCGCCGGCGCGTCGTTGATGCCGTCGCCTGCCATGGCGACGAAGCGACCCTCGCCCTGGAGGCGCTTCACGACCTCCGCCTTCTGGTCCGGGAGGACCTCCGCGACGACGTCGTCGAGCCCGAGCTTGCGCGCCACCGCCTCCGCCGTCGTCCGGCTGTCCCCGGTGAGCATGACGACTCGGATGCTCTCGGCGCGAAGGGCTCGGATCGCTTCGGGCGTGCTCTCCTTGATGGGGTCGGCGATGCCGAGCAACCCGGCCGGCTCGCCGTCGACGGCGACGAAGACGACGGTCTGCCCCTCGCCTCGCAGCGCCTCGGCGCGCTCGGCAAGCGGGCCGAGCGCGACGTTGAGCTCGCTCATGAGCGTCCGGTTCCCCAGCGCGACCGAGCGGCCGTCCACCGTCCCGCGCACGCCCTTGCCGCTGATCGCCTGGAACCCGGCGACGTCCGCGAGTGCCACCCGGCGCGCCTCGCTGCCCTGGACGATCGCGGCCGCGAGCGGGTGCTCGCTGCCGCGCTCCAGCGTCGCCGCTAGACGGAGCAGCGTCGACTCGTCGAAGCCGGCGACGGGGAGGACCGTCACGAGCTTCGGCTTCCCCTCGGTGAGCGTCCCCGTCTTGTCCACGACGAGCGTATCGACCTTGCGCATCACCTCGATCGCCTCCGCGTTGCGGAAGAGCACGCCTTCCGTGGCGCCCTTCCCGGTCGCGACCATGATCGACATCGGGGTCGCGAGCCCGAGCGCGCACGGGCAGGCGATGATGAGCACCGCGACGGCGTTGATGAGGGCATGCGCCATGCGCGGCTGCGGCCCCCAGATGCTCCAGACGACGAACGTGATCGCAGCGATGCCCACCACGATCGGCACGAACCAGCCGGAGACCACGTCCGCGAGCTTCTGGATCGGAGCGCGGCTCCGCTGCGCCTCGGCCACCAGGGCGACGATTCGCGCGAGCAAGGTCTCGGCGCCGACCTTCTCGGCCCGCACGACGAGGGAGCCGGTGCCGTTCACGGTGGCGCCCACGACCCGGTCCCCGGACCGCTTCTCCACCGGGATCGGCTCCCCGCTGACCATCGACTCGTCGACCGTGCTCGCGCCCTCGAGGACGACTCCGTCGACGGGGATCTTCTCGCCGGGGCGAACGCGCAGACGATCGCCGGCGCGCACCTCCGCGAGCGGGACGTCCTCCTCGCCGCCGTCCTCGCGCAGCCGGCGGGCGGTCTTCGGGGCCATCCCGAGGAGCTTCTTGATGGCGGCGCTCGTCTGACCGCGCGCGCGCAGCTCCAGCACCTGTCCCAGCAGGATGAGCGTGACGATCACGCCGGCGGCCTCGAAGTACGTCGCGACCTCGCCGGCCTCGTCCCGGAAGCTCGCGGGGAACACTCCCGGGAACAGCGCCGCGATGACGCTGTACGCGTAGGCGACGAACACGCCGAGCCCGATCAGCGTGAACATGTTCAGACGCCGATTCTTCACGGACTGCACGGCCCGCGCGTAGAACGGCCACGCCGCCCAGGTGCAGACCGGAGTCGCCACCGCGAGCTCGACGAGTGTCCGCGCCCGCGGTGAGCCGAGTCGCGCGAAGAGTCCGCTCGCCACGACGTCGCCCATCGCGAGGATCACGAGCGGAATCGACAGCGCCACGGAGAAGCGGAAGCGGCGCGACATGTCCCGCAGCTCGGGATTGTCCTCCTCTGTAGGCTGAACCCTCGGCTCGAGCGCCATTCCGCAGATCGGGCAGTTGCCCGGGCCGTCCCGGACGATCTGGGGATGCATCGGGCAAACCCATTCGCTCGGAGCGGCGGCGTGCGGCTCCGCGAGCACCCGCTCGAGCGCCATTCCACACTTTGGGCAGTTGCCCGGCCGAGGCTCCCGCACCTCGGGGTGCATCGGGCACGTGTAGACCGCGTTCCCGACGTCCGGCGGAACGGAGACCGTCGCGGCCGGCCGACCACGACCCGCTTCCACCCGAAGCTTGCCCCCACGACTTGAGTCGGCCTGCTCGCGCATCGCTCGTTCTCCTCCCAGTTCGAGCAAGGAGAGTTGCACCATGGATGCCACCGCGTTGGTGGGGCAAGCGACGAGGAGAGTCGCCGCCGTACCGCAGTAGTCCGTGACCTCCGCGGTCACGGTGTGACCATGGTGGGCGCGTCATCCACGGCGTCCGGTTCCCGCAGGCATCAGCACTCGTCGCGCATTGTGCTGCGTCGACGTCGGCCCAGGCCGGCGGCGGCCGGCTCGCACGTCCGCGCGAGACGAACGCACGCTTGGCCGGCGGATTGCACCACGCACGACACGATGGTTGGTTCGCGCGTCCTCAATCTGCCCCCGATGGCTGCTGCCCACTGGCGCTGTGCATGGTGCCGTTGCACCTGGAAAGAAGCGTGCGAGCGAGCCGAGCGTGAGGGGCGATCGCTGCGGTCGGACCGGAAGACGTGCTCGCCGGAGTGCAGCAGGATCCAAAGTCATGCTCCACGGACGGCCCGTGCTGCATCAGCATGGCGATGTGAGGAGTGCGGATGCGCCCGCAGCACCGCCGAGCGCCGCAGGCGAGCGCAGGGTCTTCCACCGCTGTTCATCAAGGCTGTCGTGTGCTCCCCAGAGTGCGGTCGCGCGCGCCACCGTCGCGTCGATGGCCGCAAGTACCCCCCACCGCGCGTTCCGCCTCGGCCTCCGGGGCCCTGGCGCTGTGAGGTGTGCGGCTGCGACGAAGAATCCGCTCGTAGGCGACGGGCCGTGAACGGCTTCAGCAAGCTCCGATCCACAGCGCGGGTCTGCACGCCCGAATGTGCCGAAAGGCGCGCGCGAGCGCTCGCGATCCCAAGGACACCTTCAGCTGGCGCACGTACGCGACCGGTGTAGCGCGAGTACGAAGCGTCAGTGGTCCCCCGCGTGCCCGGTGCGCCCCACACGACGGTGCGATGGGCCCTCAGGCGCGCCGGGCGCGGCGAGCGTCCACATCCTGAGCGCTCAGACGAGCGCTACGGACGCGCCGCGATCCGGCGCCTACTCTGTCCCTGATCCGGTACCCACCCTCACCACGGGCCGTTCCAGCGACCACGATGCCGTCGAGGAGGTGCGTAACGCGCCCGAGCCCGCGCCCGCCCCCGATCCTCGGGCACGGGCTCGGTCGGCTCAGGGACGCAGGCGTCACCCCACGTCCGTGAACTGCGGGACCTTCGAAGTTGTGTAGCCGTCGGAGCCCTGCACCACATTGCTCTCGAGCTTCGGCGCCGTGCTGTCCTTCCCCAAACGCTGGCCATGGCCATGGCAATCGCACTCGTCGCGGGCGCAGTCGCGCGCCGTGGCGTGTCTCGCGTCCTGAGCGGGCGAGTCCGCGAACGCCGGCATCGCCGCGACCAGGCCAGCGGATGCGAATGCAGCGAGAAGCAGCCGTGTGCGATGCGACATATCTTCGTTCCTCGACCGGTCGAGTGATGTCCAGCGTTCAGACCGGAAAGAGATCGCTTGGACACCAACGACTTTTGCACGGTCGATGCCACGCTTCGTTTCGCGCGCGTATCGCGTTGTTCGGCGCAAGACCTCGGGTCCGACGTCGCGCCCGGCCCGTATTCGCAGTGACGTGGGCGATCACATCGTGACCACCAAGCGTGAGCTCCTCCGGGCCCGCGTTTCGCCCTCTTTCAGGCGCCGACCAGCATCGGCTACTTCAGGCCGGCCGCGACGTAGGTGGCGAGGTCCTTGATCTCGGCGTCGGAGAGCTTGTCCTTGAAACCCGGCATCTTGCCCTTCCCATCGCGCACGATCTTCTCCACATCCGCCGCCGGCGTCGCCCGGCCGGGCGCCGACACGGCCGCGAGATCCGTCAAACCGAGCTTCTCGCCGAGCTTCGTGTGACCCTTCCCGTCCTTGCCGTGGCAGGTGGCGCACTTCTTCTCGTAGATCGTCGCAGCGCTCTCGGCCCGGGCGGCGACCGCGGCGAGCGAGACCGCGAGGACCAGCGCCACCCGAATCACACGCGTCATCATCTTTCTTCTCCTCGTTCGACGTGAACGATCGTGCATCGCCGACTGGTGGAACGGCGCCTAGGGACCCGGCCAGCCGGGGAAGAGCGACTCGGGCGCCGGGACGGTCCCGATCGGTCGCCACGCCGCCCTCGCCGAGCTCTTCGCCTGCGCGCACAGGAGGCCCGGCCCGCAGTAGCTCGCCGGATCGTGGTCCGCGCCGTGGCACGAGAGATAGCACTGGGCCCCGCCGCTCCCCTGCGAGTTGAAGGCCCGGAGCCCCTTCGAGTTGGGCTTGACGATCGCCTGATCGAACTCGACGAGGCTGGGTGCGTCCGAGCCGTGCGACGAGTGACAGGCGGCGCACGGCGTGCGCTGCTCCACGACGTGCTTGCGGTGGAGCGGAAACGACGCATCGGAGAGGATGCTGTTGCGGTCGTGGCGCTGGTAGTTGCGCACCAGCAGGGGCGAGAAGATCGAACCGTGCGGGCCCGCCGGCCCGGCGCGGTCGTCGTTGCCGTGGCAATCGGAGCAGCCGATGATGCTGCTCGTGGTGAGCGGTGGGACGAGCGATGGCACGCGGCTGCCGCGCCCGAGGGCGAGCACGGGGTGGTACGACGTGGCGGAGAACTGCCGCGTGACGTCGGGCTGCTGCGCCGGCCGGTTGGCGGCCGGCCCATGGCAAACCAGGCACATCTCCGCCTCGGAGCCGAAGCGCC